>OIZT01000041.1_pt1 | contig 106218 bp, 101 predicted proteins | sample 1588611 | NCBI WGS metagenome assembly OIZT01 (sample SAMN03283278) | human gut metagenome | biome: human-associated habitat; material: feces | host: Homo sapiens | place: Peru | collected 2012
AGACGAAGCGCGTGCGTGTGGACACCGACCTGTGTGGTTAAAAGAAAGAATCGAGGCGCCCGACTTATATGTATATTTTGTTGATGTATAAAGTAAATGTCAAAAATTTTAAATTATACCAGAATTTTACAACTTGTGTAAGTATGTATGTATGTAAACATGTATGAAATCGATGGATATTTTACGTAAATGATATTTTGATGGTTTCATTTTAAGTAAAAGATAAAGAAAAGCCTAAGAAAAGTTCTAAAAAGAGCGAATAACCTTATATTTATCTACATATGGTAAACATTCGACAAAATTATTTTATCTTGAATTATACTTTTTTATGTAAAGTGTGTGATAAAGTGCAAAATAATCACATAAGCGGTAGGAACTATCGTCTACATAAAAAGTAGAAATCTTATTTAAGAAGTTCAAGAAGGAGTAGTAGTATGTTGAAAGGAAAAAGGTTAAGAGAAGCAAGAAAAGCTCACAACTTAAGTGCAGAACAATTAGGTAGTATGATTGGTGTTACAAAAGCAGCAGTTAGTTTATACGAAAATGAAAAACGTAATCCTAAAATTGAAACACTAATTGAAATTATGTATGCCCTAGGTGTTAGTAGCGATTACCTTTTAGGGGCGGATAAGTTTGTTGAACTAAAGGATCCAACTATTCATTATGAAACTTTAACTAACGAAGAAATGATGTTTATCAATGAACTTAGAAAGGATAAAATTTTGCAAGAAAGACTTTTATCAGATCCTAAAGAGGGCATAAAGATAATTAAAAACAAAATATAAAAACTGGTTATTTTAATCAGTTTTTTTCATATTATTTATTAATGAAAAAATATGTAAGTTTTATATTAATTTTAATTCTTTTAATAGGAAGTTTCTATTATGCTGATAAAGTATCAAACTTTATTATAAATAAAAGTCCTCTTATGAAAACATTAAAAAGTAATAAAGATAAATATGAGATTAAAAGTGTTGATGCAATAGTTTCTGATGAATATATTATTCCTGGTATCGAAGGAAAAAAGGTTAGTGAAATAGAAAGTTATTATAATATGAAAAAATATAATACTTTTGTTTCTGATAAATTAATTTATAAAAGTATTATACCTAGTATTAGTCTTGAAAAAAATAAAGATTTGATATATCCCGAGCTTGAACGCAAGTCTGCAAAGATTGAAAATGCAATGAAGAACGCAGGACTTAATGTGAACCGTGTGGGTTCGATTATGACGGCATTTTTTACCGACAAAAAGGTTGTTGACTATGACACGGCAACCACAGCCGACACAAAGAGATATGCCGAGTATTACAATCATCTGCTTGAAAACGGAATCTATGCCGCACCGTCACAGTTTGAGGCGATGTTTGTTTCATTTGCACACACGGAAGATGACATTGAAAAAACCTGTCAGGTTATTGAAAGCTTTAAATAAAATCCGATAAAAACAAGAAAAGTCACCGACATAAAAATCGGTGGCTTTTTGTTTGTAATCTATCAGATGTAGTACATCGGAATGTTGTGTTCAATTTCATTATTTTTGATATACTCATCGCAAAGCTGTGCAAGTGTAATGCTTTCGGCATATTCCTGAAGATATGACGACATCTTCGACCAAAGACTGTTGTCGATAAGTCTTATCATAACATCATCATCGCCCCGAGTGTTAAAATAAACATTGCTTAAAACATTTGCGTCAAGTGCGTTTATGATATCCTTGAATGTAATCTCTTTAAGGCCTTTTGCAATAACATAACCGCCGTTTGAACCCTTCTGACCTCGCACAAGTCCTGCCGAGCTGAGTGACGAGAGAATCTGTTCAAGATACTTTTTAGATATATTTTGCCGTTTGGCAATTTCGGGAGTTGTTACCGCATTGCCGTTTAGCGAGTGTGACGCAATGTCAATAACAGCGATAATTCCGAATTCCACCTTTGTTGAAATCTTCAATTTTAGCGTCTCCTTTCCGTGCGTTTTGTTTGCTGAAAGAGTATATAATAATGGTAACAGTTTTTAATTTAAAAATCAATACCTACTAAACAAATATGCATTGTAGGAAATAATGGAATTACGGCAAATTTTAAAGAAAAATTGTGCAAGAGGTAAAATCTTATAAAACCTATTGAAATACTATGATTAATGGAGTATAATCTACCTATATCAATCGAAGCCGTCAGACAAATTCTTATGACGGTCTTACACAAAAGGGTTGGTTGTATGAAATTAAGGGGTTGGTGATATTATGGAGTTTAACACCGCATTACTTCACAAGGGGTTTAACGGTGAAAAGGTTTTTGGCTCAACCTTAACTCCCATTTATCAGGTCAGTGCATTTTCGCACAGCTCTGCCGAACAGCTTGAAAAGGTGTTCAACAACAGAGCTCCCGGCTACGCCTACTCTCGAATAGGCAATCCCACGGTAACATCTTTTGAGAACAGAATTGCTTCCATTGAAAACGGTGTCGGTGCGGTTGCGTGTTCGTCAGGTATGGCAGCCGTTACGATGGCACTCCTGAACATTCTTGAATCAGGTGACGAAGTAATCGCAAGCGCAGGTCTTTTTGGCGGAACAATTGATTTGTTTGGAGATCTTGAGCCTTTCGGAATTGTTACACGATATGTCAACAAGGTGACAGCCGAGGAGATTGAACCGCTCATAAACGAAAAAACAAAAGCAGTCTTTGCCGAGCTTATCGGCAATCCCGGACTTGAAATTGCCGATCTTGACGCTGTATCAGAGCTTGTTCATTCACACGGTGTTCCGCTCATTATCGACAGCACAACGGCAACTCCGTATCTTATTCAGCCGCTTGAACACGGTGCGGACATCGTTGTTCATTCCTCGTCAAAGTACATTAACGGCGGCGGAAATTCAATCAGCGGAATAATCGTTGACAGCGGCAATTTTGAATGGAATACGGAAAGATACAAAGGTCTTGCAGAGTACAAAAAATTCGGTCGGCTTGCGTATGTTGCAAAGCTGAGAAACGGTATCTGGCGAAACATAGGCTGTTGCCTTGCACCGTTTAATGCTTTTATGAACTCTGTCGGACTTGAAACACTCGGACTTCGTATGGAGCGTCTTTGTTACAATGCTCTTGAGCTTGCAAAGTTCTTTGAAACACAGGACGGAATCGAAGTCAACTATCCCGCTCTTGAAGCTTCTCCATATTACAGCCTTTGTCAAAAGCTGTTGAAGGGAAAAGGCGGTGCAATCCTCACAATCAGGGCAGGAAGTAAAGAAAGAGCGTTTAAGCTTATCAACAATTTAAAATATGCAACAAATGCAACAAACATAGGCGACACAAGAACACTTGTAATTCATCCGTCAAGCACAATTTACGCTCACGGAACAGAAGAACAAAAAAGAAACGCAGGCGTGTTTGATGACACAATAAGAATCAGCGTCGGCATTGAAGATATTGAGGATTTAAAGTCTGACTTCAAACAGGCTGTAGACAGTATAAATGTGAATGAATCGGAGGAGTAAGAGAAATGGCAGTTGATTATGCTACGCTTAAAAAGGGCGGCTTTATGCGTCAAAAACAGAAAAATAATTTTTCGCTCAGGCTCAGAGTTGTAGGCGGCAACCTCACAGCTAAACAGCTTGCGAAAATTGCCGAGGTTTCGGAAAACTACGGTGACGGTTATGTTCACCTCACATCAAGACAAAGTGTTGAAATTCCTTTTGTAAAGCTTGACGATGTTGAGGCAGTTAAGGACGCACTTGCCGAGGGCGATGTTGAGCCGGGTGTTTGCGGTCCGAGAGTAAGAACAATTACAGCCTGTCAGGGTGAGGCAATCTGTCCCAGCGGTTGTATTGATACATACGCTCTTGCAAAGGAGCTTGATGACAGATATTTTGCAAAGGAACTTCCGCACAAGTTCAAGTTCGGCATAACAGGCTGTCAGAACAACTGCCTTAAAGCTGAGGAAAACGATGTCGGTATCAAGGGCGGAATCAAGGTTTCATGGAAAGAGGACGCTTGTATCGGCTGCGGAGTCTGCGTAAAGGCGTGCCGTCAGGGTGCAATCACTCTTGAGGACGGGAAAATTTCCGTTGACAATTCAAAGTGTAACTACTGCGGCAGATGCTTCAAGGCTTGCCCGACAGATGCGTGGGACACAATTCACGGCTACATTGTTTCATTCGGCGGACTTTTCGGTAACTCAATCAACAAAGGTGAAACAATTATTCCGTTTATCGAAAATAAAGTAAAATTAATGGAAATCTGCGATGCCGCTCTTAACTTCTTTGCAGAAAACGCAAAGCCGAGCGAACGCTTTAAGTTTACAATCGACAGAGTAGGCAGAGAGAAATTTGAACAGAGAATTTTGGAGGTTTACAATGGCTGATTTTGTAATTGACGATACAGTAGATATTACCGATGTGGTATGCCCGACAACTTTTGTAAAGGCAAAGGTTGCCCTTGAAGAGCTTGACGAAGGTCAGATCCTTTCAATCAAAATGAATGACGGCGAGCCTGTTCAAAATGTTCCGAGAAGTATCAAGGAAGAGGGACACAAAATTCTCAAGCTCATTGACAACGAGGACGGCACATATGACCTGATTGTTGAAAAGGTTGGTGATTAAATGCCGCAGAGAGTAAGCAAAGACAATTTTCAGAGCGAAGTTCTTTCAGCCGATACACTCGTGCTTGCGGATTTTTATTCCGACAGCTGTATCCCTTGCAAAAGACTTTCACCCGTACTCTTTGAGCTTGAAAAAGAGTATGAGGGCAAGCTGAAAATTGCAAAGATAAATGTTAATTTTGATTCCGAGCTTGCATCGGAATATGAAGTACAGGCGGCACCCACACTCGTTTTTTTCAAAAACGGTGAAGAGAAAGAAAGACTCAGAGGTGCGGTCAAAAAATCAGAAATAGTCGAAGTGACAGAAAAACTTATTAAGGAGTAATCGTTATGACAATCACAGTTGCAGGAAACAAAAAGGAAGTTGCAGACAATCTTACGGTAGCACAGCTCATTATTGACGAGAATGTTGAAACACCCGAGTATGTAACCGTTACAATCAATGACGAATTTGTTAAGAGCGGTACATTTGAAGAAACAACCTTAAAGGACGGCGATGTTGTAGAGTTCCTTTACTTTATGGGAGGCGGTCAGTAATGGCATTTTCAAACGAACAGCTTGAAAGATATTCAAGACACATTATTCTTAAAGAGGTCGGTGCAAAGGGACAGAAAAAGCTCCTTAACGCAAAGGTTCTCATTATCGGTGCAGGCGGACTCGGCGCTCCTGCCGCAATGTATCTTGCCGCCGCAGGTGTAGGTACAATCGGAATTGCAGATGCAGACGAGGTTGATCTCTCAAATCTTCAAAGACAGATTATTCACTCAACACAGGATATCGGCAAGCCTAAGGTTGAGTCGGCAAAGGAAACAATGGAGGCTATCAACCCCGATGTTACCGTAAAGACATACCACACATTTGTTACAAGCGAAAACATACTTGACCTTGTAAAGGAGTATGACTTCATCATTGACGGTACGGATAACTTCCCGGCAAAGTTCCTTATCAACGATGCCTGTGTAATGGCTAAAAAGCCTTTCTCACACGCCGGAATCATCAGATTTAAAGGTCAACTTATGACCTATGTGCCGGGTGAAGGCCCTTGTTACCGTTGTGTATTCAAGAACCCTCCGCCAAAGGATGCAGTTCCAACCTGTAAGCAGGCAGGTGTTATCGGTGCAATGGGCGGTGTAATCGGCAGCCTGCAGGCAATGGAAGCAATCAAGTACATCATCGGTCAGGGCGAGTTGCTCACGGGCTATCTTCTTACATATGACGCACTCAAAATGGAATTTCGCAAGGTGAAACTTCCGAGTGACACACACAATTGCGCAGTCTGCGGTGACCATCCGACAATCACAGAGCTTATCGACTACGAACAGGCAGAATGTGACGGTGTTCATTTATGATAAAACTTACAAAAAGTGACTTTGAAAAAATACTTGCTCACGCTGTAAAGGAGCTTCCCGATGAGGCTTGCGGTCTTATTGCAGGAACGGTTGAGGGCGGTGACAAGGAGATTAAAAGGGTTTATCTCCTTACAAATATTGACCACTCAAACGAACATTTTTCGCTTGATCCAAAGGAACAGCTTGAGGCAATCAAGGATATGAGAAAGAACGGATTTGTTCCTCTCGGCAACTGGCATTCACATCCCGAATCGCCGTCAAGACCGTCTGAAGAGGACAAAAGACTTGCCTTTGACAGCAAGGCAAGCTATATGATTCTTTCACTTATGGACAGAGAAAACCCCGTTCTCAATTCATTCAAAATTACGGGAGATACAGCAGAAAAGGAAGAACTTGTTATAGAGTAAAGGAGGGAGATTATGTACGACATCGTGATTATCGGCAGCGGCCCCGCAGGACTTTCAGCCGCAATTTATGCACAGCGTGAAAATCTTAAAGCGGTTGTGGTTGAAAAAGAATTTATGGGTACGGGACAGATTGCCGAGAGCGAGAGAGTAGATAATTACCCCGGACTTTACGGTGAAACAGGCTTTGACCTCGGAGAAAAGTTCAGAACTCACGCCGAAAAACTCGGTGCTGAATTTGTTGAGGGAGAGGTTACCGAGGTTGAAAGAGTTAACGGTAACTTCTCCATAAACATTGACGGCGGTGAAAGTCTTGAAACAAAAACCGTAATCTATGCTGCAGGAACACAGCGCAGAAAGCTTGGTGTGAAAGGCGAAAAGGAATTTTCGGGTAACGGAGTTTCTTATTGTGCGGTGTGTGATGCGGCTTTCTATAAGGATAAAATTACCGTGGTAACAGGCGGCGGTGACACTGCTTTGGGTGACGCACTTCTGCTTTCAAGATTCTGCAAAAAGGTTTATCTCGTTCACAGAAGGAATTCCTTCAGAGCAGGCAGAGCCTTGCAGAACAGGGTGTTTGCCACGGAAAATATTGAAGCTCTTACAAATGCTACGGTATCTGAAATTAACGGAGATACAAAGGTGACTTCGGTCACACTTTTACAAAACGGAGAAGAAAAACAGCTTGATTGCAACGGTGTTTTCGTTGCAGTCGGAAGTGTTCCCGATACAAAACCTCTTGCAAATCTTGTCAAAACCGACAGGGACGGTTACATTATTGCCGATGAAAGCGGAAAAACCTCCGCAGACGGTATTTTTGCAGGCGGTGACATCAGAACAAAAGCACTTCGTCAGGTCGTTACAGCCGTGTCGGACGGTGCAAACTGTGTGATTTCGGCAGAAAAATATCTTGACGAAAAACAATAACGGCAAGGGAGTGAAATCCTATGAAAACAGAAAAAATAAGCACCGATGTCCTCATTATAGGCGGCGGAACGGCAGGCTGTTATGCGGCTCTGACCATTTCCGAAAATTCGGACAAAAAGGTTCTTATCTGTGAAAAAGCACACATCAAAAGAAGCGGTTGTCTTGCCGCAGGTGTAAACGCTCTTAACGCATACATTGTTGAGGGCAGAAAACCGCAGGACTATGTTGACTACGCTAAAAAGGACGCTGACGGGATTGTCAGAGAGGATTTGCTCCTTACCATGTCCGAAAAGCTCAACGAAGTAACCGACAGGCTTGAAAAACTCGGTCTTGTAATTTTAAAGGACGAGAACGGAAAGTATGTTACACGAGGCAACCGAAACCTTAAAATCAACGGTGAAAACATAAAGCCGATTCTTGCGGACGCAGTCGAAAAGGCAAAGAATGTAACGGTTCTCAACCGTGTCAATATTTTTGATTACTCGGTAAAGGACAACAAAATCAACGGTGCATTCGGATTCGGTATTGAAAGCGGAATTTTCTACACAATCGAAGCAAAGGCTGTCATAATTGCCACAGGCGGTGCGGCAGGACTTTACAAGCCGAACAACCCCGGATTTTCCCGTCACAAGATGTGGTATCCGCCCTTTAACACAGGTGCAGGCTACGCAATGGGAATCAGAGCCGGTGCAGAGATGACAACCTTTGAAATGCGTTTTATCGCACTCAGATGCAAGGACACAATCGCTCCCACGGGAACTCTTGCACAGGGTGTAGGTGCAAAGCAGATTAATTCACTCGGCGAGGTTTATGAAACAAAGTACGGACTTACAACTTCCGAAAGAGTTTACGGTACGGTAAATGAAAATCAGGAGGGCAGAGGCCCCTGCTACCTCAGAACAGAGGGAATCACAGCCGAGCAGGACGAATCACTTTTAAAAGCCTATCTCAATATGGCGCCTTCGCAGACAATCAAGTGGATTGAAAGCGGAAGAAATCCTTCACGGCAGAATGTTGAAATTGAGGGAACAGAGCCGTACATCGTAGGCGGTCACACGGCAAGCGGTTACTGGGTTGACACAGACCGTGCAACCACAATTGAAGGACTTTTTGCAGGCGGTGATGTTGCAGGCGGTTGTCCGCAGAAGTATGTTACGGGCGCTCTTGCAGAGGGTGAAATTGCAGGGCTTTCGGCAGTTAAGTATATTGACAGCAAAGAAAGCTTTGAGAAAATCAGCGATGAAGATACAAATTATCACCTCAGGGAAACCGAGAAATATCTCACAGACCGCCATTCACTCTACACCACGGAACAGCTTGAAGAGGCAATGCAGACGGTTATGGACAGCTACGCAGGCGGTATAAAAACAAACTACCGTTTTAACGAAAAACAGCTTGACATTGCCGACTGCAAAATCAGACAGCTTGAAACGCTCACAGATGACCTCTATGCAGAAGATTTTCAGGAGCTTATGTACATCTGCGAGCTTAAAGAAAGGCTTACGGTCTGCAAAAGTGTAATTGCTCACCTCAGAGCGAGAAAGGAAACACGCTGGCACAGCTTTGCCGAAAACCTTGACTATCCCGAAAAGGACGACAGGAACTTTAACAAGTATGTTAATTCCCGTCTTGAAAACGGCGAGATAAAAATTATTATTCGTGACCTTGTAACGGGAGGTGAAAAGTATGAGCATAGTAATTGACAAGTCCAAGTGCATAGGCTGCAAAAGGTGTCGCAATGTCTGCCCCGGAAGTCTTATCAAGACTGACGAAAACGGCAAAGCGTACATCAAATATCCCAAGGATTGCTGGGGCTGCACCTCCTGCATAAAAGAATGTCCCGCATATGCAATCAGCTTTTTCCTCGGTTCAGATATCGGCGGTATGGGCAGTAAGGTTCACACCGAAAAGAACGGAGATATCCTCTCGTGGTTAATTGAAAAACCGCATGGCGAGGTCATTAAGATTGATATAAATCAAAAAGAATCAAACAAATACTAAGGAAACACTTTGTAAGTATTTCCGTGAAAAGGAGATAAGGTATGAGTCAGCTTTCACATTTAGATGAGCTTGAAGCAGAAGCTATATACATAATCAGAGAAGTTGCGGCAGAGTGCGAAAAGCCTGTTATGCTCTACTCAATAGGCAAGGACAGCTCGGTTATGCTCCACCTTGCAATGAAGGCGTTTTATCCCGAAAAACCGCCGTTCCCGTTCCTCCACATTGACACAACATGGAAGTTCAAGGATATGATAAAATTCCGTGATGACACAGCAAAAAAGCTCGGAATTGAAATGCTCGTTTACACCAATGAAGAAGGTGTTAAAAAAGGCATCAACCCGTTTGATCACGGTGCGGCTTACACAGATATTATGAAAACACAGGCTCTCAAACAGGCACTCAGCAAATACGGCTTTACTGCGGCATTCGGCGGCGGCAGACGAGATGAGGAGAAGTCAAGAGCCAAGGAAAGAATTTTCTCTTTCAGAAATAAAGCACAGGCATGGGATCCTAAGAACCAGCGCCCCGAGATGTGGAAGCTTTACAACACAAAAATCAATAAGGGCGAAAGCATTCGTGTGTTCCCAATTTCCAACTGGACAGAAAAGGACATCTGGCAGTACATCCAAAGGGAAAAAATTGACATAGTTCCGCTTTACTTTGCGGCAAAAAGACCTGTTGTTTACCGTGACGGCAACATTATTATGGTTGATGACGATCGTTTTCCGCTCAAAGAGGGAGAAGTACCCGAATTGAAATCGGTTCGTTTCAGAACACTCGGCTGTTATCCTCTTACAGGCGGCATAGAGTCAACTGCAACAACTCTTGACGAAATTATTGACGAAACCCTCAGCTCCGTTTCTTCGGAGCGTACCTCCAGAGTAATTGACAACGAGGCACAGGGCAGTATGGAACGCAGAAAAAGGGAGGGTTACTTCTGATGAAAGGTTTACTTAAATTTATTACCTGCGGCAGTGTTGATGACGGTAAATCAACACTCATAGGTCACATACTTTATGATGCAAAGCTTATTTATGCCGATCAGGAAAAAGCTCTTGAGCTTGACAGTAAGGTCGGCAGCCGCAGCGGTGACATTGACTATTCGCTTTTGCTTGACGGTCTTATGGCTGAGCGTGAGCAGGGCATCACAATTGATGTTGCTTATCGCTACTTCACAACCGACAACCGCAGTTTTATCGTTGCCGACACACCAGGTCACGAGGAATATACAAGAAATATGGCTGTAGGCGCATCCTTTGCAGACCTCGCAGTTATCCTCATTGACGCATCACAGGGCGTTCTTGTTCAGACAAGACGGCACGCAAGAATCTGTAAGCTTATGGGTATAAGACATTTTGTCTTTGCCGTTAATAAGATGGATTTGGTAAAGTATAGCAAGTCACGCTTTGACGAAATCGTAAATCAGATTGAAGAACTTAAAAACGAGCTTTTACTTGACGATATCTACATCATTCCGCTTTCCGCAACAGAGGGCGACAATGTTACCGTAAAGTCCGAAAACATTCCGTGGTACAACGGTGTTCCGCTCCTTCAGTACCTTGAAACAGTTGATGTTGATTCCTCGGAGGAGGAAGAAGGATTCTATCTTCCTGTTCAGAGAGTTTGCCGTCCAGACCACACATTCAGAGGCTTTCAGGGACAGATTGAGTCGGGCAGTATCAGCGTAGGCGATGAAATCGTAACACTCCCAAGCAATGAAAAGGCTCATGTAAAGCAGATTCTTATGACAGATAAGGATGTTAAAACTGCTTTCAAGGGTCAGCCCGTTACAATCACACTTGATAAGGAGGTTGATGTATCCCGTGGCTGTGTAATCACAAAGGACACAAATCTTGCATCTTATCAGGAGCTTACAGCGTCAATTCTCTGGATGGATGACGAACAGCTTACAGCCGGTAAGGATTACCTTGTAAAGCTTGGCACAAAGACTATTTCGGGTATCGTTTCCGAAATCAAGTACGCTGTTGATGTGAACACAGGCGAGCATATTTCTGCCGATTCACTCACAAAGAACGGAATCGCAGTCTGCACAATTCTGCTTGCAGAGCCGATTGCGGTTGACCTTTTCTCAAAGCATAAAACACTCGGTGAGCTTATTTTGATTGACCGTGTGTCAAATATGACATCAGCCTGCGGTGTTGTTGATTCGGTTGAAGAAAAAGCCGATGATGCAAAAAAGGCGTCATTCGTACTCGGCTCACTTGAGGCAAGAGGTGATATCTTTGAAGAGTTTTTCTACGACACTTCAAGTCTTAATGTTCTTAAATATCAGCCTGTTAAGGAAACCTATACAAAGGGTGACACAATCCCTGTTGAGGGCGAAAGCTATAAGTATCCCGACAGCTTTGATATTATAGTTCTTCGTGACAGCGTTGCCGTAAAGGTTCGTGACCGCAAGATTACCGATATCATTCCGACATCGGAGTATAGCTACGGCGGTGTTCCTGTTGTGAACGGCAGAGGCTTTGAGGTTCTTGCCGACAGCAACGAAAAAATTCAGCAGTTCCTTTCTGAGTATTCAAAACTTGACAACATCAACGATGCAGACTTCTTTGCAAAGTGGGTTAAGTTTGATACCTACAGAAAAATTGCAATTCAAAACAGATAACAAGTTTATTCATTTTTTACTCATTCGCAGAGGGCATTGTTATTTGGCAATGTCCTTTGTGATTTTATGACTTTCTTGCCGAAAAACTGACCTTACTGCCAAATTGTTGCATTTATAATTTTTATTCTGTATAGTGTACTTACACAAATAAAATTTAAAGGAGTGCTTACAAATGAGCAAAACAGCGGCAGTATTGATCACATTTTTCCTCGGTGAACTCGGTGTCCACAGATTTATGACAGGCAAAATCGGAACAGGTGTCATCTGGCTTTTGACCTGCGGTGTATTCGGAATCGGCTGGCTTGTTGATTTTATTATGGTTCTTACAGGCAAGTTTACGGACAAGGACGGCAATGTTTGGGGTAATAACTGATTGAGAGGTATTCACTGTGGCATTTGGTGTAAAAGTAAAAAATATTAAAACAAAGAATACTTATTCGATTGAAAGCCTGTATGAGGCAATTAAGGATAAGAATTTTACGGCAGGAATTCCCTCGCTTACAAAGCACGGGATGGCTACCGTAATAACCTTTCCCGCTCTCGACAGTCAGAATCAGGTGTGGATTATGAAGAGCGGTTTCGGCAAGGAAACGCAGAAATTTTCAATTCAAAAGTCCACTCAGGCAGGCTTGGACAATGCTGCAAAAAATGCGGCAATTGATTCTGTAACAGGTGGTCTTTTCAGCCTTGGCGGAATGGTCAGCGAAAACACAAAAAAGTGTGAAAAACTTGTTGACGCAACCGCAAAAGAACTTTCAGAAATGAATCTGTAACCAAAGTCGGCACGATTTTCGTGTCGATTTTTTCTTGCCAAAAACTGCCTTTAACGGTACAATTAGGTGGGGTGAGATTATGTTTTTTAACGATTATTACAATTCTCCGATTGGCAATATAACTATGGCATCTGACGGTGAGAGCCTTTGCGGTTTGTGGTTTGACGGGCAAAAGTATTTTGAATCAACCGTAAAAGGTGAAACCGAGGATAAAATTCTCCCCGTTTTTCAACAGACCAAGGAATGGCTTGACATATGTTTTTCGGGCAACGAACCCGACTTTATGCCCAAGCTGTCGCTTAACGATTCAAAGTTTCGCAAGGCTGTGTGGGATATTCTTCTGACAATTCCCTACGGCTCTGTTATGACCTACGGCGAAATTGCAAAAATTTTGGCAAAACAGCGTGGCATTTCGAGAATGTCTGCACAGGCAGTCGGCGGTGCTGTGGGACACAATCCCATTTCTATAATTGTGCCGTGTCACCGTGTTGTCGGAACAAGCGGAAGCCTTACAGGTTACGCAGGCGGCATAGATAAAAAAATCAGCCTTCTCAAAATTGAAAAGACTGATATGTCAAAAATGTTTGTTCCAAAAAAGAATTAACCGTTAATTGCCCAACCGGTGGATATTGCAAGTCTGTTTTTTGACAGGCTTGTTTCAATTTTACCGCCGTTTTTTTCGGCAAGATTTTTCAACGCTTTATACGCAAAATTGTGGTGCAGAACATTGTTCTGTGCCTTTTTTATTTCACTTTCTATCGGAAAACTTACACAACAAAACAGAAATCCTGCCCTTGTTTCCGCTTTTAGAGTGACAACCTGTTTGCCGTCACCGCAAAACTCCTTAACATTTTCAAACGCAATGTCAATCATATTGTTAAACAGCACGCAGATTTCAAGGTTGTCAGCAGGAACATTAGCAAGTGACCCCTCAAATTCTATTTTGATATTGTCGCTTGCATTTTTTTGCTTGTCGCTTAAAATCGCATCCGCAAGGTCGTTGCCTGTGTTGTACAAAATTTGAAATGAACCGATTATCTCGCTGTCATACTTTTGCAGAAGAGGGAGAACCTCGTCATACTTTTGACTGCTTATCAGCGACTTTAACCCGATTGACAGGTCATTGTAATCGTGTCTGATTTTTCGCAGTTCATAACCCGAAGTCGTGATGCTCTTGTAGTAATTTATCTGCGCGTTAAGCTGTCTTTCGTAGATGTCGTTTTCGTGCATATATTGGCTCTTTTTAATCTGATTGTACAAAAGAATAGGTATTGAAAACGAGAATACAATCGACACAATCATTGTCAAAATTTTAAGTGCAGCTGTTCTGCAATCCGATGACGGAATTATGTAATATGCCCCGAAGGTCGCCATACTTCCGCCGAGATAAAGGAAAATCAATATCATAATTATTGTCGGTTTGGTAATTGACTCAACCACAAGCTTGGTCTTGATTTTCAGCGGACTTGACAGCAGTACGAATATTCCCAAAACAATAAGATTTGAAATCAGATTAAAAAACACACTGGTGCTGCTCGCAAATTCGGTTGAATAGATTGAACACAACAATTGATAGATTTCGGATATAAAAAATGTTAATCCCGAAAAGAAGAGCGAAGAGAACAGCAACATCATTTTTTTATTGTATCCGAGTGAAATCGGAAGAAATATTAATGCAACAAAATGCAAAACCGGCAGAATTACATACCGTTGGTCGCTTTTTATAAAGCAGGCAAACGATGCCGTTGAAATTATAAAAATCAATGACAGGGCAAAATACAGTTTGTACTTGGTAATGGAAAATATTTTTGAAGTAAAATAGAAAATTGCCACAAGCCCTATTACAAACTCCGCATAGCTGTAAAATAGCATAAATTATAACCTCACATAATTTTTTTTAAGAAAATTCATATATGATGTCTGAAACGACTTTTGATAATTTTTGCTGAGAAAAGCCGATTCTCCGTTGCTCAGATACACTGTATCGGAAGAATATGATTTTATATAGTGAAGATTTACCACAAAAGCACGGTGGGTTTTCACAAAACAATATGCGGGCAACAGCTTTGTAACCCCTGCAAGTGTTTTTGAACAGTGCATTATCTTATCGTTTAAATGAATGTTTGAATACTTTCCGTCGGCTTCAATATAACATATTTCGTTGGAGTTAATTTTTTTCAATTCTTTATTTTGAATGATGGTTATCGGATAATTAGCATCTATAATTTTAATGTAATCGTCAAGTGCTTTAAAAAACTTTGATTTGTCAATCGGCTTTAAAAGGAACCTGAATGTGTTCACCTCAAATGCGTCAATCATAAAGTGAGGATATGATGTCAAAAAGATTATGCAGGACAGCACATTGCGTTTTCTAAGCTCTTTTGCAATGGTCAGTCCGTCTGTATTGCCAAGCTGATAATCAAGCACAATTATGTCGTAGTTTTTTTCGGAATTTAAAAGTTCTTCTCCGCTTTCAAATTCATCAATATCAATAGTTATACGATTATCCTTTGCATATTCCAAAAGCAGTTTTTTAACCTCTTCGGTTATGTATTTATCATCATCACATAAAGCCGCAAACACATCTTCACCCTCTTACTCCCAAAACAGAATGTCTTGCTCCAAACCATATTTATTTTGCCCTTTTTATCTGTTATTGTGAATTTAACAACAGAATAAAGGGGGAGCAAAAAGTGTTTGATACTATCTTCAGATGGATCTTCGGTTGGCTCTAATGCCTGAAAAATAAAAGGCAATCGGTTAGGTTGCTTTTTATTTGAAAAGAAATTTCACTCCCGAAAACCGCACTTTTGCTCCTATCGGTTCACTCCTCCTACACAATAAATTATAGTGTTTAAGCACCATATTGTCAATAACTCAGTGAGTGGTTGCATTGCTTCTGCGTGGTATTTAATCGAGTAAGAAAAATTGACAATATTTTTAACTTATGATATAATCATCCATATTCTTATAAGTAAAAAAGGAGAGGTGTCAGTGATAGATAAGGAATTTGCTATAATGTTTGGAATCATAGCAATAATTTTTGCAATTGTAATCTGCATTTTGTTAAAAAAAGGTGTTAAAAAGACGGCTTTGGTTTGTATCTTCATAGCTTACATAACAGCTGTTGTGTGCATAGTTTTCTTCCCGATACTGTATGATGAACCTGTTGTGTACGGTAACGGCTATACCTGGTACAATCTTGTGCCATTTGCTACAATTGCTGAAACAGTTAGCGGTGGTTTCGGTGAAACGGCATTTTTACAGATTTTCGGCAATATATTCTTATCTGTTCCGTTCGGATTTTTTGTTATGATGTGGATGAAAAAGCCTAAGCTTTGGAAGATGTTTGTATTTGCATTCGCATTTACAATTACAATTGAGCTTTCTCAAATGTTTATCGGTTTTGCAATCAACAATATGTACCGCAATGTTGATATTGATGATGTAATACTAAATGCAACGGGTGCGTTTATCGGTTTCGGTATTTATAAGATTTTACCGAAGTCATTTAAGCAAATGCTCACCGCATAATTAAATACATAACTACGGCTCTGTTTTGTTTGGACAGAGCCGTTATTTTTTGTTGATTTTATTCTAAAAACCCTTTTACTCCCCAAAAACGCTCTTTTACTCCAAGGTATATTTATTTTCGACTTTGAATATTTAAAATGTAGGCAGAGATTGTTATTAAATCTTGTTTATTAATTTGACAGTAAGTGCATAATTTGACAAGCATTTAACTTTACCGTCCTTGTTCTGTTTTTTGCAGAGCAGGGGCGGTGCTTTTTATGCTTGCCGTTATTATAGAATAAAAAACAGCGGACATTCCATTGATTTGGATTGTCCGCTGTCGTGTTTTATGATTTGATTTTGCATTATCAATCGAAGAAACCAAGACCTCTTAATGCGTTGATGAATCGTTTCATATAGTCAAGCGAGGTAACGGGCCATACAAAACCCATTCTGTAGAGAACCTGCATTGTATATGTATTGCTCTTGCCGACTGTAAATGTCTTTTGACCGTGAGCCATGTTCTGATATGCAATCATACTTGAAAGAATCTTTGCTTTTTCGGGATCCTGCTCGGCTCTGTCAAGTGCAATCATATATTCCTCATACTCTGTGCCCTGTGAATGAAGTCCGATTTTGTTCATCTCGGTGTAGAGGTCACCCATAATGAGGGTATGGTTGTTGAACGGGTGGAACACGGTGCAGTCTTTCGGGGCCTGTGCAAGCAGAAGAATTGCTTTTGCCACAAAATCAATCGGAGAAAGCTCAAACGGCATTTCCATTGCCTCATAGGGATATTTACCGATGAGGAGCGTTGATTTAAGTCTGCCCATAAATGTGTTGGTGGTGAAGTTAATTTGATATTCACCGTCGCTGTTTCTTGCGGCAAGTGTGCCTACACGCATAATCTTTGCGTTAAAGCCCTTTGAAACCTCTTCAAGAATCGCCCTTTCTGCAAGGAACTTTGACAGTGTGTACTTTGAACCCTCATGCTGACCGAAGTAAAGCTGATTTTCCTTGAGCTTGTCAACAGGTCCTTGTTCGCCTACAAACATACCGCCTACGCTCATTGTTGATACATGAACAAGCCTTGCATTAGCCTTTTTGCAGAAGTTAAGCACATTGAGCGTACCGTAAAGGTTTACATCTTCAATGTCTGTACCCTTTGAAAAGTGCTTAACATTTGCGGCACAGTTGATGACCGTGTTAATGTCCTTATCAATAAATTTATCAAATGATTCACGGTTTGTAACATCACCGCTGATAACGGTAACTCTGTCGGGATATCTTTCTTTCAGACTTTCTTCAAAGTAGTAATAGTAAATGGAATTCATTCTGTTTTCGGCAGGGTTGTTATTCTTGTCACGAATCATGCAGTAAACCTTGCCGTTATACTTGTGAAGAAGTTCGTAGAGAATGTGTACTCCGAGAAAGCCGGCAGAGCCTGTCAGAAGAACATTGCCGAGTTTTTGAAGCTCACCGTTTTTGAATGTATCAATATTATTCTTTTCAAGAACTTTGTTGATATTTGTATAATCGTAGTCCGAAAGATTTTCAAGGTCGTTTTCGGATGAATCATCCTTGCTCACAAATTTTGCAAGAGTCTGCGGAGTAGGATTTGCAAAAATGTCGCTGTATGCAACCTCAATGTTTTTCTTTGATGCGGAGATTACAATTCTTGTTGCTGTAAGCGATGTACCGCCCAAATCAAAGAAGTTATCGTCTGCAAAAACATTGTCAAGTTCAAGAATTTCCGCAAAGATGTCGCAGAATGTTTTTTCAAGTTCATTCTTCGGCAACCGACCACTTTCGGATTTGTTGCTTTTAGGTTCGGGAAGAACCTTTGTGTTGATCTTGCCGTTTGGTGTGAGAGGCATTTTGTCAAGCTGAACATATGCGCTCGGAACCATATAATCTGTGAGAGTTTTTGCAAGCTCTGACTTGATTTCATTTGGCTCAATCTGTCTGTCAGCTGTATAGTAAACGCAGATCGCGTCAGCCTTGCCGACTTTTCTTATGAGAGCAATTCCGCTCTTGATTCCGTCAACTGCGGTCAGACACTTTTCAATTTCACCGAGTTCAATTCTTAATCCTCTCAGCTTAACCTGATTGTCTGTTCTGCCGAGAATAATAACATCGCCGTCTGTAGTCCATTTTGCATAGTCGCCCGAGCGGTAGGTGCGTTCACCGTTGAATTTGATGAATGCCTTTGCAGTCTGTTCGGGAAGTTTATTATAGCCGAGCGCCACACCGCATCCCTGAATGAGAAGCTCGCCCACAACTCCGATTGGAAGAAGATTGTTGTCTGAGTCAACGATATATTCCGTGTAGTTGCGTAACGGCCTGCCGATTGAAATTTCGTCTGCATTCGTAAGATTTTTTGCGTTTGAAGAAACCGTGATTTCAGTCGGACCGTAGGTGTTGATTATTGTTGCGTTCGTCTTTTCACGCAGTATCCTTAATAGCTTGTCGGGATATTTTTCACCGCCCGAGAGAATAACCTTGCAGTTCGCCATTGCTTCTGCAAATTCGTCAAGCTCCATATACTGCAAAAGTCTTGACGGTGTAGAGTTGAACGCATCAACATTGTTTTCTTTAAAGAATTCTGCAAGTAACATCGGGTTTACCGTCTGTTCTTCACTTGCAAAAACGAGTGTAAGACCGTTGCAGAGCGACAGCATGGTTTCCTTGAGCGACATATCAAAGCTGATTGTAGTTACAGAACCGTATGCGTGACAGTTGTCAACAACCTCCTTAACCTGAATGTTTGAGTTGCTGTATGCAAGGTAGTTTGCAATGCCGATGTGGCGGAGCATAACGCCCTTTGGCTTGCCTGTTGAACCCGATGTGTAGATGAGGTACGCAAGGTCGTCAGGCTGTACATCAACATTCGGATTTTCTTCATTATTGCCCGAAAGAAGTTTTGAAACATCAACCGTGCGGTCATATACGCCAAGCAGTTCGCCCTCGGTAATTACAAAGTCTGCGTCGCTGTCTTCAATAATACTGTCGATTCGCTCCTTCGGATAGTCGGGACATGACGGAATAAACGCACTGCCTGCCTTGAGAATGCCGAGAAGTGATATGAAGAATTTTGAGGTTCTTTCAAGCAGAATAAGAACCTTTCCACCCTTTTCAAGACCTTTTTCAATGAGTGAGTTTGCCGTGATATTTGCAAGACGGTCAAGCTCTTTATAGGTCAGTTTGTCGTCACAAGCCGAAAGTGCAATTCTGTCGGGAGTTTTTGCAGCCTGCTCTTCAAACATTTTGTGAAGAAGTTTTGTCTTAACGGGAGCAATTTCTGTTGACTTAAAGCTTTCAAGCTGTGCAATTGCGGCGTTGTCAAGGAGTGAAACCTTTCTGATTTTGCCGTTTGGATTTTCGATAATATGTTCAACAGTGCAGAGAACGGATTTTGCAAGCGTTCTCATAAGCTCACCGCTGTAAAGTGCGTCATTGTACTGAACCACAACGCTCGGCTTGCCCTTGTAATCCTCAATGTGAACGGCTGTTTTAAACTTTGCAGTATTCATTTCAAGGTAATCACGGACAACGGTTTTGCCGTCAATTTCAAGGTTATCAACAACACCAAGCTGATATTCGTACATAATGTTCGGTGCATAGCCGTATTTTGCACAAAGCTGTGCGTAGGGGTAAATTTCATTTTCAATTGAATCCGTGAAAACAGCCTTGCTTTTTTCAACAAATTCAAGTGAGGTGATGTCCTCAATTTCAATGCCGAGTGCAAGAGTTTTTACAAACATACCAAAGCAGTTTGTAAGCCGCATATCGCTTCTGCCGTTGCTGATTGTGCTGATGTAAACATTTCTGCTGTTCACAAATCTTGAAACAGCGTAGAATGTGCCGGCAAGGAAAAGGTGGGCTGGAGTGATTCCGTGCTGTGAACAGAAGTTTTCAACCCTTGCCATATCAACGGGGACTGCCTGAGATGCAAGAGCACCGTCCTCTGCATGACCTCTGAGGTCAGCCGTGATTTCGCTTGCGGATTCAAAATTTTTCATCATATTGTCGAAGAACTTTTCAGCATTTCTAAATTCATCACTGCTTTCAGCCTTAATTTCATTCTCTGCATAATCAAAGTAGGTGTAGCTTTCAGGCTCAATGCTGCCGCCCTCATACAGTGTTTTAAGCTGTTCAAAGAAAAGTGCAACGGACGCACCGTCAAAGATGAGGTGGTGGAAATCCGAAAGCAGATATACCGCCTTTTCGGTTTCTGCAACCGAGATTCTGAACAGCGGTGCTTTCATAAGATTGTGCGGTTTTACAAAATCCTTTTTGTAGGCTTCAAGCTGTTCTTCCGTAAGCTTTTCAACGGGAACATTCGGTTTTGCAGAGTCAACATATGCCTGCTCAATATCATCGTTTTCAAGTGAAAGGTGAGTCATAATATATGGGTGAGCCTTGATTACCTTTACAACGCAGTCGGCAAGCTTTTGTGCATCGACTGATTTTGAAAATGTGAGAATTGACGGAATATTGTAAAGTGTGCTGTACGGATTTTTCATACAGTCAATGTACACACCGAGCTGAGTTTTTGAAAGGGGATAGAGAGCCTTATGTTCTTTCTTTTCTTCTTTTTTGACAGTCTGCGGATTTGCCGTACCGCTGAACATAAACTCCTGAAGTTCGTCCTCAATCGAAAGAACCGAACAGCCCTTCATCATCTTTTTAACCTGTGCCTCAAAGCCGAATGTCTTGTTGAGCTCAACTGCAAGCTTGATGACCGAAAGCGAGGTCATACCTGCGTTGATGAGATTTTCGGAAATATCAAAATCGCTGTGTCCGATAATCTTTTCGATAATTGCGGAAATTTTCTTTTCAAGGAATGTTAGTTCCCTCGGAGCGGAATTTTTCTTTTTTGAAGATTCTGCCTTGATTTCGGGAAGCTTGCGCTTGTCAACCTTGCCGTTTACATTGAGCGGAATTTTGTCAATCTGCATCGTAGCGGCGGGAACCATATACGGCGGCTTGTGTTCAAGAATAAATTCGTTGAGCTTTTGAATGTCAATTTTTCTGTCGGCAACAATGTATGCGTTAATGCATTGTCCGCCGCCCTCAAGCTTTCTTGCGATTACAGCTGTGTTTGTAATGCCGTCATATTTGCGGATAATCTTGTCAACCTCGGAAAGCTCAATGCGGAATCCTCTGATTTTAACCTGACCGTCATTTCGTCCGATAAAGTCAACCTTGCCCTCATCTGTAAGGCGAACAATGTCGCCTGTGTGATAAAGCCTTTCGTAACCGTTTTCATTGCAATACGGGTTCTTTTCGTATGCTTTTACAGTCTGTTCGGGACGGTTAAGATAACCTCTTGAAACCTGCTGACCTGATGCACAGAGCTCGCCCAAAGCCCCTGTCGGAAGCCGTCTGCCGTATTTGTCTGTTACATATAGCTTGATATTGTCAAGAGCCTTGCCGACAGGAATTCTGTGGTAGAGTTTGTCAACCGGCTGTGTGGTGATGTAAACCGTACATTCTGTCGGACCGTAACCGTTTATGAGTTCAAAATTCTTTGGCGGTTCAAGGGGAACAAGCCGTTCGCCGCCCGTAAGAAGATATTTGAGTGAATGGTTGTCAATTTCGGTTGCAAACTGCCTTGCAACCTGTGTTGTCATAAATGCGTGAGTGATTCCGTTATCTTCAAAATATCTGTTCAGCCTTACAAGGTCAAGTCTGATGTCCTCCTCAATAATGTGAAGCTCGGCACCGCCGATAAGCGCAGGATACATTTCACTGAGGCAAGCGTCAAAACCGTAGCTTGCATATGCCGAAACAACGCTGTGTTCGTCAATGTCAGAGTTTCTGATATGAAAATCGCAGAATGAACGAACATTTTTGTGTTCAAGCATAGCACCCTTTGGAGTGCCTGTTGAACCCGATGTATAGATAAGTATAAACAAATCATCGGGTGACGGTTTTGCAAAAACTGCGTCTGATTTCGGAAGATTCGGAATATCCTTTGTAAGAAGAATATCACCGCTGTAATCGGGCAAAAGCTCAAGCAGATTTTCGTCCGCAATAAGAAGTTTTGCGTTTGCGTCCTTAATCATAAACTGAAGTCTTTCTGGCGGATATGACGGATCAAGCGGTTGATATGCCGCACCCGATTTCAGCACACCGATTGACGCAATCGGCATATATTCGCATCTCGGAATCAGAATTGAAACAACCTCTTCTTTACCGATACCCTTTGAGCGAACATAACCTGCAATTCGGTCTGTAATCTCATCAATTTCAGCGTAGGTGAACTTCTTTTCTTTATATACAACCGCTGTTTTGTCTGGAGTTTTTTTGCATTGCTCCTCAAACAAATCAACAACGGTTTTGCTGTCGTCAAACGGAAATTCCGTTTTGTTGAAGTTATCAAGCTCTGCAAGCTGATTTTCGTTTACAAGCTCAACTTCGCAGAGCTTGGATTTTTTAAGAAACTGCTCAACAATCTTTAAAAAGCTGTCGGCAAACGAACGAATAGTTTCCTCTTTGAATAAATCGTTTCTGTATTCAAAACGCAATTCAAAATCTGTTTCTGATTCAAATACCATAACATTCAATTTTGAAATGGCACTTTTTAACGGAACGAGTTTTAATTTTAGAGCCTGACCGCCGATTTTAAAGGTATTGAATATGTCAGCCTGATAGGCAAGCATAATGTCGGCAGAGAGGTCATATTCAGATGCAAGTTTCATAAACGGAAACCAATCGTTTGCAACTGTTTCCTTTATGTTCCTGCGTATTTTTTTGAGGTAGTCCGAAACTGTATCTTCTTCGTCAATATTTGCGTGGATAGGAAGTGTGCGAACCATCATGCCGACCGTATTTTTAAGCTGTTTGTCAAATCTTCCGTGAGTAACCGTGCAAACCGTTGTTTCGCTCTGATTTGTAAACTTTGCAACTGCGTATTCATATGCACCGAGGAAAACAGTGTACGGTGTAATTTGGTTTGCTAAGGCAAAATTGCGAACATCCTCAACGGAGAATTTTCCGTTCGTGGATAATTCAAAAGAACCGTTCGGTTTATCCTCAACCTCTGAATCCTCCGCAAAATCTTCCGTTATTTCTGACTTTGACTCAACAGCCGAAAAAATGCTGTCATAGTAGTTCTTTGATTTTTGATATTCTTCGGTTTCTTCAAGCTTTTCCTCAAAAACAGAAAGATCAAGCTGAGAAAACTTTTCGGGTTCAAGCTCTTTTCCGTCATATGCAAGCGCAATGTCATTGCAGATAACCGAAACAGATGTGCCGTCAGATATTATGTGGTGAAAGTCCATTGCAAACATAGATTTGTCACCGCATTCAAAAACCGCAAATCTGAACAGAATGTCTTTTTCAAGGTCAAACGGCTTAACAAAATCTTTGCCTGCCTGTTCAAGATTGTCAACCTGTACGACAGGAATGTCAAATTCAACGCTGTCTTGAGGCTTCATCATCGGACTTCCTGTTGAATTGTCAATGAAAATTTTCATAACAGGGTGATTGTCAACAGCTTTTCTTACGGCATTTATCAGCCTGTCGGTATCAAGACTTCCGCTGTCAAAAACATAGGTGCAGGGAATGTTGTACATTGTGCCTTTTGGGTTGTGCATACACGAAAGATAAACACCCATCTGGCTCGGTGTAAGCGGATAAAGCTCTCGCTTTTCACCTTTGTATGTATCAAGTAAGTTGATTAAATTACTCATAATATTCAACTCCGTTTGTTAAAGTTTAATTATTGTGCGGTTGAAACCAAGCACCCTTGAATATTCAACCTTATCCGAAATTGCCTTTACAACAGTGAGAGGACTCATCTCAAATTCCTTATCGTCATTGAGTGGATCAAATTCATCACCGTTGTCACGAACGGAAATTATTGTTTCGTTTTTATCGGCAAAAATTCTGATGTCGATGTCTGCAAACTTCTTTTTGCCTTCCATTCTTTCAGCGCAGTTTGCCGCCATTTCTTCAACGGCAACTGCAATCCTGTTTGCACGGCTTTCTTCAATTCCGTTCTTTGAAAGAAAAGAGGAGAGGTAGAGCGAAACGCCTGCCGCATTTTCTTTTGTTCCTTTGAACGAAAGGGCAAGAAGCTCGTTGTCCTCGGTTTCTTCAAGAAGGTAGAAGTTTTTATACTTTCCGCCCGATTTTCTCTTTTCGGCAAGGTCAATAAAATACACAACTACAAGTGTTCCCACCTGTGCAACTACGAGTGAATACCATACGCCCGTGATGCCGAAAAATTTGCCGAGAATTAAAGCTGACGGAATGAGTATGACGATTCCGTTGATGATTGAAATTGCAGTAGAAATAGCTCTTTTCTGCGTTGCCATATAGTAGTAAAGCAACAAAAACGAGAATGAAAGTCCGGGAAATGACAATGCGTTGATTCTCATTGCCGGAACTGTGTTTGCAATGTCTGTGGGTGAAGTAATTCCGAAAAATTTAATTATCGGTTCAGGCTCGATACAGATGAAAAGCATAATTACAACGCTTGAAACAGCAAGCACCCTTGCGGCTCTGCGGAATGCATAGCGCACACCGTCATAGTCCTTTTCACCAAGACAAACCCCGATAATCGGAATCATTGTCTGACTTGCACCCGTGATAAACATTGACATAAAAATTTGGCTTGACGAGCATACCGAATATGAAACCATACCCGCACTTCCGCCTATGCTCTGAATAATTGTGTTTAAGAACAGCATTTTAACTGTTATCAGCATTGTACCTAATGCTCCCGAAAGTCCGATTGTAACCATTTTTCCGAGAAACTTAAAGAACTGAACGGGATTTCTGAGGATTGAAAAGTCAAAGTGCAATGTGCTTTTCTTCATGATGAAGTGTGTTGACATCATCACAAACCCTACCGCATAGCCTGTTACGGTCGCAATTGACGAGCCTGCAATGCCCATTTTGAAAGCACCCATAAACAGGAAGTCAAGTCCGAGATTTACGGCATTTGCCACAATTACAATGTTTGATGCAAACGCAGGTCTTGCGTCTGCTCTTACAAAGTGAATTGAACACATAAGCAAAAGGTAAATCGGTGTGCCGATTATGAACGGAACATAGTATTGATACAACAGCGATTTAAGCTCTGCGTCTTTTGTAAGTAACGAGCTTATTGAGTCAGCAAGCGGCAGTTGAATTGCAATAAAAATTACGCTGAGTGCGATAAGTACAATAAATGTTGAAGTGAAAACACGGTTAGCCTGCTTTTCGTCACGCCTGCCCTTTGCAAATGAAATTATCGAGGACGCACCGAGTCCGAAAAGAATAGTAATCGAAAAATAAAACTGCGAAATAGGGGACATAAGGTTGATTGCCGCAAGTGAGTTTTGCCCCAGAAGATTACCTGCAATAATCGAGTCCACAATCATCGCAATGTTTGTTGCCATAGCCGTCAGAACTGTTGGAAGAAAATATTCCGTGTATTTTTTGTTGACGGTAACGGCATTTCTGCCAAGTACGGTACTGCTCATTTTAACTCCTTATCCCTGCTCAATGTCAAGGTAGTCAGACATCCCTGTCATTGAGAACAGCTCCATAATTGTGTTGCTTACATTGACAATTTTAAGATTTCCGCCCTTGCTTTTTAGGCTTTTATAAAGTGCAAGAATAACCCTCAGTCCCGAGCTTGAAATGTACTCAAGGTCTTTAAGGTTAAGCGTTACGGTTTCAACCTCGTCAAAATCAATGCTCTTTGCCTCGTCATCAAGCTGCGGTGCTGTCATTGTGTCAAGACGGCCCTTGAGTGTGATAATAACATTCTGATTGCTTATAGCCTTATTGATTTCCATAGTTAATTCCTCCGATAATTTTATTTTTAATTTCCTTCAACATTCCCGTTACAGTGTCAATACCGTGACAAAAATACTGACAATCTGATTGTTATAATCTGATTTTGAGAACATTGTATTGTTTTGAATTTTGAGTGAAGAATAATTGATTTTTTATTGATTTTATAGACGAAAATCGTCTTATAACTTCTTAAAAGTGTTTATAGAAGTGAGAAGAAAGCCTGTATTTTCAATGGTTTTTCCGTTTTTGCGTGTATCTTCTCATATCTTCGTATAAGTTGGTTTTGTAAAGTTGGGCATCATTTTAGCACCACAAATAAGGCAATGCACAGAAGCATAGGGCGATGTTATCACGCCCACAAAGGTAATTTAGGACAACCTTTTTTACATCTTTATGTTACGCATTAGAGTGTTTATATTCCTTGCTGAAAAGGCATTATAAGCACTAAAACTGATAAGGTAAGGGGTTTATACTTTTTTTCTCAAAAACGCTCTTTAACTGCGTAACATTTCAAAGCAAGTTACTACCTGTTCAGATTATCCTTTCCCTTCTGTTCCTTTACAAAAAGTTCCGTAGCAAGCATAGGAAAGGGGTACCCTTTCCGTAAAAATCTCTTGTTTTTGTCTGCGACAATAAGATAGATTTTTATTTGTTGAGAATATCCCAAACCCTTACACAAACTGAAGTTTACAGAATTACTCATTGAATCTGTCATATCCCCACCAATCTGGAATTAGTTCCTTAAGTTTAACTGTTTTCTTTGTTTCTAAATCAAGTAAAATCTCAATATCCCCACTATTCTTGTCTAACTGCATCATATATTCACGACAAGCACCGCAAGGAGAACCAACCTTGCCGTCAGGCATTATTGCTACAACCTTATCAATTTCACTTTCGCCATTAGTAATCATATTAGCAATAGCGTTTCTCTCTGCACACATTCCAAGCGTTGAAGCAGTATCAATACAAACACCAACATAAATATTTCCTTGTTTTGTAAGAATAGCAGCCGCAACTCCGCCTGCGTCAATAAAAGGAGAAATTGTTCTACCGTTTTGCACTTTTAGAGCTGCATTATATAATTCATTCCACATAAAATCAACCTCCTATAAATTCCAATTTGTTAATTTGTTTGCTTATATTATAGCATTCATATATGAATTTCGCTATAATTTCCCTATTTGTATTCTTATATTTGTCCATATCGTTTTATATCAGCAAGGAAAATCCGGGCACCATTTTGGCACCAAAGCGGTGAAAAGCATTGATTTTATCAAGTGTCCTAATGGAAGAAAAAGCCTGTATTTGCAACGGCTTTCAAAGTTCAAGGCTGTACGATAGTATAAAATCAAACACTATTTTTTAAATTAGAAATTTTTTGTGATTGTAAAAATGTTTTTGCCGTTAGATCTTTCATAGGAAAGAGTGTCGGAAAGTTTCTTTGTCATGAAAATTCCCAGACCGCCGATGCTTCGTTCCTCAAGCGGAGCGTGAATGTTCGGCTCTGCAATTTCAAGCGGATTGAATTTTTTTCCGCTGTCAATGAATTTTACAACAATGCAGTCTGAAAGTTTGCTAACTTCAATTTCAGCCTTGCCGACATTTTCACCGTAAGCATAGCTGCAGATATTTACAAACACTTCCTCACAAATCAGTTCGAGCTCAAAAACAAGCTCACCGTCTGCATTTTCACCAAGCATTTTTGTCACAAATTCTATAACATTCGGCAGATTTTCCTTAACGGCATCAACACAAACGATTGGCATAATTCTCACTCACTTTCAAAACACCTGTTTCAACATAATGTACAGTTTTATACAGGTACTTAATCATAAAAATTATACAACATTTTGAAGAAGAAATCTATAGAATTTGAAAAAATATTGCTAAATTGTGAAAATATTTTAATTAATTGCGTTTACACCGCATTTTTGAAAAAAACAAAACCGTGCAAAACTGATTTTTGTTTTGCACGGTGTATGGTTATTTTGAGCATATGTCAACAAGTTTAAATTTTTACTTTTCTCAATGCTTTGTATTCTTCATCACCGCAAGGATTTATAATTACATATTTGTCAATAAATCCGTCATTATCGTGGTGGAAAATATAATGCTCGTAGCTTGTATCACAATCAGGCAAGCCTAACTTTGCTTCAAGTGTCAGATTGTTTTCAAACGACTTTTTAATTATGTTTTCAATTACTTTGTCAGATTCATAGTAACTTATAATTTCGGCTTCGTTAAGACCTGATTCATCATAGCTGTATTTTTCAAGTTCAATTTCATCTATTTTTGTTCTTGTTGCCTTATTACTTGAAACCGACGCAGTCAGGAATGATTTTATTTTGTTATCTGAATCATAAATACATTCTGATAATTTGATAATGGAATTATCATAGTTATCTATATTAATTCCTGTGACGAGGTTATCTTCGTAAATAAGTACTTCTGTTCTTACGGTTTTCCAATCTAACAACGAATTAACCGCAACAAGTCTGTTGTTACTGTCAAAAAGATATTCTCTGTCAGGATTTGTGCGCTTTGTAATTCGTTTCAGAAGTTTACCTCGTCTGCAACCGCCTATAATCAAATCGTCAACAGGACTTGGACAGTAGTATCCTCTGTACATTCCGCTTTCGTTGTTTGAATATTCTTTTCTGACGGCAGATTTTACGGCAAGGTCACGCAGATTTTGTAACAAGGGTGTATAATAATCCACTTTTTCTGCAAGTCGATTTTTCTCGCTTAACATAAACTCGTTTAATTTAAGCTCTTTATTTCTGCGTTCCTTAACCATTTCGATACATTCGGGTGTTTCATTTATCTCAAACATAATAAACCTCAAATCAAGAAAATGATTACAGACCACGCAATCATAACAAGGCAAAAGCCGAATATTTCAAGTCGACTGCCAAAGTAAAAATTGCCCGTACTTTTGCGTTCTTTTACAGCTGTTGAAATTGTAAAAACCATCGAAATAATACTGTCGGGAATGAGTATGGCAGACACGGCAATTTTAATCGGCAAGCTAAGATTAAAAAACACAGTAAGTACCATTGTGCCGACCGTGACTGTAATTCCCACAATCAACAGAATGGTAAGAGCAAAACTGCTCTCTGTCATTATGCTTTGTTTGTCAGATGATTTGTGCCTGTTTATGTTTCTCATTTTTTACTCCGATATTTTTATTATCAATATTATAAAACCTGAAAAAGCCAAAATCAATAATAGACTAAAATTAGTTTCTAAATTTGGCATTACTCACAAAGAAAAGAGGTGAGTTTTGTTGCACTTTACCTTTTTGAAAAGCGGTTGTAAATTTGTGTAATATATTATTTACTTTTGCCGAGTTAAATATTATAATAAAAGTTATGCTTGCAAAATATATCTGCAATATTTTGCAAAAAATGAATTTAAAGTATGGAGTTAAAAATGGGTGGGAAAAATTTAATAAAATCTAACCGAAAGGTTATTCTTGAGGGAATGCGTGACGGTATTCCGATTGGGCTCGGCTACCTTGCCGTTTCGTTTTCACTCGGCATTGCCGCAAAAACTGCGGGACTTAATGCGTTTCAAAGCTTTCTTGCAAGCCTTTTGTGCAACGCATCGGCAGGCGAATATTCGGGCTTTACCGTAATTGCGGCTGATTCGTCATATTTTGTAATTGCGCTTGCAACCCTTGTTGCCAACGCAAGATATCTTCTTATGAGCTGTGCGTTAAGTCAGCGTATTTCAAAGGACACCTCGATTATCCACAGGCTGTTGCTTGGATTTTTTGTTACAGACGAATTTTTCGGAATTTCAATTTCACGGTCGGGCAAGCTGAATCCTTTCTATACCTACGGTGCAATACTCATAGGCTGCCCGTGTTGGGCATTCGGCAGTATGCTCGGCACAATTGCAGGCAATCTGTTGCCGCTTCGCATTGTCAGCGCACTAAGCGTTGCACTGTTCGGAATGTTCCTTGCAATCATCGTTCCGCCGTCAAGGAAGAACAAAACACTTCTCGGAATTGTACTTGTCAGCTTTGCGGCAAGTTTTGCATTTGCATATCTTCCCGTCATCAATCAGATTGACGAGGGTACACGCACAATTATTCTTACAATCGTAATTTCGGCAGCGGCGGCATTGCTGTTCCCTGTCAAAGAAGAGGAGGAGAACGAAAATGTCGCATAATCCCTACATATACATACTCATTATGGCGGCTGTAACATTCGCAATCCGTGTTCTTCCGCTTACACTTGTTAAAAAGCAGTTTACAAACACATTTGTGCGTTCGTTTCTCTACTATGTGCCGTATGTAACGCTTTCGGTAATGACATTTCCGGCAATAATCAACGCAACTCACAGTCCGATTGCAGGCATAGCAGCCTTTGCGGCAGGACTTGTAGCGGCATGGTTCAACGCAGGTCTTTTCAAGGTTTCATGCGTATGCTGTGCAGTTGTGTTCATTCTCGAATTTTTTGTATAAAAATTACGAAAGGATTTTCTAAATGAAGTTTCTGCATATTTCGGATTTGCATATTGGAAAATATGTGAACGGTTATAAAATGCTTGACGATCAACGCTATATGCTTGAGCGGATTGTTGAGATTATAAAAGAGAAAAATCCCGACGCTTTGCTGATTGCGGGAGATGTCTATGACAAATCTTTGCCGTCTGCCGAGGCGGTCGAACTGTTCGACGATTTTATGACGAGGATAGCGGCACTTCACGGCAAAACAGGGCTGAAAACCTTTGTAATCAGCGGCAATCACGATTCGCCCGAAAGAATCGGTTATTTCAACAAGCTGATTGAACTAAACGGAATTTTTACCGACGGTGTGTTTGAAGGTGTTGCAAGAAAAAATACTGTTGAATGTGACGGAGAAAAGGTGAATATTTTTTCGTTGCCGTTTATCCGTCCGTCATTTGTACGCAAGGCATATCCCGAAGAATCGGCTAAAATTACCGACTACACAACTGCTGTAGAGGTTGTGTTTGAACATTCCGATATCAATTCCGATGAAACCAATATTTTGATTGCTCACCAGTTTGTAACGGGCAGTGAAACCTCGGGTTCGGAGTCAAGCCTCGGTACGCTTGATAATGTTGAGCCGTATGTTTTTGAACCGTTCGATTATGTTGCACTTGGTCATATTCACGGCAAGCAGATTATGGGCAAAAACAAAAATATTGCCTATTGCGGTTCACCGATAAAATATTCAAAAACGGAATGTCAAAACAAAAAATGCGTGATTTTCGGTGAACTTTCCAACGGAAAACTTTCGCTTGAAGAAGTCCACGTACAGCCGTTGTATGATATGAGAATCATAAAAGGAACTCTGCGTGAACTCGTAGAAAATCCGATAAAAAACACATATAACGACAAAACCGACGATTATGTTTTTGCCGAGCTTACGGACGAAAATCCCGTTACCAATGCATTTTCAACGCTTGAAAATATCTATCCCAACATTATGGGGCTTGAGTATGTCAACAGAAAAAAGAGCATTGAAATGACTTCCGAAATGTACGGTAAAACAGAGGGCAAGAGCAATATTGAACTATTTTCGGATTTCTATAAAATGCAGAACGGAAAAGAAATTGAACCCGAATCCGTAAGGATTATTGAGAGAATTTTCAAAGAAATCGGAGGTGTGAACGATGAAACCGATTAAACTGAAAATGAGCGCATTCGGACCTTACGCCGATGTTGAAACAGTCGATTTTTCGGCATTTGACGGCAAAGGGCTTTTTCTCATAACAGGCACAACGGGCGCAGGTAAGACAACAATTTTCGACGCAATCTGCTTTGCACTTTTCGGCGAAACAAGCGGTTCTTCACGAAACGGCGAAATGCTCCGCAGTAACTTTGCAAAACCGCTCACTCGCACCTATGTTGAGCTTGACTTTGAACACAGGGGAAAGAAGTACCGCATCATCAGGACCACCTCGAATGAGGTCGCAAAAAAGCGTGGAACAGGCAGTAAAATAGAAGGTGCGTCAGCAGAGCTTACCGGTGATGACATTACAACTCCGCTCACAAAAACGGGCGAGGTCAATAATAAAATCAGCGAAATTATCGGCTTGAAATGTGATGAGTACCGCCAGATTGCAATGCTTGCACAGGGCGAATTTAAAAAATTCATTGAGTCGGGAAGTGAAAAGCGAAGCGAGATTTTTCGCAAAATTTTTCACACGGACATCTACAAAGAATTTCAGGACAGGCTGAAAACAGAGTCAGCCGAAAAGCTTGAAGAAAAGAAAAAAGTTTGTGAACTTATCAAGTCAAAAACCGTTGCCGTTGAAATTCCCGACGATGAAAGCTTTGCCGAAATCAGCGAAAAAATCAGCCTTTATACCGACAGAACAGACCTTACGGTAATTGATATTGAGCAATTTCTTTTGCACCTATCGGTACTTTCCGAGATGCAGAAAAAGGACAATGCAGAAATTGACAAAAAGCGAAAAGAGCTTGAAAAGACAATTCTTGAGGAAGAAAAGAAAAAGGCTCTTGCAGTTGAAATTAATAATAAATTCGATACTCTTGATGCCGAAAAGCTCCGCCTTGAACAGCTTTTGCAGAGCAAACCGCATTATGATGAAATGCTCAATAAAGCTGAGAATGACGAAAAAATACTGCACTCCGTAAAGCCAAAATATGACAGCTTTGCCGAGTCACGGAAAAGATATGCTTCGGCACTCAAAAACTGTAAAAAAGCGGAAATAAACAGAAAAACCGCCGAAGAAAATTTGAAATTAAAACAGAATGTTTTTGCCGAGAAAAAGTCGCTTGAGGGCAAAATTGCAACGCTTAACGAGGAATCGGGAAAACTCCGTGCAAAGGAAGATATTTACAGAAAATATTTTAACCTTACGGCAAATTTGAGTGTATATGAATCAGTTTTGCAAAATTCCGAAAAGGAAATTTCAGACAACAGAAAATCTTATTCGGATACGGAAAATCTAAAGACAAAAGCGGAAAATTTTATCTCCGAAAACAGCGACACAGAGCAGAAAATTTTTGACGCCAAGAGCAAAATAACCGCCTTGAAAGACAAATCAGGCAAGGCTGAAAGGCTTTTTGCGGAATATCAAAATCTCGCAAAAATCAATGCAAGGTTGACTAATGCAAAAGCTGAATGTGCCGACCTTGCAAAGTCGGCAACGGCACTCAACAACGAGTACAACGAACAGCACAACATTTATATAATGAATATGGCTGGCGTGCTTGCCGACACACTCGAAGATGAAAAGCCGTGTCCTGTGTGCGGTTCATTGCATCATCCGAATCCGGCAAAACACAGCGAAAATGCCCCCGACAAGGATACGCTCGATGCTTTGAAGGCAAGGTGTGAAGTTGCTGAAAGCGCCGTTCATCAGAAGTCAAACGAGGTCACAAGGCTTGAAACGGAATCAGAATCCGCAAAAACAAATGTCACGGAATTTGCGACTGCACTTGAAGTTGATTCCGAAAAACTTTCTGCCGAGTTGATTTTACAACTTTTGGCAGAGCAGAAAGAACAGTTAAAATTACTTGAAACAGAACTTCTTAATCTTGAAAAAATAAGCGAACAGAGTGAAAAATGTAAGGCGGAAATTTTAAATCTTGATGAAAAGCTTAAAAAGCTTGACCTTGTTCACACAGAATTAATCCGCAAAAATGCTGACGCAAAAGGCAAATATAATTCTGCAAAAGAAGAAACCGAAACTCTAAAACCCGAAATAAAGTATTCATCGGTTGAAGAGCTTTTGAATGAAGCAAAGGCTTGCAGTGACAGGGCGGAGAAAATCAAAGCGGAAATTGACCTTGCACAAGATGAACTTTCAAAGGCAAAGTCTGCTTTTGACAGCAAGGTTTCTGCTGAAAATGAAATAAAAAAACAGCTGACTGCTTTTGAGTCCGAACTTGTCGGTAAGAAATCCGAACTTGATATTGTTCTTTCAGAGAATAATATCTCGGAATCTCCCAACTTCAACTTATTAACAGAAAATTCCGTGAAAGAATTAAAGCAAAAAATTGAAACATTTACCGATTCTCTTAAAAAATCACAGGCAACGGTTGAAGCCTGTGAAAAATCGGTTGAGGGAAAGCAAAGGGAAGATGCCCTTAAAATTAATGAACTGATTGATAGTTATACTTCCGAAAAGGAAAAATGGGACAATCTTTATACCGCAGGCGACAGAAGTCTGCACAATAATCAAAACATTTACAACAGCGTTGAAAAGCTGAAAAATGACTTTGAGGAAAAGCTCAGAATTGCCGATATATATGAAAATCTCAAGAAAACCGCCAACGGTGAAATTGTTTCCGATAACAGCAAAATCACCTTTGAACGCTACATTATGGGTTCATATTTTGAGCAGGTTCTCTATTACGCAAATCTGCGTTTTTCAAAAATGACGGGCGGTCGCTACGAAATTGTCCGTGGTGAAAGCCGTGACAAGCGAATCAGCGCAGGTCTTGAAATCAGCGTTCGTGACAACTTCAACAACAAAGAGAGGGATATTTCATCTCTTTCTGGCGGCGAATCTTTTCAGGCATCACTTGCACTTGCACTCGGACTTTCTGACATTATTCAGCAGAGAAACGGCGGAATCAGACTTGATTCAATCTTTATTGACGAGGGATTCGGTTCACTTGACGGTGATAGACTTGCCTCTGCAATTGAAACGCTGAATGACCTTACAGGCAACGGCAACCGCCTTGTAGGAATCATTTCCCACATAAGCGAGCTGAAAAACAGCATAGGCAACAAAATCGAGGTTGTCGGCACAAAGTCGGGCAGTTCAATAAAAATTATTACAGATTAACATATCATATTATGCAGCGGAGCAGAGATTTTCTGTTCCGCTATTGTATTTTAAAATTTGTTGTGCTACAATGTAGTTAGCATAGACTAACTACAAGGAGGTCAATATGCTTTTAAACGGACTGATTATAATTTTAATACCGTTTCTCGGAACATCGCTTGGCTCAGCCGTTGTACTTTTTTCAAAAGGTGAACTCAATCAAAAGCTGCAAAAATTTTTGCTCGGATTTGCATCGGGAGTTATGATTGCGGCATCAATATGGTCGTTGTTGATTCCGTCGATTGAAATGGCAGAAAGTCAGAACATAGTTGCGTGGATTCCTGCGACAGTCGGATTTTTGCTCGGAATTGGATTTTTGCTTTTGCTCGACAGCGTTATACCGCATATGCACCTTGACAGCGATAATCCCGAGGGCGTTCGTTCAAGCCTTTCAAAGAACACTATGCTCGTTCTTGCCGTTACCTTGCACAATATCCCGGAGGGAATGGCAGTAGGTGTGACATTTGTCGGAGCAATTTCGGATAATACGGGAATAAGCGTTGCAGGCGCATTGGCTCTTGCGGTAGGTATTGCAATACAGAATTTTCCCGAGGGGGCAATAATTTCACTTCCGCTCCATGCAGGCGGAGCGTCACGCAAAAAGTCATGCTTTCTCGGGATTATATCGGGAGTTGTAGAGCCTATCGGTGCTGTACTTACGGTGATTTTTGCAGGAATAGCAGTTCCGATGTTGCCGTATCTTCTTTCATTTGCCGCAGGAGCAATGATATATGTTGTAACCGAAGAGCTTATTCCGGAATCACAAAACGGCAAACATTCCAACATCGGAACAATCGGTGTTGCAATAGGATTTACGCTGATGATGGTTCTTGATGTTGCTCTCGGATAAATTTTTTATAAAATCGGGAAAATTTTATTTTGCAAATTCTTGACAAATTTGTCATATATTATATAATTAAGGTTAAAGTTGTTGTGTAAAACAACTTAAATATATGTACATTTGTGCATATGAGCGTTAAAGGAGGACTTTATATGTTGAAAGTATTCAAGAACGAAAAATTATGGTGTGCAGTTGCAGGCGCAGCAGCAGTAATCGTAGGCAAAAAGATACTTAAAGCAGATAAAACCCGCAGTCTTGCAGTTACAGGTCTTGCAAAGGGTATGAAGCTTCAGAAAGATGCAAAGGCAGCTTTCCAAAATATGAAGGATGAAGCTTCTGATATCTGCTATGATGCTAAAACAGAGGCAGGTATTCACGAAGATGCTGCCGCTGAAGAAGTGACAGAATAATGAAATTTAAAATTGTCTATGACAAGCCGCAGAGAATTCGTTTTCGCTGCGGCGCATATGCATTTGATAAGGAGTATGAGGGGGCAATCTATAATCTTGTGACCGCATCTCCTTATGTGAATTCGGCACAGGTAAGTTCTGCAAACGGCGGTATTCTTGTCAATTACACAAAGGGCAGCAGAAGTAAAATTATTGACCTTGTAAGAGCTATTAATGTAAAAACTCTTAAAAAGAATGAACCGAGTGCAGAATTTGGAATTCAGAAGATTGACAGCGATTTTCATGACAATCTTTTCACTCTTGTTGCAAAGCACTATCTTTCAAAGATGTTCCTTCCTGCTCCGATAAGAACGGCAATCACTCTTTACAGAAGTGCAAAATATATTAAAAGGGCTCTCAAAACTCTTTGGAACGGTAAACTTACCGTAGATGTGCTTGACGGTGCATCTGTTGTGGCATGCTTGTGTCAACGCAAGTTCAAAACAGCCGCAACGGTTATGTTTATGCTCAGAATATCGGGCTTGCTTGAAGAATATACTCACGCAAGGACAAAGGCGGTTCTCACAGACAGCCTTGCAATCAAGACCGACAGGGTATGGCTTGTTACCGATGACGGCGATGTTCTCATTCCGATTGAAGATCTCCGTGTTGATGACAAAATCCGTGTTCAGACAGGCAAGGTTATTCCTGTTGACGGTGTTGTTGCAGACGGTGAGGCAACCGTAAACGAGTCGTCAATGACAGGCGAGCCGTTGCCTGTATTAAAGCGTGAGGGAATTTCCGTTTATGCAGGTACGGTAATCGAAGAGGGCAGTATTGTTGTAACAGTTCGTCAGCTTGCGTCAAATACTAAAATCAGCAAGATTATTGAGCTTATCGGCAATTCCGAGGAACTCAAGGCAGGTGTTCAGAGCCGTGCCGAAACTCTTGCCGACAGAATTGTTCCGTTTAGCTTTATCGGATTTTTCGCAACTCTTATCTTCACAAAAAACATCACAAGGGCAGTTTCACTTCTTATGGTTGACTACTCCTGTGCAATCAAGCTGTCAACCCCGATTGCCGTAATTTCGGCTGTAAAAGAGGCGGCTGACAACGATATTACAATCAAGGGCGGAAAGTATCTTGAGGCTTTTGCAAATGCTGACACTATCGTGTTTGACAAGACAGGTACTCTCACAAACGCAGAGCCTGTTCTTGAAAAGGTTGTTGCATTCGGCGATTATACCGAGGACGAGGTTCTCAGAATCTCAGCCTGTCTTGAGGAGCATTTTCCGCACAGCGTAGCAAATGCCGTTGTAATCGGTGCTGAAAAACGAGGAATATCTCACTCCGAGGAGCATACCGAGGTTGAGTATGTTGTTGCCCACGGTATTGCAACAACACTTCACGGTCAGCGTGCAATAATCGGCAGTAAGCATTTTGTTGTTGAGGACGAAAATGTTACCGTTACAAAGGAACAGCAGGATATTATTGACGAAAAGTCCGGCTCATGTTCCGTGCTTTACCTTGCAATCGGCGGTGAACTTTCGGGTGCATTGTGTATCAGCGATCCGCCTCGAAAAGAAGCAAAACAGGCAATTGATATGCTCAAAAAACAGGGCATAAAGAATGTTGTTATGCTCACGGGTGACAGCTACAGAGCCGCAAAGGCAACTGCCGCAATGCTCGGAATTACCGACTACAAGTGTCAGGTTCTCCCCGAGGACAAGCACAGATATGTTGAAGAAATGAAGCAGAACGGTCAGAAGGTAATTATGGTCGGTGACGGTATCAACGATACTCCGGCACTTGCCGCCGCAAATGTTTCGGTTGCAATGAACGATGCGTCCGACATTGCCCGTGAAACTGCAGATATTACCATAAAAGGCTCTGATTTGCGTGCGCTTGTGCGTGTTCGCAAGTTGAGCAAAGACCTTATGAAACGAATCAACAAAAACTATCGTTTCATAATTGCTTTCAATTCGGCACTTTTGCTTTCAGGCTTTATGGGCGTTATTCAGCCGTCGGTTTCGGCATTTTTGCATAATGCGTCAACTATGATGATTTGTGCAAAGAGTATGACTCCGCTGACAAAGAAAAATGATAAAAGCAAAGCTTTGTCGCTCCCCGAAAAAGCAGAGCAGTAATTTTAGTGAATATTTATAAGTAAATATTTCAAAAAACAACCGCTGTCAGGTTTAATCCCGACAGCGGTTTTGTGCTTGATTAAGCGGATTTTTTCACTTTTACATATGCATAGATGTAGGCAACGGCAATGCTTATCAGAAGAATTGCAACCATAATAATTGTTGAAGTGATTCCCTTTATGAATGAGCTTTCAATGATTGTCAAAACTCCGGTAACTACAAAGGCAATTCCGCCGGCTCGGTTTGATTCATACCACGCCAAGTCACTGCTTTGAGTCCATGATGTTTTTACTCCGATAAACGAATTTCGTTTTGTTTTCGGAAGAAAGTTGCCCGCAATAATCAACATCAATCCCATAACCGTATTTATAATGAACGGCACATTATCTGTAAAAGTTGTGCTGTCGGGCTTTAAAATTGCCAGAATGAGAAACATCAATTGAAGAATATTGAAAGCCGCAATAATTGATGTTACAAGTATCGCAGTAATTTTTACATTGTTATTTATCTTTTCAACGCTGTTTGTGCTGTATTTAGTATATATTTTGGTATACACCATGTAAAATGCGTACATAAACAGAATGATTGCAGGGAGAATGAAGTTTTCATATTTTGAACCGTAACGGTCAACAGCACCGCTTGCGTTGTAGTGCATGGGAACGGTGTCATTCATAAAGAATAAAAATACGGAAGTAAGCAAAGTAGGCAATATGGAAAGTGCAAGCATAATTTTATTCAGCTTTTTCATAAAATCAACTCCTAAAATTGTTTAAGCCACATTATGAGTTCGTCAAACAGGGTTGTGTTAAGCTCATAATAAACATAATTTTTTTCTTTTGATTCAATCACCAAGTCATTTTTCTTCAACAGATTGAGGTGATATGAAAGCGATGCAGGTGAAATTCCAAGTTCTTCGGCAATGTCGCCTGCAATCATTTTTTTGCCTTTCAGCATTGTCAGAATATTTCTTCTTATCGGATCTGAAAGTGCTTTAAGTGTACCGTTCAGTGACAAGCAGATACCTCCTCACAAAGTCCTATCGCAGCTATTTAAAAAATATTTTAAATAGCTTGTAGCTTTATTATAGCCTGATTTACCGAAAAGTCAAGAAGTATTTAAAAATATTTTTAAATAGCTTTAAAATACCTCTGACTAATATTGCAGAAAAAAATATGCCCACCCACATAGCGGATGGTTGTTTGTACCACGCAAGCGTGGCACTGGGTAAACCCATTAATTTAAAAAGCAGCCGTTCAGATGGCTCTGAACGGCTCTTTTTTGTTGTCCTTAAAACTTGCAAATTTGCCGATTTTGACATATAATAATATGTAAAGAAAATGAAGTGTGGTGATATTTATGATGTCAATTACAAGTACACGATATCTTTCTAATGTCGATTGGTTACAAGATGTGGTTCAAGGTACGGATTTAATCCTGTGCGGAGTTTCGGCACTTGAGTACCTTGAATTATTCAATGGTTATGTCAATGAATCTAAGATACAGGTGTATGCTCAGAACGAGGGACAATTTGATAACATTGAATATCATATTGTCAATTCATTTGACGATATTGAGTATCTCAATTTTGACGGTGTTTTATGTACAACTGTTAATCAGACTATAAACGATATGCTTTCTGATTATGACAACATAGATGAGCTTGCTTTTCTTGAAGCATTGAGCAATTATTATTTCGCCAACAATGAATCATTTGATAATCTTAAAATTAAACCTGAAAACAGAGATGTTTTTAATCAAGTGAAGCAGATGGCGATAGAATATTATTGTGAGGAGTAATATGACTGAACAGGAAAAACTGATGTACGAAATTCTCGGACAAATAACCACCTCTGATATTCCTATTGTGTTCAAGGGCGGTCTGATAACTAAACTGATTTTAAACGAGAGTGGTCTTAGCTCAGTTCAACGAACCACGAAAGATATTGATGCGAATTGGATTGGTCAACCCCCGTCTATGGACTATTTAGTTGATTCTTTAAATAACAGTTTTGGCGATTTACAAAGATGCTATAAAGCTGTTGCGTCACGGCAATACGGAGAAAAACAATCTGCCGGTATAAGTGTTATTGATAAAAACACAGGCAAAAAATTTATTACTATGGATATAGACATTAAGCCGTTGATTGACAGCAAAACCTATTATTATGAACAAACTAAAATCAGAGGAGTACTTCCAGATGAAATTTTGGCTGATAAGATTTGTGTCTTGTCGGGAGAAGCTATATATAAAAACAGAGCCAAAGATGTATTAGATGTTTTCCTGTTATCTAAATGTGTGGAAGTGTATTCTAAGGACATTTCTGATATTTGCAAAAGAGCAGGAAGGGAAATAAAATCATTTGATGCTTTCCATAATAAAGAAGCTGAAATTGAACACGCATACAACAAATTAAAGGGTATTGAAGGAAAACCTGATTTTAATACTGTTTACAATTACTTGTATGAATTTATAGTCCCATTTGCACAGGAAGTAATTCCAAATAAAATGTGGGATTGCAAATCATTGTCGTGGAATGATGTATGTAAAACAAAATCTCCTCTATCAAGAAAGCAGATAAATCAAAACGCAAAAATTATATCCCACACACAAGAAAATCAATCACAACATAACAAGGACAAAAGTAAATAAACAGCACAGCCGTACAGACAGTTATCTGTATATTGTCTGTAACGCTTGACTATATCTTGTGCTTATTTATACATATTCAATTACCTTGGCACATCAATGTTGCTCTAATCGGTATGGCATTTATGTTCATAGGACTTAAAATCAAAGAATCAAATCTGCTGAAAAATATCACCCATGGTATATCTTTTATATTTTCTATGATAGCTCTCGGTGCATTATGCATAGTAACAAACCCAAGAGTTGACCTCTGCAACAACACCTTAAACAACACTTTTCTTACATTTTTGGGGTCAATTACAGTTTCCTCTGCAATACTCTTTATCTGCTACAAATATGTGAATAATTTTAAATTTTTATCTTTTTTAGGTAAGAACACCATAATTATTATGGCACTCAATTATGCGGTAAACAGCTATTCAAACCAAATTTGGAGCAATACTCCTGTACTGCAAAGTATAAGCTATTGTTGGTGGAATATGACAATAGTTGACATTCTTGCCTGCTCGGGTTTTATACTTCTTTGGTGCAAGATAAAGAAATTTTTTCCGGTACTCAAACATCTTCATATATAAAAAGCAGCTCCCGACACCGCATTAATCAGCAGTGCCGGGAGTAATTTTATACAATTAAATCGCCAAATTTTCTGTGTATTGCACAAAGCTCTCTGCCCATTACACAAACGCAGCTCTTCCATAGTATAGTCAATTTTACCATTTAGCTAAACTTTTACCATTGAAAAAATTGTTGCTGAAAATACATTGTGCAATTAAAAGTTTTATTGTATTCTTATAGCACAACAAAGCTGCTATGCCGGCAAAGCGGTGCGTTGAATAATTTTTTTAAGGTGATTTTTATGCCAGAGATGTCTAAAATTTTATGTGTGTCAAAATATGAAATTCCTGCGTTGTTATCAAAAATGGAAGCAGAACTTTATAAAGAGCTGGAAACAAACCTTTTCCCTTACAATGAAAATGCAAATGATAAAATTGTTTCGTTTGAATACAAAGGTATTAATACCTATGACAGCTTATACTTTATTCGAGATTTTCTTGAGCCATTTGTAACAGTAACTTGGAAAGAAACCGGCAATGTGGTAGATGATTTTACCCTTTGTGTAGTTTTCAACGCATATACAAGTCAGCTTAACCCGTGTCCTGATTATATGGAATATTCTGCTGATGAATTCGCTGAAGATTTTCCATCTTTCAAACGAGTAGAGCAGGCAGATATTATTGCAGAGCACTTTGATGAAAAAACTTTTTCTGATTATATCAGGGCTATTCCTTATGATGAGGATGAGCAAATGCCTTGGCTTCCGGTTGTGTTCAGGTTTGGTAACGATGAGGTTATTGAACAGGCTATAAACTTTATTTTTGATAATGAGGATTTGATTTTCCATGGCTTTACAAAAGAAGAATTTGTGGGTGCTTTGCTTTCTCTCAGCGACAGTGACTACGCCGCATTAACACGAGAAGCTATGCTCTACAGCCTTGACAAAGACTGTGATGATGATTACGAAATTCATAAAAAGTCTGACGATACAGACATTTACAGCTCGCTCGACTATGAGGACATCGACTTCGGTGAAATACTGTCATTTGACTAACAAATTCCGCACCGAAAAAGTATTGAAAATAGCTTGAAACAATATTTTTGCATTGCAAATAAAATAATTGCAATCGTTATTTTCCAAGCTGAAATCTATGTGCATTTTGCAAAGTTTTTGTCGCAAAAAGTCTTTGTATTTTTTAGAATTGTATGATTTACTTTTTTACTCTGTTGTGCTATAATTCATACGAAATTAAGGATATTGTAGTTACAATTTGTATTCTGCAATAATTTTTAACAAAGAAGTGTGCATATCTATGGCTAATTCAAGGTCTGTACGAAATCTGACGCAGGGAAAAATATTCAGTCAGATTTTGCTTTTTGCTATTCCTGTAATAATCGGCAACCTTTTACAGGAGCTTTACAATGTTGTCGATACGCTGATTGTCGGTCAGACGCTCGGTGAAATCAAGCTTGCGGCTGTCGGTTCAACGAGTTCGCTCAACTTTTTTGCACTCGGATTTTTCATAGGACTTTCCGCCGGCTGTTCGGTAATCACTTCACAGCATTTCGGTGCAAACGATATGGAACGGGTGAAAAAGAGCGTTGCCGCCCACATAATAATCGGCGTTGTGTCGGCTGTTGTGCTTACTGTTTCGTTTGTACTTCTTGTTAATCCGCTGCTTACAATGCTCGGAACAACCTCGGATACATTCGAGTATGCAAGCAGATATCTTACAATAATTTACCTCGGAATCCCCGCCACAATGCTCTACAACCTTACGGCATCGCTCTTGCGTTCGGTTGGTGACAGCAAAACTCCGCTTTATTTGTTGCTCTTTTCCTCTGTAATGAATGTCGGACTTGACCTGTTATTTATCATAGTGTTCAGGTGGGATGTTTCGGGTGCGGCAATTGCAACGGTAATCTCTCAGCTTGTGTCGGCAGTTCTCTGTTGCGTGTACATTTTTTTTAAGGTGAAAATGCTCTTGCCGAACAGAAACAGTTTTAAAAATTTGACTTCAACTGTACGGGACGAGCTAAAAGTCGGTTTCCCGATGGGACTTCAAAACTCCGTAATTTCAATCGGAATGATGGTTTTGCAGTATTTCGTAAATCAATTCGGTTCATATGCCGTTGCCGCCTACACAATTGGCAACCGTGTTCAGCTACTTATCCAGAATCCGATGAACTCAATGAGTACGGTTATCGCAACATTTGCAGGTCAGAACGAGGGCGCAGGAAGATATGACAGAATCAAAAAAGGCGTCAATTTTTGCCTGTTGATTTGCATTGCATATTCAATTGTAATCGGTGCGGTTTCAATGATTTTTGCTCAGCCGATAACAGGAATTTTCACAAGCGGAAGTTCACAGCAGACTATTGATTATTCCGTTCAGTTTATCTTCTGGAACTGTCCTTTTGAGTGGTCGCTTGCAATGCTGTTTATATACCGTGGAACAATTCAGGGACTTAAAAACGGCATTGTGCCTATGATCGGTTCGCTTATCGAAGTTGTTATGCGAATTATGACGCCTGTTATTTTCAGTTCTGTGATAGGTTACGCATCAATCTGTGTTGCCGGTCCTGCCGCATGGACAGGAAGTATGCTCCTTATGATTGCGGTTTATTATGTTAAAATAAGAAAACTTTCAAAGACGAAAACTGTTGTGGCAAATTAATCCTTTATGTGTTACAATATTCCTTGTGATTATAGTAACGAGAGGAATTTTTATGATTTGCTTTAAAAAAGTCACAAAACAACTTGATGATTATAAATCCGTAAAAGAATTATACTTTTCCGCATTTCCTGCCGTTGAGAGAGTACCGTTTTGGCTTTTGATGAAAAAATCAAAAAATGAGGGTGCAGATTTCTACGCAATTTATGATGAAGAAAAGTGGATTGGACTTATCTATGCAATCACGGACGGCGAAGTTGTCTATGTGTACTACTATGCAATTTCCGAAAAGGAGAGGGGACACGGCATAGGCGTTACCGTGCTTGATGAATTTAAAAATTTGTATAAGGACAAAAGGATTTTTCTTGCAATTGAACAGCTTGAGGAAGAAAATGCCCCCAATCAAAAACAGCGAATAAGCCGTTACAAATTCTATCAGCGCTGCGGATTTTTAAGGCTGAATGCAAAGATTGTTGAGGCGAAAATAACATTTGATGTTATGGCATACGGCGGTGAAATTAACCCCGAAAGCTATAACAAAATGATGAAAAAATATCTCGGCAAAATTATGTCGCACTTCATCAAAACAGAAATGAAGGGCAGCGGAAAATATTTTGAATAATAAAAACGGGACAGCACGATTTCATATGTGCTGTCCCTGTTTTGTTGTGTAGTTAATTATAGTGTTCCGAATAATGATGTGCCTTGTCAAGCAGCATATCCTTAACCTTCATCAGCCTTGTACGGCTGCTGCGGTCATTTTCTTCAAGCTTCATCGAGATATACTTGATTGTTTCCTGATATCTCGGAATCATAACATGCTCAAGCGAATTAACACGGCGGCGTGTTTTTTCAATTTCTGCCGACATAAGCTCACAGCTTTTTTCAATTTCTGCAAGCCTTATCAGGTCGGGCAAAAGCTCGTTAAGCGACATAACCGCATCATCAAGTTCAAACGAAGTAAACGCAAAACCGTAGGGAAAAATATCGCTCTCATTGCTTGTTCGTGTGCTTGATGAAAACTGCGGAATATCAACGCTCATAACATTTTTGGAAGAAATTTCAAGGTCAATTCTCTGCTTTGGTGACATCAGTGATGCGTCCAAAGCTTCTTTTGACATAACCGCACTTGCATTCACAAAGTGGTTGTTGCACTCTGCAAGCTCTCTTTCAATCTTCTCACGAAGCTCCTTGTTTTCTCTTACAAGGTCAAGAAATCGGCGCATCAGCTCGTCACGCTTGTCTTTTAACATTTTATGACCACGGGTTGCGGTTGCAAGCTGTTTTTTCAGCTTTGTCAACTGCATACGAGTGGGATTAACATTCATAACTGCCATTAGCAAACACCTTCAATGCGATTATTCTTTACCGTAAAACTCATCAAGCATATCGTCCTTAATTCGTTTAAGTTCACTTCTTGGAAGAATATGCAAAAGCTTCCAGCCGATGTCAAGTGTTTCTTCAATTGAACGGTTTGCGTCATAACCCTGTGAAACATACTCGCGCTCAAATGCCTCGGCAAATTCGGCGTACTTTTTATCCATATCGGTAAGAGCCGCCTCGCCGAGAATTACCATAAGCTCTCTTGCGTCTTTGCCTCTTGCATAAGCGGCAAAAAGCTGGTTCATGGTTGCGGCGTGGTCTTTACGGGTTCTGTCAGGACCGATACCCTTGTCTTTAAGTCTTGAAAGCGACGGAAGAACATCAATCGGCGGAGTAATTCCCTTTCGGTAAAGCTCACGGGATAGGATAATCTGACCCTCTGTGATGTAACCTGTAAGGTCCGGAATTGGGTGGGTCTTGTCATCTTCCGGCATTGTAAGAATCGGAATAAGAGTGATTGAACCCTCTTTGCCTTTAAGTCTGCCGGCTCTTTCATACAATGTTGCAAGGTCTGTGTACATATAACCCGGATAGCCTCGTCTGCCCGGAACTTCTTTTCTTGCGGCAGAAACCTCACGGAGCGCGTCGGCATAGTTTGTGATGTCGGTCATAATAACGAGAACATGCATTCCTCTGTCAAATGCAAGATATTCAGCCGCCGTGAGTGCCATTTTAGGAGTTGCAATACGCTCAATGGCAGGATCGTTTGCAAGGTTTACAAACATTACGGTTCTGTCAATAGCGCCTGTTTCTTTAAACGACTGAACAAAGTAGTCTGATTCTTCAAATGTAATACCCATTGCGGCAAATACAACGGCAAACTGCTCATCCTTGCCTCTTACAGCCGCCTGTCTTGCAATCTGAGCGGCAAGCTGGGCATGGGGCAAACCTGATGCCGAGAAAATAGGCAGCTTCTGTCCTCTTACAAGTGTGTTAAGTCCGTCAATTGCTGAGATGCCTGTCTGAATAAACTCCTGCGGATAGTTTCTTGCGGCAGGGTTCATAGGTGTTCCGTTGATGTCAAGTCTTTTTTCGGGGATAAGAGCAGGGCCGCCGTCAATCGGATTTCCAAGGCCGTCAAATACTCGTGAAAGCATATCGGGAGATACGGGAAGTTCCATTGAACGACCTAAAAATCTTACCTTTGAATTTGCAAGGTTAATGCCTGCGGCTGATTCAAAAAGCTGAACAAGTGCGTTTGAGCCGTCAACCTCAAGAACCTTGCAACGGCGGGTTTCACCGTTCGGAAGTTCAATTTCGCCGAGTTCGTCATATGTTACGCCCTCAACATCGCTTACCATCATAAGAGGACCTGCAACCTCTCGTATTGTGCGGTATTCCTTTGGCATCAGTCCTCACTCCTTTCAAGTACATCCTTAATCTCCGAATCAAGCTGAGCCTTGATTGACTCGAACTCGTCCTGAACCTTGTCTTCGGGTTCGTATTTATATCTTCCTATGCGTTCACGAACAGGAAGATTAACAAGCATTTCAATGTCTGCACCGTTTGCAAGAGCCTCTTTAGCCTTGTCATAGTAGGCAAGAATTGCTCTCATCATAAGCACCTGCTTGCCGAGAGATGTGTATGTGTCTGTCGGGTCAAATGCGTTCTGGTGCAAGTAGTCCTCACGGATTGAACGGGAGGTTTCAAGCTTAAGTCTGTCAGGTGCGGAAAGTGCGTCCATACCGACAAGGTTTACAATTTCCTGAAGTTCGCTTTCTTCCTGCAACAGCGACATAAGTCTGCCGCGAAGCTCCATAAAGTCGGGAGCGGCATTCTTTGAAAACCAATCTGCAAGCTGGTCTGTATAAAGTGAGTAACTTGTCAGCCAGTTGATTGCAGGGAAGTGTCGCTTGTAAGCAAGGTTTGCGTCAAGTCCCCAGAATACCTTAACAATTCTGAGTGTTGCCTGTGATACAGGCTCAGAGATATCACCGCCCGGAGGTGATACAGCACCGATAACGGAGAGTGCGCCTTCCGTGTCCTCACTGCCGTTTACTATAACACGGCCTGCTCTTTCATAGAACTGTGCAAGTCGGCTGCCGAGGTATGCGGGATAACCTTCTTCACCCGGCATTTCTTCAAGACGGCCCGACATTTCACGGAGAGCCTCTGCCCAACGGGATGTTGAGTCAGCCATAAGTGCAACCGTGTAACCCATATCACGGAAATACTCGGCAATAGTAATGCCTGTGTAGATAGATGCCTCACGGGCGGCAACAGGCATATCGGATGTGTTTGCAATAAGCACGGTTCTCTCCATAAGAGAGTTGCCTGTGCGTGGGTCTTTAAGTTCGGGGAACTCGTTAAGAACATCGGTCATCTCGTTACCACGCTCACCGCAACCGATATATACGATAATATCGGCAGCCGCCCACTTTGCAAGCTGATGCTGAACAACAGTTTTGCCCGAACCGAACGGTCCCGGAACTGCGGCTACACCGCCCTTTGCAAGGGGGAAGAGTGTGTCGATAGGTCTTTGACCTGTGGTAAGAAGAATGTCGGGGGAGAGCTTTCTTTTGTACGGTCTGCCCACACGAACAGGCCATTTTGTGCACATATTAACCTCAACATTGCCCTTGTCTGTTTTGAGAACGGCAACTGTTTCGTCAATTGTAAAATCGCCCTCGCTGATGTTTTCAACAACACCGCCTGTCTTGTTCGGAACAAGAATCTTGTGGAGAACAGCGTGTGTTTCCTGAACAGTACCGAGTGTGTCGCCTGCCGCAACCGTGTCGCCCTTTTTAACAAGGGGAGTAAAGTGCCATTTCTTTTTGTGATCAAGTGACGGAACATCAACACCTCTTTTGAGGTTTGTGCCTGCAACCTTCATAATCTCGTTGAGTGGTCGCTGAATACCGTCATAAATTGAACCGATAAGTCCCGGTCCGAGTTCGACGGAAAGCGGAGCGCCTGTTGATTCAACAACTTCACCCGGTCCGAGTCCCGAAGTTTCTTCATATACCTGAATTGATGCCCTGTCACCGTGCATCTCAATTATTTCACCGATAAGTCGCTGACTGCTTACACGCACAACATCGAACATATCGGCATCACGCATACCCTCGGCAATTACCAGAGGGCCTGCTACCTTAGTTATAATTCCAGATTTCAAATTCTTACACCTCAATCATTGAAGATAATGTCCGAACCGACTGCCTTTTCAACAAATGACGACAGTCTTTTTATGCCGATTCCCGTATTGCCTTTTACACCGGGGATAGGAATAACGGCAGGAATGAGTCTTTCTTCATATCTTTTTCGCTCTTTTTCAACAAGTCCGAACATTTCCTCGGTAATAAAAATTACCGCATAGTTGTCACCGTCAGCAATCTTTTTGAAAAGATGCGGTGCGTTTTCGTTGTCGTCACACGGATAAATGTCCATGCCGATTGCCGCAAAGCCCTTTATGCTTTCGCTGTCGCCGATAACGGCAATATTTTTAGCCATAAACTTCACGCAACCTTTCTTTTACGGTTTCATAATTTGTCTTGGTGCGGATTCCGCTTGCAATAATGTGAATAACTTTTTTCTCTGTTTCACTTGCAATCAAATAGCCCGTAATCGGGTCTGCACCGTCACCGCTTCTTTTGCATTTTTCTTTTGCAAGGCTCATAAGCCTGTTGTCAACAAATTTTTCAAATGCCGACGGAGAAACCTTGTACTCTTCAACAGCCTTGTTACAGCCGTATGCCAAGATTTTCGACAGCACATCAAGCGTTGGTTCAAGTCCCTTTACGCTTGCCTCAATAACCCTTGAACAGGGGAAGTCCTGCACATCGCAGATTGCATTTTCAAGAAAATCTTTGTCGCAATCGGCTTTTGCACCTCTTATGGCTGTCTTTACATTATTATAAAATACTGTAGCTTTAAAATATTCTGACATAAATTCGCTGTCGGATTTTTCGGATGTTTTCAGAACAAGCTCCATAAAAGCTCTGTCAAGAACCGCATCGCTGAGTCTTGCGTCACCTGTGTGTGCAAGAATTTCATATGCCCTGTCACAAGATGCGGAAAGTTCTTCGCCCAAAAGTGAAAACTTTCTGTTCTCAACCGCCTGTTTAAGCGTTTCTTCAGAGAAAGTACACGGCTTTACCAAAAGCTGTGAATACGGTCTGTCGGAAAGCGTTCCCTTTAAAACAGCTTTAAGGTTGTGAAGGTCGTTAAGATAGAAGAACGGTTTGAATATTGCAAAATCGGGTGCGGTTCTTTTAAGATATTCCCACACATTTTCGCTGTGTGATTTCAAAATATCTTCAATGTCATCGCCCTCACCGTAGCCCTTGTCCGAGAGGTATCTGCAAAGCTCGTTCACATTTTCACAACCGAGCATATGCTCAATGTCGCTGTTTGAAAACAGATTTTTTTCTTTAGCACGGACGGAGCCGATGGAAAATTCATAAGATAATGCCATCATATTCCTCCCTATGCCTTAAAAAGTTCCTGATTTATAAAATCCTCGATAGCGTCACGCTTTTCGGACAATATTGCCGAGAAGTCCATATTTTCTTCAATGTCACCGCATTTAAGAATAAATCCGCTTTCAATGTCACACGGCGTTTTTGAAAGCTCTGCTTTTACACCGCATTCTTCAAGCCTTGCAAGAAAATTCTTCGGAAGTCGGTTCGTATCCTTTTTGTTCAAAAGCACAATGCCGCTCATTCCGCTTAACTTTTTTGCAAATGTGTAAATCAGTTCAAAGTAATCTTCATCGGGAAGATTTTCCATTTTATTAAGAATTTCACTGTATGTCTTGTCAATTTCCTCACGCCTTCTCTTTAGAAAAGCGTTGCGTGTTTCAAGGTCGCAACGGCTCTTTGAAGCCGCCTGCATCTGCTTGACCTTTGACTGTGCCCTGTCGGCAATTTCGGCAGAAATCTTGTCGGCATCAAGCTTTGCCTGTGCCATAATCTGTGCACATTTTTCATCGGTTTCAGCGTTAATTTTGCTGATTCTTTCGTCACAGTCAAGACTTATGCGATTTAAAATTTTATCACCGCTGCTCAAAGCGATTCCACCTTTCTTTCGTAATTTTTCGTTAGTCGGTTATCAGATGTTAAGGCTTGGAACTGTGATAACAACGAGAAGTGAAACGATGAATGAAAGGAGAGCGTAAATCTCAACGAGAGTTACGGAAACCATTGCCTTTGAGAAGTTTGAATCGTCCTTTGCGCTGAGTGCAATACCCGAAACGGCTGCCTTGCCCTGTGCAAAACCTGAAATCATACCGCCGATACCGATAGCAAGCGATGCTGCAAAGTATGCAAGTCCCTGTCCGATTGTCGGAGCTGTGCCGCCGAGAACGCCGCCGCTTACGAGAATAAGGAAGCCTACGATAAATCCGTAAAGTCCCTGAGTACCCGGGAGAAGTGTGAGAACGAGCATTTTACCGAATTTTGATGAGTCCTCGGAAAGAACTCCCATAGCTGCCTGTGCGGCAGAGCCTACACCTCGAGCAGAACCTACGCCTGCAAGTGCTGTTGCTATTGATGCGCCTAAAAGTGCGAAAAATATTCCATTCATTTTGATTTGTCCTCCTGAATTTTAATATATTTACTGTTGAGCTTGAACGGCTTAAACTGTTTGCCGCCGCCCTCATAGAATTTTCCGAACATTTCAACATACTGAAGTCGCATTGTGTGAACATATGAACCTAGTGCGTTGAGTCCGATGTTGATTGCGTGTCCGATGATGAACACAATAATGAGTAAGATAATTCCGAACCAGCTCTTTCCGAACATGGTTGAAAGCATATTGAACACCTGAGCCATAACTCCCGTTGTAAGTCCGAGAGCAAGAAGTCTAGAGTAGCTCAGAAGGTCACTGATGTAACCTGTAATGTCATAGAGAGAGGCAAGTCCGCCGACGACTTTGCCGAATCCCTTTTTGTTTCTGCCCTGTGTGAGAACAAGACCGATTGCGCAGAAAATCGCAATGCCTGCTCCGACATAGACGAGTGTCTGACCGAATGCCATACCTGCCGCCAAAACGGCAAATCCGATAAGCGTAAGCATCCAAAGTCCCGTGTCAAAGAACGCTCCGCCGTAATCCTTCTGCCTGAGGCAAACATAGAATTTGCAGCCCATACCGACAAGAATGTGTACAAGACCGAATGCTATTGAAATAATCATCAGCATAAGTGCGTCCTTTTGCGGATCAATTGTCGGCCACGGGAAGATTTGTTTCATCGTAATGTCTGCACCCGTAAAGTAGTTGTAAAGGGTTGCGGGGGCATCTCCGAAGAAGCTTGCAAAAACAAGTCCCCAGAAAAATGTTGAAACACCGCAATATTGGAACAGCTTCAAGGTGTTTCGCATTTCCTTGTCAGGCTTGAACAGCTTTATTGCAAGTCCTGTTCCTATTACCATTAACAGTCCGTAGCCTGCGTCCGAGAACATCATTCCAAAGAAAAAGTAGAAGAAGAACGCAAGCAACGGCGTTGGGTCAATGTCGTCATGCGATGGGGGAGAGTACATATTTACAATGCTCTCTGCCGGTGTTGCAAAGCGACTGTTCTTTAGCTTTACAGGAGCTTTTTCCTCGTCAACATCGCCGAATTCAACATAGCATACAGAAACCCTTTCGCAAAGCCTTTCAAGCTTTTCACAATCTTCTTCGGGAATGTAACCCGAAATAACAAAAACATTCCATGAATGCTGAAGTTCACCGATTACGCTGTATTTATCGGCTCTGATTCTGAAATAGTCCTGTGTGTCCTTAATATCTTTTCGTCTGTCTGCAAAGGATGCAATTTCTTTCTTTGCATTTTCAGTGTCCTCTTCAAGCTTGTGACTTCTTTCAACAAGCTTTTTGGACTCTGCAAGAGGTGTAAGACTTCCGCTTGTAACAGGTTTTGCAAACCCGATGTCACGAAGAGCATTTTCGGCAAGCTCCTTTTGAGCAATCGGTGCAAAAAGTACAAGACAGGTAAGACCTTCGCCTGCAAACTGAATTTCAAACTCAAATTCAAGTTTTGGAGAAACCTCGGCAAGTGCCTCAGAAAGCGACACTTCGTTGTATTCTCTCTGAATTGAGCCGATGAAAACAGCCGTTGTTTTTGTGTCCTTTGCATTGAGCGGAATATCAAGATTCTTCCACGGCTCAAGCTGTGCAAGAGCGGTTTTTATGCGAATCCGTTCCGCAGAATTGTCGGCAATCTGTTTGTTAAGTTCACAAATTCTGTTGCACACATCAATAACTTCGCCTGCGTTTGATGCGATAACTCCGATTTCGTCGGGGTCAATCTCTCGCCGTCCGCAAAATGCGGAAAGCATACTTTTCTTTTCGGGAGAGTTACTGTCGAGAATTTTCAAAGCGTTTTCGCTGAGAGTAACATTTCTCTCGAAAATCTGAATTTGTGAGGTCATATCAATCTTGCCGAATCCCTTTTTGCAGGTTTCGGTCTTTTCGATTTGAACCAAACCCGAATCCTGCAAATGTTCAAGAAGTCGCTTTCTGTCCTGTCTTAGGGCAATAATCTGAACCGACTTCATTTTAAGTTTTGCCAATTTTTATCACCACGCTTCTTTCATTACTGCCGTTTTAAAGAGAGAGCCTTTGTATCGCTCCGTCAATAACACGACTGCGGTTTTTGTCTGCAGTTTGAGAGAGTATGTCGCACTCAAGATTTGCCTGTTCACAGGTTTTCTCAAGCTCTTTTTTGCTCTCTTTCATAGTCTTTTCAAAAAGCATGTCGGCATCTTTCTGCGCCTTTTCTTTTGCCGAAAGCACAACCTGTTTGGCGTCTGCCTTAGCCCGTTCAACTTTTTCGGCTGACTCTGCTCTTGCATTAGCCTCACGCTGTCTGCACTCTTCTTCGGCATTGTAAATGGCATCCAGCATATCTTTTGCCATTGTTATCCTCCTTTACTGAAAAATGCATAAAAATATTTTTGAAGAATACACGATTTTGTTTATTCTATTCCTAAATTGTAGCACAATTATTTTAAAAATGCAATCAACATACACTAAAGTTTGCCCAATTTTTTATCATTTTTATCAGTGTGACCGCATTTGTGGGCGATTTTATAGCACCAATTTGCGATAAAAGAAAAAACACCGCATAAAACGGTGTTTGAAAAATTAACTTGCTTATTATCTTGCGTGTTTATAAAATTGCAAATAAATCAAGGTTGAAATCTGATGCAAAAAGTTGTATTATGTGAGGGTAATAACAAGATGGCAATATGCATGGAGGATTGTGTATTTATGAAAGAAATCAAGACAAATGTAATGAGAATTTTAGACAAAGAAAAGGTTGAATATACTCACCATGAATATCCCCACGGCAAGGATGCCGTTGACGGAGTAACGGTTGCAACACTTATGAATCAAAATCCCGATTATGTTTTCAAAACTCTTGTAACAAAGGGCATGGGCAGAGATTATTATGTGTTTGTAGTTCCTGTTGACCATGAGCTTGACCTTAAAAAATGTGCCAAGAGTGTGGGTGAAAAGTCGGTTGAAATGATTCCCGTAAAGGACATTACAAAGGTTACGGGTTATGTGCGTGGAGGCTGTTCTCCTCTCGGAATGAAAAAGCAGTTCAAGACGACTTTCCACATTACAGCCGAGTCAATTCCGAAAATCATTGTCAGCGCAGGAAAAATCGGATATCAAATTGACCTGAAGCCCGAGGATTTAATCCGCCTTACAAACGGTCAATGTGCAGATATTATAAAGGACTAATGGGAGATAATTTATGAAATCATTAATTACATACGGCAGTCAATACGGGACAACAAGAAAATATGCGGAAAAATTTTCCGAATTGACAGGGTTTTCTGCTGTAAGTTTTGACGAAATCAAAGATTTGTCAGAATATGATACCGTAATACATTTTGGCGGTTTGTATGCAGGCGGTGTTAAGGGCTTAAAAAATGTTGTAAAAGCAATAGGAAACAATACAAAAATTGTTATTGCAACAGTAGGTCTTGCTGATGTCAATGATAAAGAAAATACCGACAATATCAAAAAATCTTTAAAAAGACAGGTGCCGGAAAATATTTTATCAAATGCGTCTGTATTTCATTTAAGAGGCGGAATTGATTACTCAAAGCTAAATTTAAAACACAAAACAATGATGAAACTTTTATATAATAAGGCTAAGAAAATTCCTGATGAAAAGAAAACAGCAGAAGTTAAGGCGATGATTGAAACTTATAATTCAAAGGTTGATTTTGTCGATTTTAGTTCATTGAATCCAATTTTGAAAGAAGTAAAAAAATAAACAACACCCCCGATTTTACCAAACGGTTTAGTCGGGGGTGTATTTTATTAATATGCTTTATTCGTCAATAAATTCAAGGTCTTCGTCACTTACTTTTTTGAGTTCCTTTTTATTGAACAAATCGTAAATAACGGGGACGATGTAGAGCGTCATAAATGTTGCGTAGAGCAGACCGCCGATGCAGACAATTGCGATAGGCTGCATCATTTCTGCACCTGTGCCTATGCCGAGAGCCATAACAACAAGACCGAGAACGGTTGTGAGTGCCGTTATGAGGATAGGACGCATACGGGTTTTGCCTGCCTCAACAATTGACTCAATTCTTTCTTTGCCGTCAATACGAAGTTTGTTGATGTAGTCAACAAGCACGATACCGTTGTTTACAATGATACCGCAGAGCATTACAAAACCGACAAGCGATACAACGCTGATGTCAAATCCTGTGATTAAAAGCGCAAGGAAACCTCCCGTAAATGCAAGCGGAATTGTAAACATAATAATGAACGGTGATTTAAGGCTCTGGAACTGTGCAACCATAATGAGGTAGATGAGAATAATGCCGAGCAGGAGCATAAGCATAAGCTGTGAAACTGCCTCCATTGTCATTTCGTCTGTACCTGCGTAGTCGATTGAACAGCTGTTCGGGAGCTTGTAATCGGTCATTGCGGATTTTACATTGTTTGAAACAGATGTAAGCGTGTAGCCGTCCTTGACTTCGGCGCTGATTGTAAGATAACGCTTTTGATTTTCACGGCTGATTTTATCCATAGTTTCCGACTTTGAAATATCCGAAACAGAGGAGAGTTTAACTGTCTTTTCGTTACCGCTTGAATCCTTGTAGGTAATGTCAATGTCACGGAGATTTTTCGGAGTAACGGTTTCGCTGTCGTCCTTTACAACCACAACATTCATATCATTGCCGTTATCATTTGTAAGAGTGGTAGCGGTTTTTTCTGTTGAAATTGCAGCGGCAACCTGCTGATAAACCTGTGCAACGGTAAGCCCCTTTTCAGCGGCTTTTGATTTATCAACAGTAACCTTGATTTCGGGAGAAACAGCACCGACACCGTTGTCAACAGATGCAACACCGTCAACTTTTTCAAGTGTTTTGCCAATATTCTCGGCTGCCTTTTTGAGCGTGTCAAGGTCATCGCCATAGAGTGTAATCTGAACGGAACCGTCGCCCATAAGACTTGACATTGAACTTGTAGAGCCACCGCTTACGGTAGCTTCACCGTCAAAACTTTCAAGTTCCTTTTCAATCTTCTTTGAAATCTCACCGCTCTGCTTTGTGCAGTCGTTTTTGAGAACGGCATATGCCATAAGAGAGCCGGCATCATTTGACGATGAACCGCCTGTAAGTCCCATAAGGCTTGACGAGTTGCCCGCCATAACGCCTACGGTTTCAAACTGGTCATATTTTGAAAGCAAATCGTTGAGCTTTTCGCCCTCTTTAACTGTTTCTTCAAAGGTTGCGTTATCGTCAAGTTTCAATGATACCTGAATCTGTGTACTGCTCATATCGGGCATAAAGCTGAAACCTCTCATCAGACAAAGACCTGCACTTGTAAAGAGAAGTGCAACTGCAACGAGAATTGCAGGAACTTTGTGCTTTAATACGAAACGAAGTGAGCGTTCATATGCCTTCTTGATTTTTCCGTCCTTCGGAGCGGAATTAGGTTTCATCTTGCGGAGTATTCTCTGTCCCATGGCGGGAACAAGCGTCAGCGCAACAATAAGGCTTGCAAGAAGTGAATATGTAACCGTGAGTGCAAGGTCAACAAACAGCTGACGGGTGATGCCTTCAACAAATACAATCGGCAGGAACACGCATACTGTGGTGAGAGTTGATGCCGTAATTGCGCCGGCAACCTGTCTTGCACCGTTAAGTGCCGCCTTAATCGGCGAAACGCCCATACTTCTTAGTCGGTAGATATTTTCGATAACAACAACCGAGTTGTCAACAAGCATACCGACTCCTATCGCAAGTCCTGACAGCGAAATCATATTGAGTGTTACACCGCTGAAATACATAAGAACGATTGCAAACACAACGCTTATCGGAATTGAGCAGGCAACAATGAGTGTCGGCTTGATATCTCTGAGGAAGAGGAAAAGGATAATAATTGCGAGAACCGCACCCATAAGGAGGTTCTGCAAAACGCTGTTGATTACAAGGTTAATGTAGTCGCCTTCATTGTAAAGGTTTGTAAAGTGAAGTCCGTCAACCTCTTTTGAAAGCGAATCAAGCTTTGTGTTAATGTTTTCGCAAACGGTAGAAGATGCTGTGTTGCTTGACTTTGAAAAGCTCAATACAATACCGGGGTTGCCGTTGATTCTTGCAAAGGTTTCGTCGGAATCATCGGCAACAAAAACATCTGCAACATCTTCAAGATGAATAACTCCTATTCCGTCAATTCCTGTGTCAAAAAGCACAAGTGACTTCATCTCTTTTTCATCATTCACCTTGTCGCCGACACGAACCATAAATTTGTTGTTATCGTCATCGGTAACATAGCCTGCCGGCATTGAAAAGTTTTGTGCCGTTAGAATTGAAGAAATGGTATCAAGTGTGACCGTGTTGCTCACATCAGCCTTGCTTTTTGCCTCTTTCTTTTTATCTGCAAGTTCTTTTTCGGATGTTTCAATCTGCTTTTCTGCACTTGAAAGCTGTGTAAGTGCGCTGTTGAGTTCACTCTGCTTTGAGGTGAGAGTTGACATGGCAGAGGACATTTTGAAGTCTGCACTTGACTGTTGTTGTGAAATGAGCGCAAGAGCGGAATCAACCGAAACCGATTTATCGTCAAGTCCCGAAATTGCGTTGTCAATCTGTGCAATGCCCGAGTTAATCTGCGAGATTTTCTCCGACATTTCACTTAATGCAGAATTGATTGCATCTCCCGAAGTTCCGAGCTTTTTAAGTGAAATTTCAACATTTTGAATTGCCTCTGCACTTTTGTTAATGGAATTCTGAACTGTCTGCATTGTTTTTGCGATATCGGGAGCTTTGATTCCGTAAGGCTCAAGCACCTTGTTAAGCTCGTCAATCTGCTGTTGAAGTGCCTTGTATTCCTCGCTGTCGGGTAGTGCATCATTCATTTTCCGAACAATTTCCTGATACTGTTCGTTGAATTTTGAAAGCTGTTCAAGCTTTTGCGTAAGCTGTGACTGCTCGGAAGTCAGCTCATCATAGGTCGTTTTCAGTTCAAGCAAACCCTGATAAGCGGTTTCGAGCAATGTCTTTGTTGAAGTGAGGCTTGCCTTTCGGTCAAGCAACTGCATCTTTGCCGACAAAAGCTGTGTTTTACCGCTTTCAGCCTTGTTCTGTGCATCGGCAAGCTGTTTTGAAACAGCCTCCTGCTGTGAGTTGATTTCCTCAATTGAAGATGAAACAGTACCTTGACCGTCCTTGGCTTTGCCGATATTATCCTGCAATTCCTTTTTAGCTTTGGCAATTTTGTCCTCTGCATCACCGAATTGATTATCGAGCGCAGCGGAAATCTTCTTATTAAGCTTGTCAAGCTTATCCTGTGAAAGTACGACATTTTCCTGTTCCGTAACAATGCCCTTGTCAGAAACAGAGGCAACACCGTCAATGCCTTCAAGCTCATTCAAAAGTTCGCTTGTGACATAATCCGAAAGCTCTGTCTGCGACTTGCCTTCAAAGTCAACCGCCGTCATTGCAACGGGGAGAATATTCGGGTTGATTTTGATGAGGTACGGTGTTCCGACTCCGTCAGGCCAATTGCCCTTGATTGTGTCAAGGCTTGAACGCATATCAACAGTTGCGCTGTCCATATTTGTGCCGTCCTCAAATTCAATCATCAAAAGTGAATAGTTGTCCGATGAAGAAGAGGTGATTTCCTTAACACCGTCAATTGCCGACATCGACTGTTCAAGCGGTTTTGAAACCGTTGTTTCAACAGCCTCAGGCGTTTGACCTGCATAGGTGGTCATGATAACGGCATAGGGAAAGTCCATATTCGGTAAAAGGTCGGGCGTCATCTTGAAAAATGACACTATACCGAGAACCAGAACAAGTACAACCGCAACCAATACCGTCATCGGTTTTTTTACGCTGATTTTAGATAACATTGATTACTCCTTCGTTTGTGCTTTTTGCTTATGAGTATATTTTAAATTTAATGCGATTTCCAGCAACTTTAGTTTACATTTTCTGTTGAAATTGGTCGCAACCGGTTGCGTGAATATTTAAACTTAATCTGCAATTGCACCTGTTTTGATAATTTCAAGTTTTCTGTGATATTCTTTGTGAACCTCGTCAAAAGGCTTTCCTATTACAAAAACATTGAACACGGCATTCTTCAGCACCTGAGTGAGAATCTGTGAAAGACACTTCACATCTTCATCTGAAGTATATTTAAGGTTACTCCTGTCAAAATTGTTTGTAACGCTGACAAGCTCTGCAACGCCCTTGAAACGGTTGATAAAATATTCCGAAACAAGGCTGTCGTTTGCTTTAATGTTTTTGATGAGGTTTTTCATAACAACACTCTGCTTTGCATCCTTTGAACATTCGCATAGAATTTCAAAAAGCAAATCATATGTCACAAAGATATCGCCGTGAGTGCGAGAGATAACCTCTGTGGCTTTTTCAAGCGAAAAGTTGATAAATGAGCGTGTCATAACCTCCACAAGGTCAACCTTATCGTCAAAGTACTGATAAAAACTGCCTCTCGAAATGTTTGCGTTCTTTATAATATTGTTTATGCTGACTCTCTCTCCCGACGAACCGGCAAATTCATTGAATATTGCGTCCGTGATTCTCTGACGCTTTTCTTCGGGAAGATTATAAAAGGTGTTTTTTATCATAAAAAATCCTCCAAAATAAATGTGACAGGCAGTCATATGACAACCTGTCACAATTTTAACATCGTTTATTTATTGTGTCAATTAAATGTGTTTTAGATTTTGCACATATACAATCAAAAATCTTTGTGCATATTAACAACAAAATTAAGCTTTGCCTTTAAATTTTTCAAAAAGTCCTTTGCATCCGCTGTAAATATCGTTGTATGCCTGCTCAAAATCACCGCTGTACCACGGATCCGATACATCACGATTCATACCTGCAAAGCTCATCATCTTGCAAACATTTCCGTCTTTGTCATCGCCGAAAATTCGCATAGTGTTTCTGATATTATTAGAGTCCATGCAGATGAAATAATCGTACTTGTCATAGTCGGATTTTTTGAGTTGAACAGCCCTCTTGCCGTCACAACCGATTCCGTGTTTTGCAAGCTCACGCTTAGCCGGCGGATAAACAGGATTTCCAATCCCATTCCATATCTCCTCCGTACTTGTAGCGGAAGATTCAATAACAAACCTGTCCGCAATTCCTGCCTTCTTAACCATATCCCTAAATATAAACTCCGCCATAGGCGACCGACAAATATTCCCATGGCACACAAACATTATCCTTATCATAACAAAATTCCTCCCGATTTAAGCTATATTACCGTTTAAAAAGATGATTTTATTATAGCACAAAAAATATTTAGCCACAACAAAAACACTCACACCGTAATGACGTGAGTGCATTTTTAATAATCAGATTTTTAACAATGCAATTGTTGTGAAAGTATTATCTTCACAACTTACTGTGAAATCGCCTGAATATGATTCGGTAATATTTTTTAGAATTTCAATACCAAGACCTTTATGATTTGGCTTTGTGGATTGTAAATTATCAATGTCATCGGGAATATTATGGTCGCAGTAATTGATGCATTTTACTACAAAGTTATTATCTTTAATTTGCGATGAAAGAATAATAAATACTTTGCTTTTATCGTTAGAGCTAACACAAGACTCTATTGCGTTGTCAATTATGTTGGTAAACAATCTACAGAGATCCGTGTTTTTAACATTGATGTTATTCGGAACATTCAAGTTGCTTGAAAACTCAATATGATTTGCTTTTATGGTGTCATATTTGTTAATCATAATAATATTAACTAATTCATTGTCACAGAATTTTCTGATTTTGTTGTTCTCAAGAGTTTCGGTCAAATCTTGGATAATTGCGTTTGCTCGTTCGCTGTTATTATCACTGTTATCATTAACCATAGCCTTTACAACTGTAATCATATTACTGATATCGTGATTCATTTTTCTTGTTTCGGCAATACTTACTTTCATTTTGTTGTAGTATTCAAGTTCTAGTTCGTTCTTTAAATTAGAAAGTTCGAGTGCCTCTTTTAAATCGTGATTTTCAGAATTTACAAGCAAAACTTTGTAAAGTGCGATGTCACATATAACCATACATATGATTGTTGCAAGGACAAAAATCCAAAGTATAACATTTGCACTTGTCAGTTCAAAGTTATTATTGTTATATACAGAAATGGCAATTGCCGAACTGCACATAAGCTGTGAAACAAGGATAATATCAAATTGCCACATTCTTGATGAATAATTTTTGTGCTTAAGATTTTTATCAAAAATTTTTTTGCATATTAAAAGTAAAATCCAAAGAACAAGAATAGCTACAACATTGCTGAGTACATTTGCAACTTTATCGTCACGCAATGAAAATCCCATAAAAGTAAATAACGCCATAACCGAAAGTTCTGTTATACTCATTGAAGCAAGGAACAGAACATAGGCTATTGTTTTCTGAGAGATTTTATCGCTGAAACAAGTGAAAAATGTTACGGCAATCACTCCGAATAAAATAATAGGTTTAAATGGATTAGCATTAAATTCCTCGTTTGTTCTGGATAAAAAAGAAATAATCATTGTAAAAACAAAGAACATTCCCATTATAATTTTGTAAATAGGTTTGTCCTTTTTTAATGTAAGCAATTGCAGTGGATACTGAAGAAAAGTAGCAGTTGTAATTAAGTCTAATATAGTTGCAAAAACAAGTAACATTGTTTATCCTCCGAAATTTATAAGATATAAATTTTTGGCATCTTTAGCGTAAGAATCGCTTATCGGAATAATAGCTCCGCTTGTCAAAGTAAATTGCCCTGATTGAAAAGATGCAATATAATTTGCGTTTACAATATAGCTCTGGTGACATCTTGCAAAATATTCAGGCAATTCCTTTGGAAAATCAGAAAGTTTTTTGTAGCAACGATAGGTTTTGTCATTGGTGATAATTTCACAAACTCGTTTAGAACTCTGTATGTACAGAATATCGTCAATGGTAATAAGATATTCTTTGAAATCATAAGAAATTTTAAGCTTTGCCGTTTTTTTCTTATATTCATTTTCAGCCTGCTTAATGAAAAAGTTCAGAATGTTGTACTGAATCGGTTTTTCAAGAAATCCCTGTGGAGCAATATGCTCGTAAATATTTTCATAATAAACATTGCCGTAGCCGGTTATGAAAATAGTTTTTATATTTGGCTGAATTTTTTGGATATCTTCCGCAAGAAAAATCCCGTTGTCATCTTTGAGAACAATGTCAATAATCAACAAATCAATATTTTCTGAATTTATAATGTCAAGTGTGGTGTGCTTATTTTCAGAAACAAATACTTTGTGGCTGAATTTCTTCCTTATGTATTCCGCAATGCTTTTGCTGATAATTAAATCATCGTCACAAACCAATATGTTCATATTTAATTCCCTCTCATTAACCCATATTGTGAAAATTTCACTTAAAACTTATGCAATCTATGCAATCAGTATATCATAATTTCTATAAAAACGAAAGATTTTATTTGTTTTTGCAGAATTATGTAAAAAATAGGCGACTTGATGTAACTTTTCGGGATAGCAAAGTGATTGGTAGTATTGTATAATTATTTTATTAAATATGCAAGCCTTTTGCATACTATGTCGTTTTGAAGGAGATTAAATGAGAAGATTATTAAAAAGTTTTACAGTCTTTTCAGTTATTGCAATGTTACTATTTAGCTTTTGCATATCTGTTGGTGCGGTAGAGGAAACACATAATTCGCAAGATGGCTTAGTTGCTTCTATCACAACAAAAAAGGACGGCTATCAATCAAACGAAGATATTGACCTAACATTTAAAGTTACCAATACCAATGATTTTACTGTTGAAAATGTATCTTTGGAAGCAATTTTACCAGAAAATTTTAAAGTAAAGGATAATAAAAGGCAGGATGTTGATTATGTAAGCCTGAAATCTGGTGAAAGTATTACTCTTGATATTGTTGCAATAAAAGTAAATAATACAGCAACTAAACCTGATAACACAAAATCCAAATAATTTAAATGAAACTGTAGCATACAAAATCAATAAGACTGAGGTTTCAGATGGAAAAGTAACACTTGATGTTACAGAACCTGAAATGTACGAGCTCTACGATAAATTAGATATTCAGGGCAAAATTCCATCCGGTATGACTGATTTAAAAAAATCAAAGAATAGTGATAACAGTGTTTCAGCCGGATTTTTTAACAAGGAATCAATAGATATACAAGACACCATAGAGTTGGATGCAAATAAACTTAAATTTGTAAATAAGGAATTCAAAATAGGTGATGTAGCAAATCCAATAAAAATTAAATTGAACGGAAGTCTTGATACCCCTGAGTTAGAATACAAAATCTATACTGAAAAAGATACAAATTTGTTTTCGCTTAATCCCCTGCATATAAAAGATAACTTTGTTTTCTATATTGCCTTGAAAGATAAATTGAAGTTTAGTGGTACAGCACAAATTTCAGGAGGTATAGGTAAAGAAGGAACAGTTGAGATCGCTAAATGTCCTGTAAGAATATTGCCGACCATTGGTGTAAATGTTATAGTAAATTTAACAGTTAAAGCGGATGGTTCGATAACTTTTGAGTGTTCGGTAGAAAATAAAGTTGGTGTATTATGGGATAAAGCAGGGTTAGAATTTATTAAAGATTTTAGCAAACCGGAAATTAAAGCTGAAGCGTCAGTAAACGCAACTGTCGGAATTGGTCCTGCTGTCGAACTTACCTGTGCAACGATTACAATCGGAGCAAAATCTGACATAGGAGCAAAAGCTAAATTATCTGTAGGTCTTACTCGAAAAAAAGACAATTTGTTTCACGGGGACATGTCATCATATTTTTATTTCAATGCCGGTGTATATGTTGATGATTCATTAAAGGGTATTTTAGAAATTTTTAATATTCCGACAAAAAAGAATTTTGAAATAGTAAATGAAGAAAACAGTCCATTGAAAATATCAACTCACATGGAGGGTGATACAGATATTCGTTTTATGGATAAGTGTAGCTACAGATATGTAAAGGGTACCGTTGTAGACAGTGAAACTTCTAATCCGATAAGAGATGCAAAAGTTGAAATTTATTCTGAAAATGCAGAAACCCCGTTTGCCACAGTAATGACAAATGAATCAGGTGAGTTTGAATCGCTTATTGATGATGTTGACGGTTATTTTGTATTTAAAATATCAAAAGACAGCTATAAAGGATTAAAGTTTAATCTAACCCCAACAAATATTAGGCGTGGAGAGGATACCCATATGGGTAAGTGTAAATTAGTTGTATCATCAAGCAGTGAAAGTGAAGATAAAATATACTATTCCAATGTGATTCAGAAATACAAAGATAAAGTCTATTATTCTTCTTCAGAAGGATCACATGAGGGAATGAATAGACCTCGACTCGATTTTTCAAAAGTAAAACCCGACTATATAAAACTTTCTGTTAAAGCAAATGGTGGAGTCCAGTCATTTATCATATATAATAATAAGATATATTATCTTTGCAATTATACAGTAACTACCGGTACAAAAGGAAACTATACATCAGGTGAATTGTACAGATCAGATTTAGATGGTAAAAATGTTAAATTGATTTCATCTGATGTAACAAATGAGTGTATGGAGTTGTCAAAAGGTAAATTCTATTTTAATACCGGAAGAAATTATGATGAAATTATTTATAACAGTTACGATATTGCAAATGACAGTATTACCAAGATTAACGATTATCAGAGTGTGGGTAAATTTCAACTTGGCTGGTTGTTCAGATATGAGCAGAGTATAGGTCAATATATGGAATTTGACGGTGGTTTGTATTATTATGCAAGGGAAGGAATTCTTGAAATTATCAATGGGGAACATGCAAATGTATATTATTACAGAAAAGATAAGAGTACAGGAAAAGTATGCCGAGTTGGCTACAGTTATGATCAAACTATAGCTACAGACTCTTAAAAAGATAAACTCATTGATGAACTTTTGGAACACGAAAGTGAGTGGTTTGTGAATCAGGGTGCTACTGTAGGATATCACAGTGCACTTACTTTTAAGGATTTGAATTTTGACGGACGTCCTGAATTTATTATGGAGTGTGGCGGAGGCTCTATGAGAAATAATCCAGCCAATGTCTATTATTATTCAAATAACAAACTACAAAAAGCTAACGGTTCTTTCGAAGCAAATACTAAAGGATATTATATAAAGCAAACTGGTGAATACAGAATATTGGGCACTAGTTTCTGTCGTATTACAGAAGGAGATTGGTGGCTTGGTAATTATATTCTTTCATTTACTGGTACCGATGTGAGTGAAGATTATTATTCGTCTTATACATCTGAAAGAAATTTAGGGATGAAATATTATCGTTACGCTGATTCATATGGAGATTCAAAGGGTTGTGAAGAGATAACTAAAGACGAATATGATTTAATAAACTCACAGCAATTAAAAGGTTTAGTAGACATAAATATGACAAGTGATACAGTATGGTCAGAAGATTGGGTTAAATTGTCACAAACTGAAAAAAGGACAACTCTTGAAAAATTATATGATAGTTTTACATATGATAAATATTGATTGAGGCGAAAAATTATGAAAAACAAAACAACATTAGTTCAAGGAATAATTATTTGTGCACAGGGAATTTTATTTGATGTATTTTCTTTGTATGCAGCAGTACCTTTGTTGTGCAATCTTTGGTTTGGAGACCTTTATAGCAGAGAAAAAACAATAACAATGTTTTCTTTGGCAATTTGGATAGGTGTTTCAATTGGTGCAGCTATAGCAGTAAATATCGGAAAGAAAAAGATTTTTGAATATTTTGCAGAGCCTTCTCAGACAACAAACCAAAGCCCTTCCAATAATTACAATACTCCCGGTTCATCTATCTTTAAGGAAGGTAATGCTGCTGTTGCAACCCCATCAAAAGGTGAGTGGAAGTGCCCAAAATGCGGAAAAATAAATTCTAATTATGTTGGTACCTGCGGATGCGGTCAGTTGAAAGAATAAGTTTTAATCATAGTTTGATTTAATATGTTATTTCCTTAAAGCTGTATTTTTATCAGCTTATAGTTATCCAAAATAAGTTTGCTAAAAGCGTAGCGATGGTTAGTTGCTACGCTTTTGGCACATTACACAAGATGAGATATGGTATCAATTTAAAATATTTTAAGGAGAATATTTATGGAGTATGAGAATTTTGAAAGAGAAATAAAAAATAATAGGCAAAAGAAAAAAGCAATCATTATTACATTAGTAGTGATTGGTGTGCTAATATTAGTGTCAATTGTTTTATGCCTCACAGTATTCAACAAGCCTAATAAAGAACAGCTTATGAAAGAGGGATTAACTGATTATTTTGAAATCAACGATGAAGTTGGTAATATAGAGTCTGAGTTTAGGGGGAAGAATGGCTATATTACTCGTGATAACAAAGAAAAAGCGATTAGTGCAGTTGGGGAGTATGCTAAAAAATTATTTAACGACAAAGAAATTAAGGAATACAATGTAACCAAGGGTCAATCTGTATGGATACAGTTTAACAGTGGAATTGAGTATGTTTATGTGCCTGCTGTTGATGGTATGGACTCTTCAGAGGTATCTACTTATCAGCCTTGTCTTTCAACATATGATAATGACTTGCAAAAATATTCACAAGAATGTGTTGATCAATCAGCTGAGAACATTCAGAACACATTAGAAGATTATAAGTTTACTAATAACTATGATAATGCGGATGTTGATATTGAAAAATTATCAGATATTGGGAAAAATAAGGTTGTAATATGGCACGGTCACGGCGGATATAGCGAAAAAACACATTCATTTATCGCCACAGGAACAATCCTTGATAAAAATGCCTTTTTATATGATGTGGAATATTATATAAAAAACATTAGATATACTGATGAATATCTTAATGGCGAACTGATTTTTACAAATTCAGGTCATGTAGCTGTTGGATATAAATTTTTTAACAACCATTTAAGTAATATTGACGGAAGTATGATTTATTTAGGCGCTTGTAGTTCAGGCGTAGATGATACTTTAGCTAAAGCATTTCTTGATAAAGGTGCGTCAACAGTTATTGGAAACAGTGGCTCGATTTGTACTACATATAATCTATCCATGATAAAGACTATATACGAGCAGATGCTATGTGATACCGGTTCTGATAATCATTACGATACAATTCAAACTGCATTGAATTGTGGCTTTGATAAAAACGGTGAATATTGTTGTGAGGAAGATAAAAGTCATCCGATAATTTTTGGTGACAATAATTTTCGCTTGTCTAATAAAGAAACAGATAAAACCTTAAATTCGAACTTTGTGTCAGGTAAATATCTGATTTGTACAGATGGAAAATATATTTGTGCTAAAAGCGATGCTATATATTACAAAGAAAGTATAACTGCAAAGGAAAAGAAAATTTCTTCGGCAAATAATGCATCCAGCTTGTTGTCGGATGGAAATATCATTTACTATGTTGAAGGTTCAAGTTCAAACTCTAACAGTGGACAGGAATATGAAAAGAAAAAAGTTTATAAAACTACTACGAAAGAGGGTAAGAGTGAATATCTATTTACTTCAGAAGGAAAATGTGAACTAATTGCATGTAAAAATAATAGTTTATATTATCTGGATATCGCTAAGAGCGGAAACGATGATTATAAATACTTATTGAAAAAGTATGATATTGGTAAGAGTTCGGTTGTAAATACGATAGCAGACTGGTCGGATAAGGTATCATATTATGGGGATAATATAGCTTATTGTATAGATAATACGATATTTGTTAATGAGCAAGGTTCATTGTGTCTATACAATATTGATAAAGATGAATATGCAAAGAAAATAAAATCATCTGACGGTATAATATGTGACATTATAAAAGAAAAAATATGCTTTGAATATACTAAAAATGGTAAAAAGTATATATCTGCAGTAGATTCAAAAGGCAAAATGAAAACTTCGGCACAAATTCCTGATAATTTTGATTTTCAAATTATGGATTACAACGGCAAATATGCTTTGTTTTTTAATACAGATCAATCAGATATGGATAAAATGTTTGACTTATATAAATTTGATTTTGAGTCAGGAAAAATTGAAACTTCAAAAAATGAAGCAGGCAGATACAAAAATAAAAATTATTTTGTTACAAGAGATTTGAAAGAGCCGGAGAACATTTATTTTATGTACAATCTTGGTCTATATGATGAATCAACTAACAAAATATTAAATAAAAAACATGACGATTTTGATTTTGATATTACAAAACAAATGTGGATTGTCGATGGTTATGTAGTTGACTGGAATTTTAATACCTATAAAATATATAGTGAAACTATAGAAATGACTACCACATCTGTAAATTCAAATACTGATAACAAAGCTGATTGGAAAAATCTCTATGTAGATTATGTGAATTCTTTAGAAGAAGCGTATGATGATATTTGGATTGTTAATATTGATGGTGATGATGTGCCAGAGTTATTTATTAAAGGTAAATACCATGTGGCAGGTGCAATGTTGTGTTGGATTGATAATAATAAGGTTAATTTTAAACCATGTGGACAGAATTTTGGATATAAGAAAAAGTCAGGTTCATGTTATGCTTATACTATGCAAATGGGAGTAAGTATGCTGACAGAATATACATTAAATAATGGAAATATGTCCGAACAAAAAGTCGCTTTTGCTTCGGAAAATAATAATTCATATACATGGAATAACAAAAGTGTAAGTCAAGATGAATATTGGAATAAATTGAATGATTACACATCATCATTTACTAACATAAACACAGATGACAGTATTTCTAAAAGTCAATTTAGTACAGCTATTCAATCATATTAAATAATACGCTATAAAATATTGTTTAAATATAATTAAAAGTATTACTATATTGTTGATATATTTGCTACTACTGTTAGCAAATGACCTGCGCGAAGAATGCGAAATTCAATTTTATAATCTGTTTTATTGTGTTATTATGTAGTAAAATGATGTGCAATAGTGGGATTTGGAAAAATTATTTGTTGCAGAAATTAAAAATTACTAACGAGCGAAAAATAGATTGCATGGGTGACAAGATTAAACTTTTGATATTCTCGAAACAATATTCTTCACCCTTGCAGAAAAATATTACAAAGGTATTTGAGCTTTTATTGAAATTTGAAAAGCAGCCCTAATGAAAGCAATCCCCCACGGTTAAATAATCGCGGGGGGATTGTGTTGCGACAAAAATAAATATAATTCACAAAAATTACCTGTTGCACTTTGCTTAGGTTACTTGCAAAAAATGTAGATTTGTGTTTTAATAGGTTAGCGTAGGCTAATCTGGGATAAAGGGTAGCAGTGTTTTGAACAAAGGTGGTTAGGATATGATGATAAACAAACGGCTGATTGGAACAGTCGCAGAGAGTAAAAAGTACATAGCAGGCAATGTGGCAAGTCAATGGGTGTCGCTTTGCTCAAATGTTGTGATTATGGGCAGTATTGCAAATTTTATCGGTAGGCTAGCTTTTGAAAAACCGCAGACAAGCGATATTAATTTTCTTATGATTACAATTGCAATTTGTGTTGCGATAAGATTTGTCTGCACCAAAATTTCTTCTAAAATGAGTTTTCTTTCTTCAAAATCAGTCAAGCAAAAGCTCAGAAAAATGATTTTTGAAAAGGTTTTGCGGCTCGGTGCATCATACAACGAAAAGGTTATGACTTCTGAAATTGTTCAGGTGTCGGTTGAGGGGGTTGAACAGCTTGAAACATATTTCGGTGCATATCTTCCGCAATTTTTCTATGCGATGATTGCACCTCTCACATTGTTTGTTGTAACCTGTTTTGTTAATGTTCTGTCGGCGGTTGTACTTCTTGTGTGCGTACCGCTTATCCCGATTGCAATTGCACTTGTGCAGACTTGGGCAAAAAAACTGCTCTCAAAATACTGGGGACAATACACAGCACTCGGCGACACATTTCTTGAAAATTTGCAGGGGCTCACAACTCTGAAAATTTATAAATCCGACAAGTTTAAAAATGATGAGATGAATGTTGAAGCCGAAAAATTCAGAAAAATAACGATGAAAGTGCTGACAATGCAGCTTAATTCCATTACGATTATGGACTTGATTGCATACGGCGGAGCGGCTGTCGGAATGATTCTTGCCGTAACACAATTTGCGTGTGGCAATATTGATGTGTCGGGTTGTCTTTTCATAATACTTCTTTCGGCAGATTTCTTTATCCCGATGCGTCAGCTCGGCAGTTTTTTCCATATTGCAATGAACGGAATGGCGGCAAGCGATAAGATTTTTAATCTGCTTGATATTGATGAGAGCAGTCCCGCAACAAAAGAAACCAGCGATAATACCGACATTGAGTGCAAAGACCTTTGCTTTTCATATGATGAAAGCAGAGAGATTTTGCATAATGTCAATATGAATTTTAAACAGGGAAGTTTTACGGCAATTGTCGGCAAGAGCGGATGCGGCAAGTCAACCGTAGCATCAATTCTGACAGGTAAAAACAAAGGTTTTAAAGGCAGTGTGACAATCGGAAATATTCCGATAAATGAAATCAGCGAATTAAGCCTTATGAAGTCAATTACATACATCGGTCACAACAGCTATATCTTTAAAGGTACTGTAAGAGAAAATCTTCTTATGGCAAATGATGTTGACGACAACGAGTTATGGCAGGTGCTTGAAAAGGTTAATCTTGCGGATTTCTTAAAGAGCGAAAACGGTCTTGATACTGTTATTGATGAAAAGGCGAGCAATATTTCAGGCGGTCAGCGTCAGCGACTTGCACTTGCAAGGGCATTGCTGCACAACAGCCAAATATATATTTTTGACGAGGCGACCTCTAATATTGATGTCGAAAGCGAAAACGATATTATGACACAGATTGCCGAGATTGCCAAAAGCAAAACGGTTATTTTGATTTCGCACAGACTTGCGAATGTTGTTGATGCGGATAATATTTATGTAATGCAGGGTGGCAGTATGGTTGAAAGCGGAACACATACCGAGCTTTTGAAAAACAACAGTGTTTATGCCAAGCTTTATAATTCACAGATTCAGCTTGAAAACTACACAAAGGAGGTGTGAGTAATGAAAAAAAGAAGTAATCTTAGTATTATGTTCAGACTTTCGGCACTTATAAAACCGCTTGCGGGATTTATGGCGCTTGCAATTATTATGGGTGTAATCGGAAATTTGTGTGCCGCATTCATAACTGTTCTCGGAGGCTACGCAATCCTTGACGCCCTCAATATTTCAACGGAAATTTCAATGCTCACAGCCTTTATACTTGCAGGGATATTTGCACTTTTGCGTGGCATTTTAAGATATGCCGAGCAATCAAGCAACCATTATATAGCATTCAAACTGCTTGCACTTATCCGTGACAGGGTGTTTGTTGCTTTACGCAGACTTTGCCCTGCAAAGCTTGAGGGCAAGGACAAGGGCAATCTCATTTCAATTATCACCTCTGATATCGAACTGCTTGAGGTATTCTATGCACACACAATTTCACCTATTGCAATTGCGATTATTTTCTGCATTATTATGGTTGTGTTCATAAGTATGTACAGTGTCATTCTCGGAATGATTGCGCTTGCGGCATATGTTACGGTCGGTGTGATTATCCCGATTGCGGTTTCAAAAATCAGCGGAAATAACGGCGAGAAATTTCGTAAAAAATCAGGTGAACTAAGTGCATTTGTTCTTGACAGCCTGCACGGAATTTCAGAACTTATTCAATTCGGCAGCGGTAAAAAGCGTTCAGATGAAATGTCTGAAAAAACCGAGGATTTGCTAAAAACAGAAAAAAATATGAAACAGAAAATGGGTACAAATATGGCTGTTACAAACACGGTTATTTTTGCGTTTGATATTATCCTTTTGATTACAGCCGCATTTCTGTATCAGTCGGGTATGGTCGGTTTTGACGGTGTAATCATTCCGGTGATTGCACTTATGAGTTCATTCGGCCCTGTTGTGGCACTTGCAAACCTCGGCAGTACATTGCAGAACACTTTTGCCGCAGGAAACCGTGTACTGAACATTCTTGACGAAAGTCCTGTTGTCGAAGAAATTACAGGCAAAAAAGATGTTGCTTTCACCGGTGCAAAAGCTGAAAATGTCACATTCGCATATGGCGATGAAATCATATTAAACGATGTTTCGGTTGATATAAAGGAAAATTCTGTTGTCGGAATCATCGGCAAAAGCGGCAGCGGAAAGTCAACATTGCTGAAACTTTTAATGCGTTTTTGGCAGGTTCAAAAAGGCAATATTAAAATTTCAAACACGAGTATAGAGAATATAAACACTTCAAATCTGCGTGATATTGAAAGCTATGTTACGCAAGACACACACCTTTTTCACGACAGCATAAAGAATAATCTGAAAATCGCAAAGCTTGACGCAACCGATGATGAGATAATTTCAGCGTGCAAAAAAGCATCTGTTCACGATTTTATAATGAGTCTGCCAAACGGCTATGACACAATGGTCGGTGAACTCGGCGACACACTTTCAGGCGGAGAAAAACAAAGACTCGGACTTGCAAGAGCTTTTCTGCACAATGCACCGCTTATGCTCCTTGATGAGCCGACAAGTAACCTTGACAGCCTTAACGAGGCGGTAATTCTCAAATCGCTAAATGAAGAAAGAGATAACAAAACAGTTGTGCTTGTATCCCACAGAGAATCAACAATGAAGATTGCCGACACCGTTTATTGTGTTGAAAACGGGAGGACAAGCTGATGGGCAAAAAGCTCAGCGTTGACGAAAAGCGAGAAAGAGAACAACAGGTTGTGTCAAAAATGATTGACCTCTACTGCCGTAAAAAGCACAAAACAAAAGGGAAAATGTGTCCCGATTGCCAAGCCTTAAAGGATTACGCAGAACTGAGAATCAGCAAATGCCCGTTTATGGAAACAAAAACCTTTTGTTCAAATTGCAAGGTGCATTGCTACAAACCGCAGATGCGTGAAAAGATACGAGAGGTTATGCGTTTTTCAGGCCCGAGAATGATTTTTCACCATCCGATTATGGCGGTCAGTCATCTTATTGAAAGCAACAAAGAAAAAAAGAAACTCGAACAGAATAAGTAAAATCATAAAATTTACGGCAGAGTGGCAGTCTTTGAACAGATTGTTGCCTGCCGTTTTTATGTGATACTTGACAAATTAAATTGAAATGTGATAATATACAAGGCAGTTAGCAAAGACTAACTTATTTTGCGTATGGGGGAGTGGGAATGACCGAATCGCTTGAAATACTGAAAATGCGAGTGCTGTTGAGCTTTCTCAATGAGGACAGCCGATTTTGCACGGTAACGGGACTTTCGTCCGTACTGGGCGAGAGCAAGCAGAAAATCAGCAGATTGTTAATATCGCTTGAAAAGGACGGATTGCTTGACCGCACAGACCTCAGACATCCAAAACTCACGGAAGAGGGCATAAAGTCGGCGGAATATTACGAGGAGCGCACAAGCGTAATACTCAACCATCTGCTCTATGAGGGACTTGACATAGAAAGTGCGGAACACGATTCCTACGCATGGGCGTTGTACAGTTCCGAAAATGTAATGGAAATCATCCGCAGTTCCGAACAGCGCTACCGAGCCAAATACGAACTGCGCCGACAAAATCAGTTTGGCGGAGATGAACTCTGCAAACACCTCAGCAACGGCGAATACCTGTTCCCGTTTTTGATTTACAAAGAAAACCTGTCAAACGGCACAAACCTGTCAATGGCAAATTCGGGATTTGAACATCCCTGCAAACTCGTAGTGGCAGACGGCAAAGGTATAATAGTGCTGAAACCGCTCGACATAACCGCCAAATTGCAGATGAACGGCAAGGATATGTACGGCAGAGTACGCAAGCTGATGTACTTTGACGGCACCGATTTTGTTCAGGCACCCGACAATGACGGTTGTATAACCTTTCCTGCCGATAGTCTGTTCTTTCTGAACATCGGTTCGGGAATGGGACAAATACTGCACGGAAGTGTTTGTCTGAGAATGCAATGCTCGGTCGGCACAAACCATATGCCCGAGTCAACGGCAATCTTTACAATAATGATATGAATAGGGTATTATTTCAAAAATTGTCACACCTGCAATACAAAATTGTAACGATAGCGTGACAATTTTTTAAAACTAAGTTAGCATTAGCTAACATCAAATTTAACCCTATTTGGGGATATATTTAAGGAAGATTTTATGGAAATGAAAACGACAAAGCACAATTTCTTTAGTCGAGGAATTGCTGTGCTTTTGTCTGTTCTAATGTGTTTCGGTGCTTTTAGTATGACAGCTTTTGCAATCGAAGATACAAGTGCAGACACACCACAGGCGACAACAGACCTCTCACAATTTGCCTTGTTGCAATGCTCGCCGTTTGTGCAGTTCTTGCCGTGATTGACTACAACAAAAAGCGTAAATCTCAGGGAGAATAACAAAATGAAAAAATTATATTGTACAAACTTTTTCAAGACCTTGTGCAGTATGGTTGTAATGCTCGCTCTTGTGGCGGGCATTACTGCTATACCTGCCTATGCCGCATCTAACGGAATTTACACAGCCACCGCCACTCCGCACTACAGAAATCCCCTCACGGGCAAAATTGAGGACTCGGGCGGCGAAGATTCCGAAGTTCTCGGTCAGTCAATGACTGAATCCGCAACCGACACAAAAGCTCTTGTTGAGGTTGACTCAAACGGCAATACATACATTACGGTAAGACTTAAACTTATGGATAACATTCAGAACCCGATATTCAAGGTTGACGGAAGTTCCGTTTCGGCATCTCTTATGCAGGAGGACTACTCCGCAAATACTGCCGACTACAGAATGAAAGTTGCAAGCGAAAATTCCGTTATCCGTTGCAGTATGTATGTTGTCCCCATGGGCAGAGATGTTATTTTCTTCATCACGGTTTCTAACCTCAATTCGGGTTCAGGCGACTTTGTTACAAGCATTACCGTGAACAACAATTCAAACAATAACAAGTCAAATAACAACTCTAACAACGCAAATTCTTCAAATAACAGCTACAGCAATAATAATTCGGGCAACAACAATAACTCGTCATACGAGCCAGCCGAAAGCTCAAACAACAGCTCTTCTTCAAAAAGCTCCGATAAAAAGAGCAATAAAAAATCCGACAAGAAAAAGTCAAAGGAAACTACCGCTCCCACAACCGTAAAACCGAGTACAGCCGTTCTCACAACTGCAGCAACAGAGCCGACAACCGATTCTGCACAGGATGTAAACGGTTTACAGGAATTTGACGAGCAGGGCAGTGGAGTAACTGCTCCCGCAACCGTTGATGAAGTTCAAAACGGTTCTTATGCCGTTTGGTATGTCATCGGCGGTGTTGCCGTTGTATTGGTTGCAGGTTTCTGCGTTTGGTACTTCGGTTTCTTCAGAAAAAAGAAAAAGTAAGGAGATTTTACGAATGAAAGCAAAGCGTATTATTGCTCTGATTCTTTCTGCTGTGGCAGTTGTTTCGCTTGTAGGCTGTGTCAATCAGCACCCAGAAAGTGCTGCCACCAAAACAGAGGTAAATAAAGAAGTTCGCCTTGTGGCAACTTCTCCCGCTGTTGCACAAATTTGCAGCAGACTGAATCTTGACCTTGTCGGTGTGTGCAACACTTCGGGTACTCTTCCCGAAAAATATGACAAGGTGAAAAAAGTCGGTATGGCAATGAATCCCGACCTCGAAACGATAAAATCACTCCATCCCGACTATGTACTTTCTCCGTCATCTCTTGAATCGGATTTACAGCCAAAATATGCCTCAATCGGTGTCAAGTCGCTGTTTTTAAACCTCAAAAGCGTTGACGGTATGTATGCCTCAATCGAGGACCTCGGCGAAAAATTCGACCGTAAAGACGAAGCTGACGAAATGCTTAACGAGTTCAAAACATTTATGGATAAGTACAAGGATAAAAATAAGGACAAGAAAAGTCCGAAAGTCCTTGTCCTTATGGGTTTACCGGGTTCGTATATCGTTGCAACCGACAACAGCTATGTCGGCAGTCTTGTAAAACTTGCAGGCGGTACAAATGTTTACGGTGACGGTGGCGGCGAGGAATTTCTGACGGCTAACACAGAGGATATGCAGACCAAAGACCCCGATATTATCTTCAGAGCCGTTCTTTTTGCTGACAGTATTCTGCTTTGCAAATTCTTCCGAAAAGTTGCATAACTGGTTCGTAAACACAAAAATGTACAAAAAACACCTTGATTCGTTTGTAAAGAAAAAAGGTATGACAATCAAAACCAAGGTGACAATCCTTACATTAGTCACGATAATTATGCTGTTCGGCTTTGTTCTAATGATGATAAAATGCATCATTATTCCAAGCATAATTCTTGCCGCAGTCTGGTTGTTTCATCTTGTGTACTTCATTTTCTTTGTCAAGACGATTGCAAAATAATGCTTTTTTACATTAAAATGTTAATTGACAGAAAAAGTATGCTTTTCAAAATCGCAAAATTCAAATAAATTCATATACTGTTAAAGGATGAACGCAGGGCGTTTATCCTTTTCTTTTAAAATTTCTAAAATTGTATTGAAGCGATTAGTACAAAGTGGTACAATAGTTATGGAGAGAGAAACAGATTGGAGGCATTTTTATGGCTGATATATTTGATTACATAAGCTGGCGTGGCGATTTGTCATTTGAACAGGACGGCTTTAACGAACTTGACGCACTTGTGCTTTCACGGCTTTCATATCTTCCGTTTGACGGTGCGGTATCGTCCTGTATGTTTGATGAAATTACCCTTGAACAGGCGGCAATGCGTGTTTTTGCAACAGAAAATTATGAGGAAAACCTCTTGTGGAAAGGCGATGCCGACCTTTTGAAAGTGGCGGCAGATAGCAAGCGATTCGGCAAAATTCTTGTTTCGGGTTATGTAAACGAGGTTGAATCTGATGTAAGTTTGCAGTTTTCGGCAATCACATTTGAATTTCTTAAAAAGAATTATTTTATCTCGTACAGAGGAACGGACAATTCACTTGTCGGCTGGCAGGAGGACTTTAATATGTTTTTCACATTTCCGTTGCCGTCACAGAAAAAGGCTCTTGATTATTTTGAAAAGGCAGTCCGTATGCTCAACGGAAAATTCATTCTGGGCGGTCACTCAAAGGGCGGAAATCTTGCGGTTTATGCCGGTGCTTTTACCGATGAAAATTCAAGAAATCATATTGATTATATTTACAATTTTGACGGACCGGGGTTTTCTCTTGACAAAATCAGGGACAGCGGATTTTATGAAATTGACGACAGAATCTACACCTTTGTTCCGCAGTCAAGCATTTTCGGCATGATATTTGAGCATGAGGAGAGCTACACAATTGTAAAGAGCAATCAAAAAGGTTTTCTTCAGCACGATATCTATTCATGGGAGATTGAGCAGAACAGTCTTATCAGGCTGAAAAGCACTACAAATTTCAGCGTTTTCTTTGACCACACGCTGAAAGAATTTGTTGAATCGCTGACAATTGCTCAAAGACGGGAGTTCACAAAAGAGGTTTTTGCCCTTTTGTCGCTGACCGAAACCGCAACTTTTAATGAGATGCTGAAAAATCCGCTTAAAAACACGGGAACAATCCTAAAATCCTTTGCAGGTCTTGACAGCAAAACGAGAAATATGCTTCTGAAAACAATCTTCGCATTCGTTAAAAGTGCAAAAAACAATTTTTCCGACATAACAGGCGGTCAAAACAAAATTACCGTCAGTTAATTATAAAAAAGCTCATATATGCTCCGATACTTTTTAGCGTCGGAGCATTTTCTTTGCAAAAAAATCATTTGTCAAGACGAAATTCCCGTTTTGTCAATTGACACTTTTGGAATTTGTATTGTTATTATCTTGCTTATTTTGTATAATATAACCATAAATAACGGCAATACAATCTAAAACACAAACAAAATTAAACAACAAAATAACTGGAGGTAATTCTATGAAAAAGACTAAACTAAAACACCGCACAAGAAAATTCATAAGTCTTGCGCTTGCAGTTTGCTTGCTGACTGGGTTGTTTTCCTTGAGCGTTTCAGCTGATACGGGAGATGATAAACTTCCGTCAGAGGATTGTTACGGATACACATACAGATTCCTTACCGAAAACACAATTGCAATCACTGATTACAAAGGCTACGATACCGATGTTACTATTCCGTCAAAGATTGACGGCTACACTGTAACAAGTGTTGAAAATTTTGACACTACCAAAACGAAGAAAATTACATTGCCAGAAACGGTCACTACAATCGGTGACTCGGCATTTACGATTTATGACAATTTTTCTTATTCAGTGCTTGAAGAAATCATTTTGCCTAAAAATTTGAAAACTATCGGTGATTCAGCTTTTAGTGATTGTTATTCTCTGAAATCAATTGACATCCCTGAAAGCGTTACAAAAATCGGCAGTGGAGCATTTTACAGTTGTTACAATCTTAAAAATATCACAATAAATTCTGATATTGATATAGGCAACGGTGCCTTTGGCGCGGCAGGCGGATTTATTCCGGCTATAAAAGATGCTCAAAGTGAATGGATTTACAGCGAAAACAGTTCGGATTTCTTCATCTGGAACGGTTGGGTTTGTGGCTATAAAGGAAACAGCAAGACTCCTATTATACCTTCGGGTTCGGTCGGAATTTATGACGAGGTATTTGCGTATTCCGACATAACTTCCGTAACTATTCCCGAGGGAGTAAAATATATAAACTACGGTGCTTTTCAGCAATGCACATCACTTAAAAACATAAAGCTGCCAAATAGCCTTGTGAGAATAAACACTTCGGCTTTTAAAGAATGTACCTCGCTGTCTGCCCTTTCCCTCGGTGAAGGCTTAAAGACCGTTGATCGTGAAGTATTCAGAGGTTGTGTAGGCTTAAAAAAAGTTGCTCTCCCAAGCAAATTAGAAACACTTGAATCTGGAGCTTTTGAAGATTGTTCAAATCTTGAAAATGTCACATTTCCAAATACACTTACAACAGCAGATGAATCAGCTTTTTATGAAACCAAGTGGTATAACAATATAAAAGACGGAACTGCTCTGTATTACGGCAGTGTTTTTTATGGATTTAAGGGGTATAATACATGCCTTTATACAGGTTCAACATTTACAGTAAAAGACGGAACGAAAACTGTTAATTTGTCGGGAGATATTGGAAAAATTACGAAGTTTGTTTTTCCAAATACACTTAAATCATTTACAATGTCCAGGGTGTACAATGACAGTGGTTACAAATTAACAAGTCTTGCACTTCCCGAAAGTGTTGACTATGTTATGATTACCGATCAATCTGATTTGAAAAATCTTACATTGCCCACTACAGCAAAACTCGGTTATAACTGTTTTGAATATTGTTCCGCTCTTGAAACTTTGACTGTTCCAAAGGGAAATACAAGGCTTGAAATATCACTTTCTGGTTGCAGTTCTCTCAAAAAAGTTGTGTTGGCTGAAGACACTGTTGAACTTGGTAATCATACTCTCGGTTATTCAGATAGTTTGACAACAGTGGATTTAAAAAATGTTCGTATAATCGGCAGTGACGCCTTTTGGCATTGTCCGAGTATTCAAAAAATCACAATCCCTGATACGGTTACAACTATTTGTAATATGGCTTTTGCAGATTGTTCAAATCTTACGACTGTAACAGGCGGAAAAAATGTCAAAATACTTGAAAATGCCGTGTTTAAAAACTGCACAAAATTGACTTCAATCGGTAATATAGGTCAAAATCTTAAAAATCTCGGCTGTATAGTTTTTGAAAATACAAAGTGGTTTGAAAATCAGAAAGATGGAATTGTTTATCTCGGAAAGATAGCATATTGTTACAAGGGCAATATGCCGAAAAATACTACATTGACATTCAAAAACGGTACATACGCTGTTTCTTCGGGATTCATTTCCGAGCATAATAGTACAACTCATTTTGAACAGCCAAATCTTGTAAAAGTTGTATTGCCTAAGAGTTGTAAATTTATCGGTTCAGAGGCATTTCTAAATTGTACAAATCTAAAAAGTATTGACCTTGGCGGAGCAGAAATTGCAGAAAATGAAGCTTTTATATCAAACGCTTGTGAAACAATTACTTTGCCCTCAACAATGCGTATAATAGGCGATGATTCTTTTACAAGCAAGGTTTTGAAAACAGTTAATCTCAATGACGGTTTGCAGGCTATAGGCGAGGGCGCATTTTTCTCTTACGGAAAAATTAAGAATATGACAGTTCCTGCAAGTGTAACTTATATCGGCGTACAAGCTATAGGTTATTATCCGCCTGCTCCCGATGATCCGTTTGTTCCGTCAGAAGTAATTCCGAATTTTGTAATTTACGGAACAAGCGGTACAGAGGCACAGACTTATGCCGACAGCAACGGTATTCAGTTCAACAGCATTGCATCGGGAACAACCGTAAAGGGTACTGCAAAAAGCTATCTGTCCGCAGATGATACGGTCACAATCCAGCTTGTAAAATCCGGAGTTGTAGCATACGAAACAACCGTAAAAGGCAACAGCACTGACTATTCAATCTCGGGTGTGGCAAACGGAACATACACGATGAGAGTTTCAAAAAAATCACACGCTGACAGAGAGTATACGGTCAAGGTTTCGAGTGCCGATGTAACGCAGAATGTTGAAATTTTCCCAATCGGAGATGTGAACAGTGACGGCATTATTTCGGTTGTCGATTCAACCCTTGCTCAGAAATATATTGTCGGCATTGAAAAACTCACAGAATTGCAGAAAAAGTCCGCAGATGTGAACGGTGACGGAGATATTTCAGTCGTTGATGCAACCCTTATTCAAAAGTATATTGTAGGTCTTGAAAATTTTTCATAATATACAAAAAATCCCGACACGGTGTATGCTGTGTCGGGGTTTTATTTTGCTTTTTAAATGTCAATCGTCAGTTCAACGGGACAATGGTCAGAACCTAAAATTTCGGTATGAATTTTTGCACCGTCAAGCTTGCTTTCAAGAGCTTTTGAAACGATAAAATAGTCAATACGCCAGCCCGAATTTTTTTCACGAGCCTTGAATCTGTATGACCACCACGAATACACGCCCTCTGTATCGGGATAGAAATAGCGGTAGGTGTCGATAAAGCCGTCATTGAGTAACGCTGTCATCTTTGAACGCTCTTCATCGGTAAAGCCTGCATTTTTACGGTTGGTTTTTGGATTTTTCAAATCAATTTCTTTGTGTGCAACATTCAAATCACCGCACATAATAACCGGCTTTTTTTCTTCAAGTTTTTTCAGATATGCCTTGAAATCATCTTCCCATTTCATTCGGTAATCAAGCCTTTTCAGCTCGCTTTGCGAGTTTGGAGTGTAGCAGGTGACAACAAAGCAATTTTCAAATTCTGCCGTGATAACTCTGCCCTCATGGTCGTGTTCGTCAATGCCGATTCCGTAACTTACATTTAACGGCTCTTCCTTTGTGAACATAGCCGTTCCCGAATAGCCTTTTTTGTCGGCATAGCACCAATACTGATGATATCCTTCAAGCAGGAGGTCAATCTGTCCCTCTTGTAGCTTTGTTTCCTGAAGACAGAAAATATCTGCGTCAACATCTTTAAAAAAGTCCTCAAAGCCCTTTGTAACACAGGCACGAAGTCCGTTTACATTCCACGAAATCAATTTTTTCATAATTTACTCCCGTACACACAAAAGGGAGCAAGCATTGCCTGCTCCCAAATTGCCAATTTGTTAATTATTCTTCTGCGGAAAATTCGTCCTTGCCTACACCACAGAGAGGGCATACCCAATCCTCGGGTACATCTTCCCATGCAGTGCCTGCATCAACACCGTTATCGGGATCGCCGATTTCAGGATCGTAAACATATCCGCAAACATCGCATACATATTTCATACTATCAAATCTCCTGTTCAAAGTCTGTTGTGTAATCGGTTAGTTGTTGGTCATACGATTATCAAGCTGACTTTTTTTGATTTTTTATTTTTTAATGATTACTTAAAGTATCTGTTAAGAAGACCTCTAAAGCCTGCACCGTGTCTTGCTTCATCCTTAGCCATCTCGTGAACTGTGTCATGAATAGCGTCAAGGTTCTGAGCCTTTGCACGCTTAGCAAGGTCAAACTTACCTTCGCAAGCACCTGTTTCTGCATCTACACGCATCTGAAGATTCTTCTTTGTGCTGTCTGTAAGAACTTCGCCTAAAAGCTCTGCAAACTTGGCAGCGTGTTCAGCCTCTTCAAAAGCATACTTTGTAAATGCGGCAGAAACCTCGGGATAGCCTTCTCTGTCTGCAACTCTTGCCATTGCAAGGTACATACCGACTTCGCTGCATTCTCCCTCAAAGTTAGCTCTGAGATCCTTGAGAATATCTTCGCTTACGCCCTGAGCAACGCCAACCTCGTGAACTGTTGCGAAAGACGCCTCCTCGTCCATCTGCTTAAATTTTTCCTTCGGTGCCTTACAAACAGGGCAAGCCTCGGGAGCTTCGGGACCTTCATAAACATAACCGCATACTGTGCAATACCATTTCATAATTACTTCTCCTTTGTAATAAATATTAGTGTACTTCTGCCGAACATTTAGGACATATGCCGTAGTAGATAACAAATCTGTTTTCTACCTTAAATCCTTTTTCGGCAAGCTGTGACTCAAGGTCATCAGCATTTTGATTGTCTTCAACATCAATAACTGCCTTGCATTTGTTGCAGACAAAGTGGGGGTGCGGCTCTGTGTTGCCGTCAATACGCTCCTCACCGTTTACATTGCATATAACGCTGACCTTTCCTTCATCCTTAAAAAGAGCAATGTTTCTGTAAACCGTGCCAAGACTAAGGTCGGGAATTTCGGGCTTTAATTTATCATAAACCCAGCGTGCGCTCGGATGAGTGTCCGTACCGCACACAGCGTTGTAAATTGCATTGCGTTTTGAGCTGAAATTTCTTTTTGCCATAATTCATAAATCCTTATGCAAGATTTAGTTAAAACTGCGTTACCATAAAATCAGTAATCAGTATTAACTTTGGCTATATTCTATCACGCAGATGCTTGGTTATATTTACAATAAAGAATTATAAATAAAAAATCTTGCACAAAGAATTGGGAGGAAATATAGTGAAATCAAACAAAACAGTAAAAATTATCGTTTTTATAGCAATGCTTCTGCCTGCAATCCTTATTATATCAATAATGACAGGTGCAAAAAAAGAAACTGTATCAACAGCCGACAGCGTAAAATTGCCTATAATAATGTATCATTCTCTTTTAAGGGATGAAAAACTCCAGAATGATTACACAATTTCGCCTACTCTTTTTGAAAACGATTTAAAATATCTGACCGAAAACGGATACACAACCGTTGTTGTAAAAGATTTGACCGATTATGTTTACGGCAAAAAATCATTACCCGAAAAGTGCATAATGCTGACCTTTGATGACGGCTATTATAATAATTATTATTATGCACTCCCTTTGCTTGAAAAATACAAATGCAAGGCGGTCATATCGCCGATTGCGTCAGTATCTGAAAAATTCACCGAAACCAAGGACATTTCCGTGACCTACGGTCATATAACTTTTGACGATATAAAAGAAATGTCCGACTCGGGATATGTTGAAATTCAAAATCATTCGTATGATATGCACTCTTTAAAATCACGAAAAGGTGTTTCACAAAAATCAGGGGAGAGTGATGAAACATATAAATCGGTACTAACGGAAGATGTTGCCAAGGCTCAAACTCTGCTTGAAAATGCAACAGGCAAAAAGCCGACCTGCTTTGTATATCCGTTCGGTGCAAAAAATGATCTGACCGAAAAGCTGATAAAAGAAATGGGCTTTTCGTGTACATTAACCTGTACAGAAAAGCCCAATATAATTACTAAAAATCCCGACAGCCTTTATGAGTTGGGACGATACCGCCGTGACCGCAACGAAACAATGCAAAATCTTCTTATTCGCATTGATACGCAGTCATAATTACTGCAGTTCGGCAGATTTTTCAGCTTTGGTGTTTCTTACAAACGCTTCACACAAAGCTATGAAGATGAAAAACAGCGGAGTTGTAATCGGCTGATAGAGGTTTACAATAGCCTGAACAGCGTAGCAAATTACAGCCGAAACGCATACAATCAACATCGGATTTTCCTTTGCATATTTAACTGCGTTCTTAATCGTACCGCACACAATGGCAAGATAGGAGAGAAGTCCCGTAAGACCGATTGTGATAAGGTAGTTGAGATATTCATTGTGAGCCGCATTTGTTGAACCGTCACCGTATTTTGAAAGGTCGTCAAAGTACGGACTGAATGCCCAGTAGAACATATCGGGACCGTTGCCGAACAGCTTTTCAATGAATGATGCGTCGCCGAAAATCCATATCGACCTTATCCACATAAAGCCTCTGTGAGTACCCCACCTGTCATTAAAGCGGATAATTCTCTCAAAACTACCAAGGTCGGTTTTAGTGTCGATACAGCTGAAATAAATCACAAGACCTATCAACACAGCCGCACAAAGTCCGAATATAACTGTAAGCACAATCGGTACTGGCTTTAAAAGCGTGATGTTTGGCTTTTTGTAGTCAAGAAGATACAAAAGACCTGTAATCACAGCACAAACCGCAAGTAAAATCCAACCGATGTTTGAGTAAACGAATATTTCCTGAAACTTGTCAAAACCTTTGCTTTTGTCATTAAAGCATAGAGAAAACAGTCTGAGCAGTTTTGCAAACAACAACATAACTGTTGCGGAAAGTAAAAATCTTTTCAGTCTGACAAGGCTGTTTGAAAACCATATAAGATAAATAATCATAAATACAGCCATACCGAGAATGCCGGAATCGCTGTCGGCTGTCATAAGAGCCGCAAAGCCTAATCCTGTTGCAACAAGATAAATTGCTCTGAGCAAAGTTTTTTCCGTGATAACCGACATTGCAATCATAACCGGCATAGCAATGCAAATGTAGCTTGAAAGCAGGTTCTTGTTGCCGATTGTCGAGGTGAAGTCGGTAATGGTCTGTTGGTCGCTGAGCTGAGTAAACATTCCGAGCGGGTCAACATAAAATGCGTTGAGTATCGCAAGTGCGTAAACTATCATTGAACCAAACGCAAATGCAACGAATATGTACTCAAAATATTTAAAGCACCTTGTAATCATAAAATATGCTGCGGTGTAAAATGTCATCAGCAGCAAACCGTTATTTCTGCCTTGAGTTCCTAAAAGTGCGTCCATAGGATTTGCGGACAACAGCGTTGAGATGATATTTATTCCGAGAAATGCAATAAATGCCCAGTCCATAAACGAAAACTCTTCATAAAAATGTTTCGGCTTAGGCTTTTCAAGTTTCGTATCTTCCAACGGTTTTTCAACGCTTGCCGTCATAATAATAAGAAATTCAGCAACAACGAGAATACCTGTTAATATAATGAAAAAGTAATACTTATCGTGCCTGATGTTGAAATATGCGTCCGTGAAAAATAACGGAAAAAGCGTGAACATAACAAGCAGATAATAGTTTGTGAGTGCCTGCTGTACCGAATATTTTTCTTTCGGCTTAGCAGAGGGAGTTTTGTGCTTTGTCGAAGCCATAATAAAATAACCTTTCAATATAATGTACTTCAATTTTATAACGCACACACGATGTTGTCAAGAAATAAAGTAAGTTGAAAGCTCTGATTTTCGACTTGTTTCAATTGGCATATGCTTGCAAAAGAACAATAATTGCAAATTTTTCGGCACTTTTATTCCCAAATTAATACTTGTGGAAAAATAAGTATTGTATTTATCTCCGTAAAATGGTATAATTCTCTTCAAGATGTATTTCCATATTTGCAGGACAAAGACTTTTGTAAAAAATTGTTTATGAATTTATCTATTTGCAGATTGGGTGGTTTTATGAAAAAATTAGTTATTTTTGGCTTTGACGGCACTCTTGCCGACACAGCTCCCGGAATTTTATATTGTTTCAATACAACGGCAGTTGCAATGGGCTACGAGCCTGTTGAACACAGCGCACTCTACGGTGTAATCGGTGCACCGCTTGAATACGGATTTAAAACACTCTTTAATATGAGTGATGACGAAATTGAATATGCCGTAAAGAATTACAGCAAGCTTTATTCTCAGAAAGGAAAAGAGATGTTCACCGTCTATGACGGAATTTATGACGCTCTTCGTGAGCTAAAGAAAAACGGCTTTAAGCTTGCAATAGCAACTCAAAAGCACAGAATGTTCACAACAGATATGCTCGAAACCTATGAGGCGGCAGATGTGTTTGACGCAGTTTGTGCAACAGATGTCGGCACTAATCTCACAAAGAGCCACCTGCTTTTGCAGGCGTGTGAGCAGACAGGAGTTTCCGTTGAAGAAAGTATCCTTGTCGGCGACAGCACAATCGAGGCAAAGGGTGCGGAAGAAATAGGTATGGACTTCCTCGCCGTGCTATACGGCTGGGGCTTTAAAACCAAGGAAGAAACCGAAGAGTACAAGTGCGTCGGCACAGTGTCATCTCCGGCAGAAATCTCTCAAAAAGTCATGGCACTCTGATTGATGTAAGTAACCGCACTGTTCTCAGCAAAATAAATACAACGCAAATTGCAATAGCAAGTTGAAACAAATTTTTTAAATATCATAATACCAAATTAAATTTTCAAATAAAAGGAGGTGAACGGTAATGAAAGAGAGAACATTCTTCCCTAAAAGATACATTGATTATCTTCCTGAGAACCTAAGACCTACCACTACGCGACCTGTAGGCGTTCATTTTCAGAAATTCAGCGGTAGCATCTACACTGTTGACGAAAAGTTTAACACTTTCGATGCTAAAATGAAAGACGAATATGGTGAACACTACCATGTAATGAACATGTCAGCTAACGAAGATTACAGAAACCACATCAGTCTTCTCGTAACATACAGAATCACCTGATAAAAGTAAAGAGCAGAACTTAAATGTTCTGCTCTTTTTTTCTGAATCGAAATGTATGCTCGGCGGCATACATCGAGTGTCGGAAAAAAGCCGAACCTGCATGGCAGGTCTTCAGGCATGCATGACCTCATCTCTATATGCTGGTGAAAACAACGGTTTTCATTCGGCATATTTTTTTATTTTAAACCGTCGTTTTCATACGCCGAAAAATTGACAGTTCGAAAAATAAATAACCCTTAATTATTTCAAAAATCATTTTTGTAAATAAAAGACCTCAAAATCATGTCTTGTCACAAAAATGGGCTTAAAAAGTGCACAATTAAATTAAAAAATGTAAATTCAGCGTATAATTATTCACAATTTTGCAAATAAAAAAGCTATCTGATAACGAATATCAGATAGCTTAGTTTCTGTATATGCTGTAGAATGAAAACTTTGATTTAATTACTTACTCATCTGCTCGGCAAGATGCAGAGGATGGCATATGTACGGAAGACCGTCCTGACCTTTCACATCTTTGTGTGCTTTAAAAGCAAGCTTAATTGCTTTTTTAGTGAGTTTAGTATAAATCAAAGTCTTTGTCCCCTTTCTATTTAGTTTGTATCTCGCTGCCTGTATAGGCAGTTAATTGGTATCGTCTTTTTTGTGTAATTAACGAAGAAATTATTTTTAAAATCATTTCAGTTAATTATTACGGTTATTTATTTGCTGAGTTATGCCCATTTGTGGGCTGTAAATGGGATTCGCAGTGTAGATGTCAGTACAAAAGACTATACCCATTTAATTATAGCATAGCTATATATTTAATTCAAGACAGAAAAAATTTACCCGATAGATTTTTCTATCGGGTAAAGGTCTTAATAGGTTTCTTTCTTACCGCAGGTTGTGCAGTGTCTACCTGTTGTGACAGTTTTGTTTACTTTTTTTGTCACAGCCGGTGTTGTTTTGGTGTAAGTCTCGGTCCATTTGCTGTATGAGCCGGCGTCACCATTATAGGCGTGGTTAAGAATGTGATTATCAATTTCGTTGTGAATCGAATAGTAATCATCAGGATTTACACCTTCGTCCCAAAGCCATGTTTTACCACAGTCATTGCATTTGTAATGCCATCTTGAATAAGTAATCGTCTTTGCAGGCGTTACTGTGACCGTTTCAGTTACTTTTTTAGTGTCATTTACCCATGTGTGAGTGTGTTGTGTCGGTTTAGCGGCAGGCTTCTCAGTAGGCTTAGGCGTAGGTTTTGGTGTAGGCTTCTGCGTCGGCTTGGGCGACGGTGTGTTAGGCTTTGAAGTCTGAGATGAGTCAGACTTGTCAGGCTTCGAGGTCTGTGACGAATCACTCTTAGATGATTCTGTCTTGGATGACTCGTGAGAGTCATTCTTTGATGAGTTATTCTCGGACGAGGACGAACCCTGTTCGTGTGATGAATTACTCGTGCTGCTGCTTGCAGCAGGGTTGGTTTCGTTTGGTTTCTTGTTGTCGGTTGTACCCTCGGTACTGCCGACATTACTGTCAGATGCATGTGTGCTCTCAGTGACGGACTGTGTAGATGTATTTACTGTGATAGTTCCGTCATCACCGCAGCCTGCGGCGAACACACTGCAGATGACAGCGCAAAGAACGATTGGAATGATTGATTTATGTTTCATATAGTTATCTCCTTTGCTTTAACGATTTATCAGCTATAAATTGTGTCATGTTAATATGAATTGCTTGCTATCAACTCACAAAAGTAAATTTAATCATGCTTTGTGAAAGAAACAAATTCAGCACACAAGCTACATATTAGCTTTAAAAAATGCTTGCAGATTTTTTAAAACTAATATGAAATATAAGAGTATTGTTTTAAAAAAGGTGCAGAACAAGAGCCTGCACCGAAAAACACAAAGCCCTGATTGTTGCGACACAAACTTCACTCCCAACAATGGTATGCGAAAAAGAGCCTGCATTTTTGCCTGATTAAAAATGCAAACCACCGTGGGATAAAGTATTCAGTTTGTGTCGCACCTATATGATATCACATAAATATATATTTTGCAATAATATAGAATATTTTGACAATAAAAAAAGACTAAGCCTGTATGACTTAATCCTAAAAAATGAATTTGTTAAGTTGTGTTCAATAAAGACTTTTGTGTTCAAAAAAATTTTTTTGAAAATTTCTAAAATTCACCTGATTTTTAACCAATCCAAAAATCATGGTGGTATTTAATATGGTAATTCAGGTGGTAATTGCCGTTTTTTTAACTTAACTCAAACATATCTCAAATTATCGTAAAATTACCAAAAACCGCATAGGAATGGGAAGAAAAGTAACTTTGAGTAAAGTTGAGAAAAAATAAAAGGTGGTTAAAAAACCACCTCTTTTGGTCGAGGTGAAATGTGTCCCATTTATCTCACATATGAAAATTATTGATAATCAAATAAGCAGTGTTTACAAACGAAAAAGAATTCTTGAATATATGCATTATAAAACTGTTTTGTAAAATAACTTTTTATTGTATTGTAAAAATGGCTTATTTTCTGAAAAAATGATGTCGAGGAGGTCGTGAGTGGCAGTCGCATTGAAACAAATGTAAATTTTCTATCTTTCAATCTTGATGAAAAATCTGCGGGGAAACGGGGAAATCTTTTTAATGTCTATTTTGAAAATATCCAAAGATTAAATACATATTATTTTTTTGTAATAAAATAACATCATACTGAAAATCAATCAAATTCAGTATGGTGTTTTCTTTTTGCGTTTTTGCGTGGAAAAGTACGGAAGATTTTCCAAACTAATGTCATATAATGATGAAATAAGCTCAACAAATCATTGAAAAAGTCATAAAAAATGACCTCATTCACTATCCAACGGCGGCAAAAAGGATATTGCACAACAGTTAAAACTGTAAAACACAGCAACGCACGCTTTAGTGCGTGCCTGTGTGTTTTGGTGTGCAATATAATTTTTGCCGCTGAAATTCTTCCAATAGAATAATTGAACTTCACAATAATTTCTTGACAGAAATAAATCTTAAAGCATTAAAGGAAATAGGTAAAATCAAATAAATATTTTTCTAATTTGACCTTAGTTTCGTTTAATGATAATGCAATTTTTCCTGTTTTTGGAATTTTACAAGGAATAAATCATATGAACATTCGCTCTATACTGTTCTGTCGAAATACAATATAATTTGAAAGGAGATGTCGAAATGCAAGGAGTGACATTTAAAATGGACGCAAGTAATATAAAATGTGAATATCTGAACGGTGCATACAGTGAGCTTGCAAATCTGCTTGGAATTGAGGCGGTATTAAAAATTCATTCAGCGTATAGAGGTCAGCAAATCACTTTCCCTGTTCAATTATTCAGCAAGGAATTTTTGAAAAAGCAAATTGTTGATGAATACAACGGTTACAACATCAAACAACTTGCTACAAAATACGGCTACAGCGAAAAATGGATTAGAAAAATCCTTAAAGAACATATTGACAAGGACGAAACTGATTAATTGAGGTGAAACTATGTCCGATACAAATATTTAAAATCATTTAGATGAAATTTAAGGGATGAAATATTATGAAAACAAAATTGCTGTGTGCTTTTCTTTTGTTATACATTGTGCTTTCAGGATGTACAAGCAACAATGATGAAAGCACAGAAACTACAGTACAGACAACAGCCAAAGCTGCGACTACAACCGTACAGACTACCCCTGAAACTACTAAAGCCAATAATCCTACTGTTGAAGATTTATACGGTTATTACCTTATTCAGGGTAATTATATGAGAATTGAAAAAGATTATTACGAAACAAAGTCTTTGCCTGAAGGCTCAATCGGTTCTTCTGCAAAGATAAATAGTATAAAGGAAATTATTCTTGACGACTGTACAACAGAATTCATAATAGATATTGATTGGGCAATGGATGAACCAATGATATTGTATATCAATAAAAACAAAGAGCTTTGTACACAAACAGGCGACATTTGCCAAAGAATTGACAAGGAAACATATGACAACATTGTCTACACAGAACCTCCGACAGTACCAAAGTCCAGAAGTAACCCATATGACTGTTGGTACGCTGAAGCGTTTGATATGTATACGACAGAAAGTCAGTTGCAAGAGATTGAAAATCTGTTAGCTACAGGCAAGGAAGGCGAAGCCGCAAAGCTGATTGAAACAAATATTTTTGGCAAAATTGAAAATAAAATTGATGAATTTCTTGATAACAGAGAATACTGGGCGGCACAGAATTACGTTGCAATGTATAATGTTTTGCTTAATGATACCTACTATTGGTACGGTTGCAGTTATCCTTTCATTAATAAATATTTTGAAGAGGATTACACAGATTCAGAATTAGCCAACGGTGCAAGCAGAAACTTCAACGGATATACACAAAAATATTTTGTTGAGATTGCAAAGAAAGTATATGCAGACAGCAACTACATTTCTAAAGAAGAATGCTTGTATCTGGTGAATGAAGTATTAATTAATAACGGTGAGAATGTGACAAATGTTCTTTATTCTGACGCATTTGACTATGAATATGCTTATGTTCACGGAGTATATCACAGCAACAGTGATGATGACTACTATTATTATGTATGTCCCTATTCTCAAAATGTATATTACGTACCATATTTGTATAGCTATATTCAGGATTCTATCGTTTCAGACTGGGTTATGAAGAATTATTTTTCATAAATAAAAAATACAAAAGGTGGTGAGATAATGTTAAGTATAATTTCGTTAATCTGTACAGTTATTGGCTATTTTCTGTTTATTTTCACTCATATGGTGGGATTCCCTGTTATTCTAATTGCCGCAGGTTTTATTCTTTCATTAGTTGACCTTGTTGCTCTGTACACAAAGGAAAAACTTTTGTTCGGTGATTTTGTCAAGGAAGCCTTTCATTCAAACTGGGGCAGTGCAATAGCTTTTATTGCAGGAGTAAATTTCATATGGATTCTTATTATTTCGATTTAGAATAAGGAGAGATAAAAATGGCTTTTAATGACTTTTTAAAGAAAGCTAAAGAAACTGCGACAAATGCGGCTAATTCCGCAAAAAACGCAGCAAATTCGGCAAAAACCAAATATGACGAAAAAAAGAAAGTAATGGACGCACAAAAGGCTGAAAGAGAAAGAATTAATGCTGAAAAGCAAGCAGAAGCCGATTCAACTACAAAGCAAATGCTTGATGAAATGAACGCAAACAGCGGAAATCTTTTTGGAATTGACTCAAAGCAATTACTTGATTTTACAGCCGATTTCTATGATAAGCTCTATCTTCCTGCACACAGCGTATCAGCAAGTAAAATTATTTTTCATCCGCTTGACAAAAAAATCAATAAATATGCTCAAAAAGATTTTTCAGATTATAAGCCTGAAAATGAAACACCTGTGTTTATGATTCTCGGTAAAAATCAGCAGAGAATTCTTTTGTCAAGCAAGGCTCTTTATTTTAAGAAAGCGTTTGATGAAAATAATACATTTTTCTGTTCAGGTTCAATTCCTATAGAAAATATTGCTACTCTAACGTATAAAAAAGTTGACGAAGATTATATTTTCACTTGCAACGGTGTAGAACTACTAAACAGTAAATATGGCTTTAGTCTTGATGTTAATTCTTTTGAGGAATATACAACAAGGTTGAAAAACAGAGATTTTGTAATAACAAACGAACAGATAGACAAGCTGATTAAAGAAAAAATCGGTGCAAATATTCTTAAAATTGTCAACGAATATGTTTACGATGATGAAATAATACTGTATTTTGCTTGGGGTTGCGACTCCATTACCGCAAAAGATTTTGTTGTCTGTACAGATAAACAAATGGTTGTTCTTGACCGTGAAGCATTCGGACTTACTAAAAATGTAAAGCAATTCTACTATGAAGATGTAACCTCAATGGCTACAATCCAAAATACAAGCGGATTGCTTGACCTTGCTTTGACCGTTGCATTAAGCGTATGCGACCTTGAAATTTCTGTTGCAGGTGCAAAAGAAAGACTAAACAATCTTTATACATATGAAGCAGAAAAAGCCGTAAAGGTGTACAGAGAATGCAGAAGAAATATCAAAGAAGGCGGCAGACAACCACAGGTTGTTGTTCAACAGTCATCAGCTCCGCAGGTTGACCCACTTGAGCAACTGCAAAAACTTCAAAAGCTCAAAGAAGCAGGAATTATCACAGAAGATGAATTCAATGCAAAAAAGACTGAACTTTTGAGTAAAATATAATAAGAAATAATCTATAAAACTCCCATTTGCTAAATTAAAGTCGCAAATGGGAGTTTTTATTTGGAAGAGGTGAAACTAATGGAAGTTGTTTGGTTTGTACTTGGCTTTGCAGTAACAACAACCGTTGTGCTTGCAACCGAAAAAGTTCTTGAAAAAATCTAAAATTTTGAAAAGGAGAGATAAAAAATGTTTGGACTTATAGCGGCAATAACTACAAAGGTAGCAGTAGAAATGTTTGCAACAGGAGCTGGTGCGGCTATCTCGCTTCTCTGCACAGGCTCTGCGTTGAGAAAGAGGAAAAAATGATTAAAATTGAATATCCGAAAGACCTGAAAACTTTGAAAAACAAAGGCTTAAATTCACTGATTACTGCATACATATCAGATTATTTTGATATGCTCACAAAGGTGAACAGATGTAAAAACCTCGCTGAAATCGGAGCAATTTATTTGCTTGAGGGTGCAGAGGATTGCAAGAAATATTCTGAAACAGGACTGTCAAAGCCTTTTGAAAAATCCTTACCTGAATTTACCGAGGTACTGACAATCAAAGATTCAACAGATAAAATTAAATTATTGCACAGCTGTTTTGTCATTTCAAACAGCTGTGCAATTTCTGTTTTTGCAGAGCTTGGAACAATAGATAAATCAATCGAAAGCTATCTTTTGCAGGAACATACAACACAAACAATAAAACTTAATTCAGAAAGGCTTAATAAACTATGACTACAGAAAGAGCAACAATAAAATGTGAAGCGGTTTTCTCTGACGACAGCTTACACCGCTATTCCCTTTCTAAAATATGGGATAAAACACTTCCGATTGCAAATGTAATAACTATTGCACCATCGGAAGATTTTAATGTGACAAGCAACACTACAACATCTATCATCTGCAATAATATTTATTTGCTTGGAATGGGCGGCTTTGTGCTTACAAATCTGATTTCTAAAATTGGTGCTGATGTAAAGAAATTGAAAAACACAAAAGATTTATGGAACGCAGATACTGATCAATACATTAAGGAAACAGCCTTAAAAGCAGATAAAATTATTATTGCTTGGGGCAAATTTACAGAAACAAGAAAGGCTTTTTCACAACGAGAAAAGGATATATTGAATTTAATTGAACCGTATAAGGATAAGATTTTTCAGATAACAGACGGAGAAAAAAGAGAGTTTCTGCATCCGCTTACTCCTGTTGTAAGAAAAGGTTGGATTTTAAAAGGCGGTGATAAGTAAATAATCAATTATTCGAACATTTTCGAACATTTTCAAAAAATTTTAAAAAGTCGTATTGACATTTTAAAATCCCTCGGATATAATTATAAATAAAGGAACAGGGCTTTTGAGAGCCATCCGTAAAAAAACGCTGCTAAAACAATTCTACTTAAGTTCATTTTGATTAATAAGTTAAAGGGTTATGTTATTAATCACAAAGAATGAAACTGCGTAGCATTGACTCTTTTTTAAAAATGGCAAAGAATTGATATAATTCTTTATAGCCGACAGATATTTATTTTTTATTTTAGTTTATGGGGTTGTAACCCACCCCTTTTATTTTTAGTTTTATTAGCAGGATTTACTATTTTCTCGTCCTCACACATTGGTGTTTTTAAGAGGTCGATATAGAAACAAATATAATGAGTTCCTTACACGCGCCGAATTGATAGTAGGTGCAAAGCAAAATTTTATACTCACAAAAATAAGGTTCAGATTTGACTGGGCTAACTTTGTTGTGGCTTATTTTGCTGTAAGGAACAATTTATAATCATCAATCCCACTATATATTTGCGTTGAATTATTATAATTGTTTTTTAGGCAAAGCCAAGCAAAGGCTTTGCCTTTTTGTTTGTTCATAATAGGCTCCGACAGTTCCCCATTCATTTTTGCACTTTATATATATTTATTATTTTTATTGGAGGTCATCTTTATGAACACTATTAGTTATCAAAACAACATTTTTGTAGTTGTAAGAAAGCATTTAGAGGAAGGCACTTATAATGGTACAATACTAAATACCGAAGTAAGAAGCGGAAAGCTCTATTTTACAATAGCATTACACGATAACGGCAGACTATTTATGCCTGCAGGCTTTTCACTAACACTAAAGGATGATTCCTATTTATATCGTGCCTTAAAAGACGCAGGATATTCAGACGATGATATTCAAGGTTTGGACTCCTATGATTTCATTGACCTCGATTTGAAATTTTTCGTTGAAAACGAAGATTACAACAGTCAATCTATTTGTAATCCAATTAAGTTTTTCATTGAAAAAAGTGAGGTAAGTGAATAATGAATTTAGAGAACAATATTGTTTCTAAGTCCATTAAGTATTGCAAAGCACGCAACATCAATGTCGAGGTACTTAAAAAGTACATTAACACAAAAACAGGAATCTGTTATTTACTCATAAGATTCTGGCATTCGCCCTCAATGTCAACATTGAGGGTGCTGTCCCGAAGCGATATTTACAATAACAGCAACATCCTGATTGACCTCGGTGCTGATGTCAGTGATTTGAAATCGCTTGTTAAAAGAATTTCACAGCAGGAAAGCCAGCTTGATATTTCGTATACACATACGGATATCGGCTGGAGCTACCTTGAAGAACGCAAAGTTTTTCAAGGTAGCACTTCCTACCCCATTGAGTCTGAATATTCGGGAGAGATTGATATTACCCCCAAAGGCTCATATGCTGGTTGGCTGAAAACTGTTAAGGAATACGCTATGCCACAGGTTGCTCTACAACTTGCTGTCGTACTCGGTCTTTCAGCCGTAGCTGTAGGATTCTTAAAGGACGAATTGGATGGCAGTCTTTTTGTTCATCTCTACGGTGCTTCGTCAAAGGGTAAAACAACCTTTGCAATGCTTGCCGTCAGCACTTCAGGAAATCCAAATCCGACTGATAAGAACACTTTGATGTCCGATTGGTCGGATACTGCCAACTACAGAATCAGTATGCTTGCTAATAACAACGGATACCCCGTTGTATATGACGAGCTTTCAAAATGCAATCAAAAAGATATATCTGATTTTTGCTACAATGTTGCAAACGGCAGAGATAAAGGCAGACTCAATTCAAACGCTGAACGCAAGGATGTTCCGACTTGGAGTACAACCGTTATTTCTACTGGTGAAAACTCTTTATTGGCACAATGTAATAACAACGGTGGATTGCTCGTCAGAGTTTTGGAGCTATCAATCGAAACGATAACCGAATCAGCAAACAACGCAGAACAGCTAAAACAAGGTATAATCAAAAACTACGGTTTTGCCAACATTAAATTTGCTAAATGTCTGTTGAAAAATGAGGAAGTCGTAAAGAAAAAGTTTTACAAATGGAGAAACAAAATTGAGAACGATATCCCTGTAAAAAACAGCTTAATCTCAAGACTTTCAAAGCGTTTGGCAGTAATAATGCTGACTGCGGAAATTGCGAAAAAGATTTTCAAGCTTGATTTTGACATTCCCAAAATCGAAAATATCATCATAGATTCTGTTATCAAGCAGAACGAAAGACATCCGTTTGACATTGGAGAAAGCTTGATACAATATCTGTTACAGGATATGGTGTCACATTTAGAACGCTACAAAAAATGTTTACAATTCGGATTTCAGGACGAACAATATAGAAATCTAACTGCTGTCATAAAGCAAACAAACTCTAAACGCTTGAATGAGAACGAAGTCAGCAATTTTGAAATTATTTACATTCCTCTGAAATTTGAAGAGTTGCTCAATAAGGGCGGCTTCACAGATACAAATTTGTGTCTGTCCGAATTAAAAAAGCGTAACTTTCTTGTTACGGAAAAGAGCCATAATAAAGTAAAAAGAACGATAGACGGTAAACAAATACGAGCTTACGCTATCCGATTGCCAACAACGCTGTTTAACCCTGATTTCGAATAATTTGTTGGAGGTATATTTGTTATGGTTGATATAAATAAAATCACGGTTGCAATGCCGAGAAAAAAATATAATACAAAATCAGATACTTACGGAATTCCAAAAGTAGAAAAAACTTCCGAATCGCTTTTGGATTCGGAATTCTATGAGTCGGCAAGCCATTTAATATATGAGATTATAAAAAATTAGTATATAAGGCTGTCAATCAACCCTGTTTTTTGACAGCCTTTAAATCCCAAAAGGAAGGAGAATATTTATTATGGACGGAAAAAAATAACAGCCGCTTGCTATATGAGATACAGTTCACACGCACAGGATGACGGCTTTTCTATTGAAGCACAGGAAAAGGCGATTAAGAAATACGCTGATGAACACGGATATGATTTACAGTATTATTACTGCGATAAAGCAAAAACAGGTACAAATTCAAAGCGACCTGAATTTCAAAAAATGATTGCTGACTCGAAAAAGAAATTATTTCAGGTTTGCATTGTGCATAAAACTGACAGATTTGCTCGTTCAAGATACGATTCAATATTTTTCAAAAGCATACTAAAAAAGTCTGGAGTAGAATTACTTTCCGTTACCGAAAACTTCGGAAATGACCCAGAGGGCAAGGTTATGGAAGGCATTGCAGAGGTTTTTGCAGAATATTACAGCAATAACCTTGCAAGAGAAGTTAAAAAAGGACTTGATGTAATAGCTTCTCAAGGTCTGCACACAGGAGGACTTCCTCCGCTCGGATATGATGTTTCAGAAAAAAGACTTGTAATAAATGAGAGTGAAGCAGAAATTGTAAGATTAATTTTTGACAGATATTCAAACGGCTACACTTACAACGATATTGCAAAAGAATTGAACGCAAAAGGATATAAAACTAAAATCGGCAGAGAATTTACATCTGCTTCCCTCAACTCTATTTTGAATCAAAGAAAATACATAGGCGAATATGTTTATAACAGACGTTCATCAAAAAATATAAACGGTTCGTACAATTCACATAAAAATAAACCCGAAGAAGAAATAATCAGAATTCCTGATGCAGTTCCGAAGATTATTGATGAAAAAATCTTTGAAAAGGTTCAGCAAAGACTTGAAATGAACAAAAGAAAAGCAGGTCATTATAAAAGCAAAAGCAACTATTTATTGTCTGGACTTATTGTTTGCGGTGAATGCGGATTTCACTATCAGGGCAACACAAGAGCCGCAGGCAGAGGAAGTCAGTCAATGTATTCATCATATCGTTGCGGTAAAAAGCAAAATCATAAGATAGGTTGCGGTAACTCTGAAATTGAGAAAAACCGTCTTGAAACATTCGTTCTTGAGCAAATGCAAAAGTATTTGTTCAGCGACAATGCAATTAAAACCATTGTCAAGCAAGTCAATGAATATAATATTTCAGTTTCTAAAAGCAAAAATTCCGATTTGGCATTATATGAAAAGCAACTTAATGAAATAAATAAGCAGATAAAAAATATTACACTTGCAATCGCAAAGGGAGTAAATCAGGAATTAATGATTGAACAGATAAAGTCGATTGATTCGTCAAAAAAGGACTTGGAAAAGCGAATTGAAGAAAGCAAAATCACTGCATTTCCGCCTATTGTCGAGGAAGATGTTCGAAAGGCTCTTTCTAAATTCAAGGAGTTTATGAAAGAAAACAACTACATTGAATGCAAGAATTTCATCAATCAATACATTGACAAAATAATAGTATATAGAGATAAGGTCGAAGTCACTTTTAAAGTGGCTTCGGCTATTTTTAATGCTTCTTTCCCTGATGATAAAAGCGGAATGTTAAAAATTATAATAGAAATTTCTCGTACAGAATTAAAGACTCTTCCAAAGCAACGGCGAAAAGTACCTGCAAACGGTCAATTCGGGGAATCATACTTAAAACAATATCAAATCACAACAAAATAAAAAAATCCCCACTTTATTTCATATAAAACGGGGAAATATTCGGGGAAAATGACTTGAAATGACAAAATCACGAATATTCAGTGTGATTTCATTTGTAATAAGTGCTATATTCTAAAACAAAAATCCACAGTCTTTCAGCAAATTTGCATAAAACTGTGGATTGGGTGGTCGAGGTGACAGGACTTGAACCTGCGGCATCTTGGTCCCAAACCACTAAATAAATGTGCAAAAAGTTCAGTGTTTATCGGACTTTTCAAGTTCGGTTGCCTAACATTTGCCTTGCATTTATTTTTTAGCTTATTTTGCGATTAAGAAAATCGTCAAGTTTTTTCGCCGGCATTTCTGTATCATCTTGCATTAAATGAGTATAAATATTCAAGGTCGTTTCGGGTTTTGTATGCCCCAACTGGTGTTGAATGTAGAGAATATCATAGCCTGAATAGAAAAGATTTGTTGCGTGGGTATGTCTAAGGCAATGAGCTGTAAAGGGTTCTATGACCTGCGGAATACCGTCGGGACAATATTTACTGCGTGGAGCAATACCGACAATTTTGCCTTGCTGTGAATTGAATGCTTCGAGGTTTAGGCAATTGATGTAACTCTCCCACAATCTCCGCCATGCTGAATTTGTCATAAGTTTGCCTTTGGCGGTTGTGACTACATAATCAAATGGGGAGTGGGGTGCAAGGCTTTTCAGATAGTCTGACAGAACGGTCGGAATATCAACCTTGCGGACACCTGCTTCTGTTTTCGCTCCTGCCTTTATGTAAGAATTGTTTCCGTCAAGAACCAAAGTCTGATGAACATTTATTTTGTTGCGTTTCAAGTCAATATCCGCCCATTGCAAGGCGAGGCATTCACCTCTTCGCAGTCCTGCAAGCAACATAATCATTGCCGGCAATCTTCCTCTGTGTGGAGTGTTGATTATTAGCTTTTGTTCTTCAGGTGACAAGGCTCTGCGTTCTTTTTTCTTTGCCGCATTCTTTGATATTTTGACATATTTCAGTGGGTTGAAGTCGATAGCTCGGTTTTCAATAGCATACTCAAATACTCGGCTTGCGGTTGCGATGAACTCCTTCAGCGATTTCTTCGCTGTGGGTTTGCCTGTTGTAGGGTTCTTAGCGGCTAAGTCGAACACGATTTCCTGAAAGTCGGCAATTGTCAGCTTGTTGATTTTGTAAGGTTCAAGCTCTACAAAATGTTTGAGATACCGTTCAAGCGTTTTGTATTGCTGTGGTGTTTGCAGTGACCTCTGGACTGACAGCCAGCGTTTTTTCCAACATCCGTATGTATCATCGGATGAGATATCTATGCCTTTGCCGAGTTTTTGTTTTAATTCGGCGGCAAGCGTTTCAACCTCTTTTCGTGATGTGCCGCATACGGATTTGTACTTTCGTTTACCGTTTTCATCTCGTCCGATATAGATGTTCTTTTGATAGCGTCCGTCTTTGCGTTTTTTCATAATATAATACACTCCTTTTGTTTAAAAAAGGGTGCAAAAATCCCCTTGTGCTTTAAACTGTTGCAAAACACAAGGGAATGTGATACAATTATTTTGCATTAAACTGCATCATCTGCACCCTGTGTGGATGATTCCGCTCTGTTCGAGGACCAGTCGAGCAGGGCGGTTTTTTATTTTGGTTTATTCTAAGCTACACTTGGCTTATAGTTCACGATAGCAACCTCGGTAAGTGAATTTTTGAGGTTATCAATAATCTGTTCAATCTGTCTTAATACAGTACCGTTGTAGGAAACTTCTCCGCACTGACTGCACTTTGAACAAGGAACATTGCGAATGATGACAATGCAGTTGCCCAAATCTTCAACATAGGTTGTTGTGCTGTCAACCATATCACCTTTACAATAAAAGCAAGTCATAGTTACTGCTCCTTTCTTGTTTTAAAATCACTTTCCCATTTATCGGGACTTGGTTCGTATGCTGTGATTATCCATAGAAGATTGTTTCCGACGCCTGCCACCACATGAAGAGGTTTGCCAACCTTACACTCAAGTACGAGAGCAGACGGATAAGGAAAATCATTGGGATAATCCTCGATAATATCGCCGTACATAATACAACGCTTTATATCGTCAAGTTTGATTTTTCGTTCTCTGCACCGCTTGAAAACATGATCCGTCATTTGTATGTTTTCATCTCTGCAAAGCAAACGCATTTGCTCAATATTCAATAGTATGCCCTCTTTCGTATGTTAGTTATTCTATGTTGCTTATTTAATCGGCAGACCATGGCTGTCGGTGTATGAGCCTGTGGCAACGTGTTGACATGGGATTATTCCAAATTATATTCCTGTTTGATTGCGTCAATTTTATTTTGCAAATCTTTTTTGCCTGATGAGGAAACACGGCGGACACCTTCTTCAAGCTTTTCAATGGCTTTTTCGGGGTTGCTTTCTGCAAGATAGAGGTCAGCGTATAGTTCATAAACATCTGTTCGTGTAGGGTTAGCCTCCTGATAGCCGTCAATCAGCTGTTCGGCTTTTGAATAATTTTTGCTGTCAATTGCGGTATTTATATTGTTTACAAGATTTGCGTTGTAAACAAGTGCAAAAACGACTACGGCAATTACAACAGGCACGCCGATGATTACGCCCAATTTTACCATTTTTTTGTTCTTTTCCTTTTTAATACGGGTGAGTTCAGTCTGATAGTCACCGTAATTCATACCGCAGCTCGGACAAACATTTTCATTGTATTCAAGCATATGACCGCACTTGCAACGCTTTTGCTTCATCTTGTTTATCTCGGTATTTATCTGAAAAATAACAGGGGTATATTTGTTGTTAATCTGAGCCGCCTCGGTTCTTCTTCTCTGCTCATTGACAATTTTGAGAGCCTTGTCAAGCTCGTTTTGCTTACGGGTGTTGACTGCCCCTAAAATCCTGCTGAGGTAGCTTCTGTGTTCGTCGGGAGAAAACGAGTACAAATCATCGAGCAATGAACTGTTAAATTCAATCTTGCCTGCCATAAAGCCGAAAAGGTTCATCTTGACAAGGTTTTCATTTGATGAATCGAGTTTGCAAATATCTTCGCTGTATTTATACGCCTTTACATAGTCGCTATTATTTGCCGCATTGTTTACCAAATCTTCCAGTGCCTTTATTTTGTCGTTTTTATCAATTCTGCGTTCGGTAATGAAATCCTTAATAAGAATTTGAGTGCCGCAATATTTGCAGTTGGTTTTCATCTCTGTAGAATTAACTTCGAGCTGACTGCCGCAATTCGGGCAGTTTAATGTTATAAGTGAATTGTTTGCCATAGTTACTCTCCTTACTGCAGTGATTTACTTACTTCTTTTACAAGACCGAGGATTTGAACACGGGTGATGTCGTTATTTTTGAACACTCGTGGGGGATAGTAGGGGTTGACTGAATGGAGTTCAACTGTGTCATCGCTGTAGAGAACCTTTTTAACAACAGCCTCTTCATCGTCAACGAGGACTGCGGCAATTTGACCGCTGTCAACGGAAGTTTGCTTTTTAATAAGAATTTTACTGCCGTCATCAATCAGAGGGCTCATAGAATCGCCGTGAACATTTATCCATATATATTTATCCTGTTCTGAGGGGCAGGTGATGTATGTAGGCATATAGTCAACAGGCACATCCTGAGCTATTACTCCGAACCCTGCCGAAATGCTGTCATACACAGGTCGCATAAACACATTTGTTTGCGGAAGGGGAACAGCCTGTTCTTTATCTTTCCAGCCCATTATAAGAGCAGGTGATACAGAGAGATAATCAGCTATCAACTCTATTTTATCAGAAGGTATATTTGTTATTATGTTGTTTTCATATTTATATAATGTTTGTTTGCTGATTTTACAAGCATTAGCAAGATCAGTTTGGGATATAGCATTATCTTGTCTTATCTTTTTTATTCTTTCACCTACGGTCATACTATCACCTTTTTTATTTATGATTTCTTCTTTGTCATCATTATATAACGCAAAAAGTAACTTGTCAAGAAAATATTTTCTAAAAAATAGTAAAAAATATCTTGACAAGTTACAATACAGTCGCTATAATAAGAGTATCCTAAAAAGTTACGGAGGTGATAACGGTGCTTAACACAAATGAGCTTAAAGCGGCAATGGTAAGAAAGGGTCTTACTCAGAAAGATGTCGCTGATAGTCTGAATATTTCTGCGAAAACGCTCAGTAACAGGATTTCAAGAGGTGTTTTTGGCAGTGATGAAATTGAATGTCTTATGAAACTTCTTGACATCACTGACCCTATGCCTATTTTTTTTGCAAAAGTAGTAACTTAAAAAGTTACTTGCAACCAAAACTAAGGGGGTGAAAAATAATGCCAGAACAAATTGACACTTTAATTTCTTTGTTATGTGACCATATAACAAAGTATGTTAACTGTGACAGCGGTGATGACGGTGATACTATTGCTAAATTAACAACAGCCCTTGCCGAGTTGGTGTCAGCAAGAGCCGTGTGCTAATTAAGGATTAGTTTTCTTCTGAATTAACGATTTCAAGAATTCTATTGTAGATTATTTCAAAATAATCAGCAACTTTTTCACCATGCTCTTTATCAACAGCGTGCTGACAATTTGACAATCTTGCAATAACGATTTCCTTAGTTACATCAAAAGCAATTTTTTCATGATTGCCTGTAATCATAGTTTAACCCTCCTTTCCTTAATTTATGCTGAAATTATATCACATTATTAGGAAAGTGCAAGACCATATGAAAATTATAAAAAGAGGTGATAACATTGCTTAACGCAAACAGTTTAAAAGGAGCAATAGCCGAGGCAGGCTACACGCAGGCAAGACTTGCAGAAAAGCTGGGTGTGTCGGTAAATACGCTGTCTGCGAAAATTTCAGGCAAAACTAAATTTACCATTGACGAAGCCGCTCTGATTTGCAAGGTTCTTAACATTACAGATGAAAAGCGGATAGTGCGTATCTTTTTAAACTAACAAACCAACAAAAAACTGAATAGAGTGTGTTTCTATTCAGCTTTATAGTTTAACCGAGGAGGTGAAGAAGATGGGAGCTGCAGATATCGGATATTTAATTGAAGTAGCCGCAAGAGCAATTGGCTTTATTTTGGTAGGTCTTGCTTTTATATGGCAAAATAAAGAACTCAAAGTTCTTCAGGCTGAAATTCAGAACTTGACAAAACTTCTTTGTTCTATAATTTCAGGTCTTAATTTGAAGAAGTAATTTCATCTGAGGTAGATTCATTATATCTCTCTATAAGCTCATTGGCTGTTTTAAGTAAGGTGTCGATTTTATCATCTTGTGAATCGTTAAGAAGTGCCAATTCATACTGTGTGTGAACTGTATCGTTGTTAAGTTCAGCCGTTTTGTATTCGACACGAGCGGTATCATTATTGACAAGTGCTGTGTTGTTTTCAATAGTGGTCGTTACAAGCGTTATTATTGTCGTTATAAGTGAAATCAATATAAATATTGCTTGAACTGACATTATTTTAATATTCTTATCAGATTTTTCAGAATTAGAATAATCGTTGACGGGGATATAAACAGCTTCCAAAACCTCCAGCTGTTTATCATCTAAATGAACAGATACTTCTTTATCATTTTGCGGGATTGGAAATTCTTTGCAGTAACCTTTTATACGCTCTTGAAATGTTTTAATAACTTCGGGAGAAAATGTGAAAGCATTTTTTATAGGTTCAAAAGCCTTTTGAAATGATTCACTAATTGTATGACTTACAGTGTTGCTTAATGACTTAAATAACTCATCATACATAGGTTTCAATTCATTAGCTAATTGAGCGAAACTACGAGAAATGTATAATTGCATTTGCTGAAAATCAATTTCAGCATTTTCATCGGCATTATTGTTAAAGTAAAGTTTATCCATAAATATGTTCCTTTCTGTAAATATATTACTTTCTTTAACGATAATACAAGAATATTTATATTTTGTCAAACAATTTTGTGACTTTTTCAAAGAATTGTTACAGACTATGTAATCCAACCAAAACTAAGGGGGTGAGATAAGGTGTTTATCCTTGAATGGTTAATGAAACACCCGATTTTTACATCTATTGCAGTATCCCTGATATCATCAGTGTTATCAGCGTTATTAGTATGCTTGATAGTGTTGACACGATGACGGGTATTGCTACGGAGTTTATCAAAAACTCTTTAATCTTCGTTCTTTCGTGTTCTTTATAATTAAACAATTTATAACTCGGAACAAAATGAACCGTGTCTTCTATTGAAGTTTGAAATGAATCAAAGAAACCTAATTCATTCAATCTCTGACAGCAATAGCATATTTCAATCTTGCTGAAATTTAGGTGTTTTTGTAAATCTGTTGTTTGAATAGTTCTTTCGTCAGGATAATATTTTAAACAGCATTTTACAATCTTTCTGCATTTCTTATCAAGCATATGTACCACTCCTTTGTTTAATATTACCATACAAGGTCGTTTAAAACAATAACACATTGCTTTATTCACAGAAAACAGCGTAAGGAGGTGATGAAAATATTGGAAAGATTTTTGGTGATAGCTGTTTTTGTCTTAAACTCAATCAATATGATTCTGCTGATTATAGCAATGCTGATTGAAGCAGGAATTATCCATTGAAAAAATACTTTGAAACAGAAAGCAGGTGAGAAAATGCAGATAACAGGTACAGCGGATGAAATCGCAGAATTTATCAAGCTGATTAAGAACGAGAACATAGGCGACCACGAAATATCGGTAGATATCAATGGTGAAGTGACATATCGTTACTTCAAATCGAAAACAAATAAATAAAACCAAAATTCAGGAGGAATTAGTTATGTTAAACGATAAAGGTCAGATAGTAATTTTTGCAGACAAGTCAACGGCAGGTTCTAATGTGGTTTCCGCCTGCGTATCAGATGAAACCGTTAAGGTTCTTACCGAGATTTGCAACAGAACCGGCAAGAAAATGTCAAGCGTTGTTCGTACTTTGATTGAGGACAGCCTGACCTTGGTTAAGATTGTGGGTGACTGATGTGGACAAGCTCATTATTCTCAAACAAGATCATCATGTTACGATTACTCTCAATGATGATACGATGAACAAGTTGTTGACACTGCGTCAGGATACAGGGCGTACTGTGCCTTACATCATAGCTGAGTGTATTAAGTTCGCACTCCCAAGAATTGAAATAAAGTAGGGAGGTGTACATATGCCGAGAGAAAGACCAATAGTCAACTGGGATGATATACCGTGTGTAATTGATGTGCCGTATGTGGCTCGGTTGCTCGCTATGAATCCCGACTATGTTGCAAAACTTGCAAAAGATAACAAAATCC
>OIZT01000043.1_pt1 | contig 103520 bp, 85 predicted proteins | sample 1588611 | NCBI WGS metagenome assembly OIZT01 (sample SAMN03283278) | human gut metagenome | biome: human-associated habitat; material: feces | host: Homo sapiens | place: Peru | collected 2012
CCATCGTGGTGCTTAACAACGGCGATACCGCCTCTCATACCAGCCTTCTGAGCTACTTCGAGCCACTGTTTCGGGTCTGGCTTCTGTGTAGGAGCGAATGTTGTTTCATACTCCATGCCTGAACCCCACTCCTCGTTGGTGTAGGTGTTCATGCCGTAGTGGAAGAAAGCGTAGAATTCGGTTTCGTTCCACTTGAGCTGACGCTCGCTTGGTACTGGGTAGACTGGAGCCGGTGTGTTGTCCGGATTGCTCACGCTCTCCTCAACCAGCTTGAAGTTGTTCTGTGCTGACAATGCGCCAGGCGCTGCAACTGTTAAGCACAGTGCAGAGAACAAAGTGTAGATTTTCTTCATATTATTTTGATTTGTTTAGAAATAACAATTTGGTTCTTAGGTCGTTCTGAGCTGCAAAGTTACGAATAATAATTCGGATATTATTAGTAGTATGTGTTAAATTTGCGACGCAACTGTTCTTTTTTTACGACTGGCGGCGTTCGGTGTCCAGTCGGATTGCGTTCGGTGTCCAATCGGATTGCGTTCGGTGTCTGATTGGATTGCGTTCGGAATCTGATTGGGTTGCGTTCGGTGTCCGATCAGATTGCGTTCGGTGTTCACTAATATTTGTTCAGCTAATGTGTAACTGTTCCTTTGACTGAATGTTTGTGTTCTTGTGCTCAGACTTTGTTGTTTGTGAGCTTTTCGCGCAGATAATACCCCGTCAGACTCTCTTTGCAACGCACTATGTCTTCCGGAGTGCCGCAACATACAATGTTGCCGCCCTTGTCGCCACCTTCAGGTCCCAAGTCGATAACGTAGTCGCCGCACTTTATCACGTCGAGGTTGTGCTCGATTATCACTACCGTGTGTCCTCGTGCTATAAGGGCGTTGAACGAATCGAGCAGGCGATGGATATCATGGAAGTGCAAGCCCGTTGTTGGCTCGTCAAAGATGAACATCGTAGGCTCCTGGCGCTCCTGGCTGATGAAGTAGGCGAGTTTTACGCGCTGGTTCTCGCCGCCTGAGAGCGTTGACGAGTTCTGTCCAAGTTTGATGTATCCCAAACCGACATCTTCCAACGGCTTCAGACGCGTAACGATGATGTTGTTGCCGTGCTCGGTGAAGAATGCTATTGCCTCAGAAACGGTCATTTCAAGTACGTCGTATATGTTCTTGCCATGGTAACGCACGTCGAGAATATCCTTCTTGAAGCGGCGTCCGTGACAGGCGTCGCACTCCAATACCAAGTCTGCCATGAACTGCATCTCTACAGTCACCACTCCTGCGCCCTTGCACTCCTCGCATCTGCCGCCCTCGGCGTTGAACGAGAAGTATTGCGCCGTGAATCCCTCCTGCTTTGCGAGCGGTTGGTCGGCAAAGAGTTGGCGTATGGCGTCGTATGCTTTCACGTATGTGGCAGGGTTAGAGCGTGTGCTCTTGCCAATCGGATTCTGGTCTACAAACTCTACGTGCGCCAGCTTGTTCCAGTCGCCTTCGAGCGAAGAGTAGTCGCCCGGCATGTCAGCCACCTCGTTGAGATGGCGCTTGAGGGCAGGGTAGAGTATGCCTTTTATCAGCGACGACTTGCCCGAACCGCTCACGCCGGTGACTACGGTCATCACGTTCAGCGGAATCTTCACGTCGATGCCGCGCAAGTTGTTCATGCGTGCGCCCTTTATGTCTACCGACATGTTCCAAGGGCGGCGCGACGGCTCAAAAAATAATAATTAAAAGTATGCGTCATTTTATAAACTAAATCAGTTTTATCTACATAATAACAACCGTCTTTTCTGAGCCTTTCAAAATCCTGAATTCCAATAGGAAAAAGTTTTAATTCTGCCATAAGTTTATTATATCTTGAAAGGTAACTATATTCAATGCAGAATATACTGGACATCAATCAATATATTCAGTTTTTAGCCAGACAATTTTCTTAAGAATTGTTTTAAAAGAAAAATAATTTTTCCAATAAATGCCGCAACAGTGTTTTATCAGTTTACTTTTGAAATTATACATTTTGTAATGCTGCATTATTCCAAGATACGAATTAACACTGCGAAGAAATGCTGTTTTTTCTATTTTTTTAATTGCTGAATGAGTTCCTTTTCCTTTTCGCTGCGGTTGCTGCATCCTGTTTTGTCATAAAGATGTACAAGATAGTTGTCTACCGTTATATAGATAGTATTGACAAAAAATGGGGGGGGTATAATGGAAAATAGAGTTTTATTATGGAAGAGAAGAAACGCTTATTATCAGCAGTTTTATTTTTAGCATTACCATTTTGTATTTCATCAAAGGAAATTGATATTCCGGTAATAAAAATTCCTTCGAGCGTACTGGCTCTGGACTGGAATGCCGACTCTTCTGTTTTTGCATACAGTGAAGCAAATTCTGTTACAATCCGCGATGCAGATGATTTTTCAAAGATAAAGACCTTTTCAGTTTCTGAAGAAAATGTGCAGCAGTTGAAATTTGTTGCCAATAAAGAAAAATCTTTTGAACAGTTGGTCACGGTGTCTGATTCTTCTGAATTAAAAATTTACCGTCTTCCAGGAATAATAAATACAATAACAAGAAAATTCGAAGACAACGATGAGTGCAGAATAAGTTTTTCAAAAAACGGAAACTACATTGCCGCTGTCACTTCCGAAAACGATATTCACGTTTATCTTCAGCTTTATATTTCAAATTCTCTTACGGGACTAACGCTCAGGTCTCCTTCTTCATCAACTGCAGAAGATGAAAGCGAAAGCAATACAGAAAACAAAAATAAAAGTGTTCAAATAATTTCGCTTGCTTTTGATTCTTTTTCAAAAAAAATTGCGGCTCTGCGTTCAGATGCAAGTGTTGTTATCTGGAATATGAGCAGCGTTGAACCTGTTACTGTAATTGCCGGTGCGTATACAAAAATTCCCTGCATGGAATTTACAGAAGATTCAGAAAAAATAATTTTTGCTTCTGCAGAAGACACTATCGAAATAAAAAATTTTCTTGGCGAGACCGTAAATAAGATTTCCTGCGAAGACAAAATAAATTCATTCCGCCTTGCAGAAGATAAAAAAACACTGATTGTTCTTACAAAGAAAAATCAGTTCAGGTATTACGCGCTGGACAGTGCAGAATATCTGGGCTACATTCCGTCGTGGAATAAAACTGCAATTACAAGTTATGCATTTTCTTCTGATTCAAAAAAACTTCTTGTAGGACACGAAGACGGTTCAATTTATATTTTGAATGTAAAAGACGTTTTTTATAAACCGGGAAAAAAGCCCAACCTTTACCGCGTTTATGTTGCCCAGGAAAATGTTTCTGCCGGAACAAGATATTTGCCGTCTGGTGAAGGCGCAGAATCTTCTGGCGGAACAGCGCTTTCTTCTTCTGCAGAAATGGTTCAGGCTTTCAGAACGCGCAATGCTCACAGTGTGGAAGTCCGTGCTGACTGTTCAATTCTTTCGGGAATCTATGGTGTTCAGGGCGGCCTTTGTGCCGGTTACACAAATGCCGGTGTGCTAAAGCCGTTTTATTTTGGCGGTCTTGTACGTGCAGCGTGTGCTTTTCCTTCACAGAATTTTCCATACACTTATAGAAGCGGCGGCGAGGTTATTGCAAATCCGCTGCTCACTTCTTTTTCTGCAGTTGTTCCGTTTGGAATAAGTCTTTTTCCTTTTGCTTCTGATGTTGATGTCTTTGCGGAACTTAGTGCCGGCATGAGTGTATTCAGTCTTGTACAGCCTGCAGGTGCCATTTTTGGAACATATTTTTCACCATGCGCGGGATTTCGTGTCGGTGCAGCATTCAAAAGAATTTCTTTATATGCGGGAATGAACTGGGACTGCGTAACTGCATTTTCACTCCGTTTTGGAGCGGGGTACAGATTCGGGGTAGGTGCACAATGAAAACAAATTTTTCTGCCCGGATTTTTGCTTTTGTAATTTTACCTGCCCTTTTGTTTTCGTGCACAAACGGAATCGGGCAGATTATGGATGAATACAATTCGCAGTTTCACCATGTTGCAGAAGAAAATTTCAGCGAGCCTGTTCCGGGTGATGAAAATTTTAATGAAAGCGAAATTCTTTTGGAACGTTATTTTGTAAACCGCAATGCATCTGTTTCACTGGCAGCACCCGACGGATGTTCGTCATATAAATGGACGCTTTATTCTGTAAATTCAATTGAAAAAAAAGAAGTACTTGGTCAGGAAGGACAGTATTTTATTTTGTACATACCCGATGCAAAGCTTGTGAGCGGCAGAACTTATGTTCTTGAACTTTCACTTGCCTGCGCAGACGGAACAATATACGGCGACTCGTGTGAACTTGTGGTTTACGATTCGCTTGAAGAAATCCCTGTTCAGGAGGACAATAATGAAGGGAAAGAAAATCTTTAGGAACTGCATTGGTGCGCTTGCACTTTTGCTTGGTCTTGCCGGATGTCAGAACAGCCTTGAAGGCGACAGTGTTTCCGGTGGTGGAATTGAAGGCCTCAGGACACTTACTGTAGAAATCAAAAATTACAGCGAGTTTGTTGAAGAGAGCAGTGTTCAGGCAAATATGTTTGCTCCTGCACGTTCAATTATGCCTAAGGCTTTTGAAACAAGCGATAGTCTTAAATACTATCTCTACGGAACAGCTTCCAACGGTGAAAAAAAAGCGTGGACTGAGGTAACTGTAGAAGACGGAAAATTCTCTCTTGATGTAGAGCCTTACAACTGGAATCTTACTCTTGCTGTTACAAACGGGGCAGAAACAATTGCAGAAGCAGACGAGCTTGCCGCAGTTAAGGGAAAGGCAGTTCTTATAGGATATGCTGCCGTAGACCTTACACGCCATGCAAACAGTGCAAGCTTTATCTTAAAGCCCGACGGACTTACAACACCGGGTAAGGTAAATCTTACAACTAAATTGCTCGATGACTGGACAATTCCTGCCAGCATTGAGTCAGTAACACTCGGAATCTACAATCTTACAAACGGTACTGTTGTCAATTATTCAGGTGACACTACAACTGTTCAAACTGCAAAAAAAGCGGCAGGAACACTTACATTCCCCGCAACATTTGGTGAATCTTCAAAAGATCTTGCCCCCGGAACATATACATTCAAAGTAGAATTCCTTAATGCAAAAAACGAATGTGAAGCAGAGTGGAGCGACAGTCTTGTAATTCTTCCGGGAAAAACAAACGATACTACTGTAGCCATACCGAATGTAATCGGAACAGAACCCGCAGCAGCAAAAGCCTTTACAGCATCTTATGTTGCAGGATCAGAAGACAGCACTCCGGGATTCTATGACGTTAAGTTTGAATGGGACGGAACAGCATGCATAAACGAGCGTAATTTTGAAATTGACCTTCTTGATGTAACAGGTTTTACTGTAGCTGCAATTCCGACAGACGATACAAAATGGGAATCAGCAGTAACAGATTCAGGCAAAGAAGCAGTTACTTACGGTGCTGATGTAATAGAAAAACAGCTTTACACAGAAGGTTCACTTCTTGCAAACAACACTTCGCTTACAATGAAACTTGCGCTCGGAAAAGCCTATGTCGCAAGAATTCGCGCAGTTAACCGTGCAGGTTCATCAGCCAACGCTTATGTAACAGTCGGCGCAGGAACTGGAACCGCATTTGCAGGAAAATTCATCAATCTGTTCAGAATAAGATACAATCTCCAGGGCGGAACATACACACCGGCGACAGGACCAGCACAGTCTACACCAATTGTACAATATGCTTCTGCCGCAACAGCATATCTTGTTCCTGATACTTCTGAAGCTGCAACAACAAATACACTTGTAAAGAACAGTCTTTCCTGGAAAAAGTGGCAGGACTCTGTCGGAACTGTTGTTGATGTTGCTGCAACACCAAACTACTCCGGCCCTGCAAACATTGATCTTTACGCATGCTACACAACCGACGCAGATGTAAATATCTTTGATGCCGCAGCCTATAAGCTGGATGCCACATGGATTAAAGTTGGTAAAGACCCTGCTGCAACACTTACTGGAACAGAATCATGTACGCTTACTCTTTCAAAAGCTACCGCACTTAATACAGACGGCGCCCTTATCTGGACAGTAAACGTAGCAGACAAGGGAGAAACTTCTCCAATAACAGGAAAATTTGCCTATGATTCTGTAACAATTAAAGTTTCTGCATTCGGAAATACCTACTACACCCAGACACAGGCAAATGTAGCAGTAGGAACACCCGCAACGTTTACACAGACCGGTGCAAAACTTCTCGAAAGCGGAATATACAATGTTAAGATTACTGCAACAGCAGGAACAACAACGGTAACGCTTCCTGTAGTTCTTACAATTACAGACTGAATTTAAAAACGGGGGTTGCCCTTAAGGCAGACTTTAGCGGTAACCCCTCATTGACAAAGCCGGGAGAAAACCATGGATATGAATGAACTTCAAAAGGCACTGCTTTCAAAACAGCCTTCCCCAAAACAAAATCTTACCTTTAACCGTTACATGAAGCACTGCATCGATTTGGGAATTGTTTTGGATCGGGATTTCGAAGTCGCACTCAACTTCAGGCTTCCTTCCGGAGAGTACAACATGCTCGCCTACCTTTACGCCGACTGCGACCCGGTTTAAGGCCAATTGATTTTTCCCCAGTATTGAATTAAGATGTACCTTATATAGAGAAGCAATTCATTTGGTGGAGGAAAAAATGGCCGGTGATATTTCGGTAAAAAACAGAAACAAACTTTTAGCCGAGCGCGTAATAAAAAATCTCAAAGCCAGAAAATTCGACGCATATTATACAGAAACTGCACAGGAAGCAGCCCAAAAAGTACTTTCACTTATTCCGGCAAAAGCATCTGTCTCCTGGGGCGGAACCCAAACCATGGAAGAACTTAAAGTTCTGGAAGCCGTACGCAGCGGAGACTACAATGCAATAGACCGCGACACAGCAAAAACTCCCGAAGAACGCCAGGAACTTATGCACAAAGCCTTTTTTGCCGATGTTTATCTCACAAGTTTTAACGCAATGAGCGAAGACGGCGTTTTAATAAACATAGACGGAATGGGAAACCGCGTAGCAGCCATTGCTTACGGTCCCAAAAGTGTAATTGCTGTAGTAAGCATGAACAAAATATGCAAAACAACAGAAAGTGCCCGCGACCGTGCCAGAAATTATGCCGCTCCGGTAAATGTCCAGCGCTGCAACTTAAACCCTCACTTTGCACAGATTACTGGAACACCGTGTTCAAAAACAGGAAGCTGCGGTGATTGTACTGCCGCCGACTGCATCTGTTCATACATCGTAGAAACAAGAATGAGCAAAGTTCCGGGAAGAATAAAAATAATTCTCGTAGACGAACCGCTCGGAATCTAATCTGAACCATCTAAATAGGAAGGAGATGAATATTATGAAAAAACTGTTGCCGCTAATTTTTACCGCACTGGCACTTTTGTCTTCGTGTACAAGCGTAAAGCCCGATGTACAGGCCGACCGCACAGCACTTAACGGGGAGGAGTTCGTCCAGCCGGTGTACAAAGGACTCAAGCGCAAGGTAGCAATCGCACGGTTTACAAACGAAAGCCAGTATGCAAAGGGCGCGTTCTTTGACAAAGACAATGACCCGCTCGGAAAACAGGCGCTGGACATCCTTTCCACAAAACTTGCGGCCAGCGGTAAATTCATTTTACTTGAGCGCGCCGAAGCAGACAAAATAGATTCAGAAAAAGCTCTCACAGATGCACAGGCTGCAGAAAAAATCGGCGCCGACTATCTTATTATAGGTTCAATAACAGAATTCGGCCGCAAAAATATCGGCGAAACAGACCTTTTCTCCCGTACAAAGCGCCAGATTGTTCAGGCCGGCGTAAGTTTAAGACTTGTCGACGTTTCTACAGGACAGATAATTTATTCAGAAGAAGGCAAGGGTCAGGCAGAAACAGAATCTTCTACAATACTTGGCATAGGCGGAACGGCCGGTTTTGACGCAACTTTGAGCGACAAGGCAATCAGTGCGGCAATTTCTAAACTTGTGGAAAACGTAATAAACAACTGCATGGACCGTCCGTGGAAGTCAGTATTTCTTTCGGCAGACAGTGACGGTATTTTTATCGCAGGCGGAATAAAACAGGGCCTTCTTCCCGGAAAAAAACTGTCTGTAATAGAAAAGGGTAAAACAGTAAAAAATCCGCAGACCGGAATGCCCGTAACCCTTCCAGGAAAAAAAGCCGCCGAAGTAAAAGTAATTTCTTGCGGCGGTACTACTGTAACCGACGAATATTCCATAGTAGAAATAACAGAAGGCAGCATAGACTACAGCAATATTTCCAAATACGAAATCACGGAGAAATAAACTTTATGAAAAAGAATTTATTTGTAATATTAACAGCGGCGGCGGTTTTGTTTGCGGCTGTAACAACGGGTTGCGAATCTACCAGAACAGTATCGCACGGCATTTCTGATGTTGGCTACATTACGTTTACCAGCGAAGATTTTGACGCAGTTCGCGTTGTAATTGACGACAAGATAGAATTTTATGCCGCCGTAAATTCCCCTGACACGCGCAAAATAGACAATGAAAACAATTATGCAGTTAAAGCTGGAACACACAGCGTTCAGGTATATTCAGGTGACCGCCTTGTATTTTCAAAAGAAGTGTTTATTTCGTCACAGGATATAAGGGAAATAGCGCTTCCGTGAAAAAGTACGCAAAATTTTTCGTGCGGTTTGTCTTTGGAGCGGCAGTTGTAATCTGCTTTAATTCCTGCCTGACTACCACAACAAAGTACAACTGGTACAGCTATCAGGAAAACAGCTACGATTATCTCAAAAAGTCAAACGACGCCTCTGTAAACAGACTTTTAAAGACTTACAAAAAAATGATAGATGCTCCAACCGGAACGCGAGCGTGTGTTCCGCCGGGAGTATGTGCAGACTACGGATGGATTCTTGTGCAGAAGGGTTTTGTTCCCGAAGGACTTGAAATGCTGCGTAATGAAATAAAATTTTACCCCGAGTCAGAAAAATTTATCTCGCAGATAATAGGACGCATCGAATATGGTGAAAACTAAGCACAAAATCTTCCATTATATAGTGCAAATTTTTCTTGCCTGCACACTCTGTTCCGCTTTATTTGCATCCTGCGCCACAATGGACAGCGTGATTCACGTACCGACCAAAGCCGAACGCTACCCGCAGATGTATGCAGAAGCGCCGCGCTCAATTCTTATCATGCCGCCAATAAACGCCAGCACAAGTGTAGAAGCAAAGGACTTTTTTTATTCAACAATGAGTATTCCTCTGGCAGAAGCAGGCTATTATGTGTTCCCGCAGTTTCTTACGCTGGAGTATCTTCAAAGCCAGAGCGCCTATGATTCAGAGATGTTTGCAGAAGGCGACCTTACAAAATTCAACCAGATAATGGGAGCAGATGCGGTTCTTTTTACGCAGATCTGCTACTGGAACAAGGCGAATTTTCTTAATGTAGGTTCGGTTGATGTCGCAGTAAGGTATACTCTGCGGTCTGCAATTACAAACGAAACTCTTTTTTTCCGGGAAGCAGTATTTTCGTATGATACTTCAGCCGATTTAAATGCAGAAGGTTCGGAATTTTTGATAATGCTTGTTGAATCAATAATGACGGCGGTAAGCACGGCCTGTACTGACTACATGGACGTTGCAATAAAAGGAAACAAACGCGCGCTCGCAGATCTTCCGGCCGGTCCCTACAGCATAGAGTACATGCACGACGGTGAAGAAGAGGCTCTGAGTGAATCCATGTCTATAGAAATTGGCAGAAACTAGTCAAACCGTAAAAAAACACATTCTATTTTGACATATTGACGGAAAATGTCGAGACGTGATAAAATTAGAAACTATCTATAGGCTTAAAGGAGCTAAGAAAATTATGATTATTAAACCGATGATTCGCAGCAATATCTGCATTAACGCACACCCGATCGGATGCGCAAAAGAAACACTCAATCAGATTAACTATGTTCGCTCTCAGAAAGCAAAGCGCGCAATAAAGTCAGTTTCCGAAGGCGGAAAAGGCCCCAAAACTGTTCTCGTCCTCGGTTGTTCAACAGGATACGGACTTGCCAGCCGCATAAGTGCAGCATTTGAATACGGTGCCGACACAATCGGTGTTTCATTCGAAAAAGAGCCTACAGTAAACAAGGGCGGAACCCCTGGCTGGTACAACAACATGGAATTCGACAAAGAAGCAAAGGCTGCCGGACTCAAGGCGGTAACTCTTAACGCAGATGCTTTCAGTGACGAATGCCGCGCTTCTGTAATAGAAGAAGTAAAAAAGCTCAATTCAAAATTCGATCTTATTATATACAGCCTTGCAAGCCCTGTACGCACAGACCCCGACACAAAAGTACTCTACCGCTCGGTAATCAAACCTGTAGGAAAAGAGTACAGCGGTGCGGCACTTGATATGATGACAGGAAAAATCTCATTCAGTTCGGCTGCTCCTGCAGAAGGCGATGATATTCCCAATACAGTAAAAGTAATGGGAGGCGAAGACTGGGAGCGCTGGATCAAGCAGCTTTCAGAAGCGGGAGTTCTTGCAGAAGGATGCCGCACAGTAGCATATTCTTACATTGGACCGGAACTTTCACACGCAATTTACCGCGACGGAACAATCGGAACAGCAAAGAAAGACCTCGAAGCACGCGCACGCAACATTGACGCTTCTCTCAAAAAGATTGGCGGTGCAGCATACGTAAGCGTAAACAAGGGTCTTGTAACACGTTCATCTGCAGTTATTCCGATTATTTCACTTTACCTTGGCGTTCTGTTCAAGATTATGAAGGCAAACGGAACACACGAAGGCTGTATTGAACAGATGGAGCGTCTCTTTGCCGAGCGTCTTTATACCGGACAGGACAACGCAGCCGGAACAGTTCCTGTAGATTCAGAAAACCGCATTCGCATAGATGACTGGGAACTTGACCCCAAAGTTCAGGCCGAAGTCGACAAGATAATGCCGACAGTAACCGAAGAGAATGTTGCACAGACAACAGATCTTGCCGGCCTCAAGCACGACTTCCTAACAATCAACGGCTTCGATGTAGACGGCGTTGACTACAACAAAGAAGTCACCGATATGTCAAAAATAGAATACTAAACCCAACAAAAGCTGCTCTAAAAAAGGGCAGCTTTTTTAACGGGCAAAAAATTGTTAAAAAACTCTCCTGACAAGAACTAACTTCCAGTCAATAGAACTTTGCCTTGGTTTATGCTAAACTTGACAACAAAAAATATTTATGTTAATTTATAAAAACGGTGAAAGCCGTAGGGGCTGGTCAATAGACCTTGGTCCTATCGCGTAGCGGGGAAGTGCCCCGCTATTTTTTTGCTCTGTGGGATTTTTATATGTCAGAACTGAGCGTTTTCGTTGATGAATCGGGCGACTTCGGAGAATATTCCAGCCACTCCCCGTATTATATCATAACAATGATTTTTCATAATCAAGACAAAAATATTCAACCGTTAATCGAAAAACTGGAATATGAACTTTCTAATGCAGGGTTTAATGACCAGTGTATACATGTAGGACCAATAATCAGAAAAGAAGAATCTTTTACTTATATGAATATAGAAGAGAGAAAATCTATATTCAATAAAATGTTTGCATTTATACGTTCTGCAGATATCCAATACAAATGTTTTATGATTGAAAAGCTTCATATTGAGGATGAAGTTGAAGCTACAGGAAAATTGTCAAAACAGATTGCAAATTTCATCAAAACACATTATCAGGATTTTTTGGATTTTGATACAGTTAAAGTCTATTATGACAATGGTCAGGTTCAGGTAACAAAAATTTTATCTTCAGTTTTCAATACGCTTCTGGATCATGTCCAGTTCAGAAAAGTTTCTCCGTCAGATTATCGTCTGTTTCAGGCAGCTGATTTAATCTATTCTTTCAAATTGCTGGAAATGAAGTTTTCGAGCAAAAGTTTTTCAAAGTCAGAGATGCTCTTTTTTAATAATTACCGGGAATTCAAAAAGAATTACTTAAAGATACTAAAGGTCAAAGAGTACAAATAATATGAAAAACAAAAACTCCGGGGCAAAACCTTTCTTAAAATGGGCAGGCGGAAAAACCCAGCTTTTACCTGAAATTCAAAAATTTTATCCTCAGAAAATAGAAAAATACTGTGAACCGTTTGTCGGTGGCGGGGCGGTTCTTTTTGACATTTTGCAAAAGTTTCAGCCCAAAGAAGTTCTCATCAACGACATCAATCCAGAACTTACAAATACATACACACAAATAAAAACAAATGTAAACGGTTTGCTGGAATTACTTTCCGACTGGCAGAATGAATACCAGAATTCTTCAACTGAAAAACGAAAAGAAATATTTTATAAAAAAAGAGAAAGATTCAATGAATTGATTCTGGGCCCTTTACTGGGTTCCGCTGCCGCTCCATCAAAGGAAACGCGTCAAGCCGCATTTCCTCCAACGCTTCGCGCCCCTACAATCCTTAACGCAGACTTACTTGAAAAAGCAGCCCTGATGATTTATTTAAACAAAACATGTTTTAACGGTTTGTATCGTGTAAATGCAAAGGGCTTGTTCAATGTTCCAAGCGGAGTGTATAAAAATCCCTTGATTTGCCAAAAAGAAAATTTAATAGCCGTAAGTAAAGCCTTGCAGAATGTTCAGATTCTGACAGGCTCATATACACAAACAGAAAGTTTTATTGACAAAAATACTTTTGTATACATAGATCCTCCGTACAGACCTTTAACAAAAACAGCTGCATTTACATCTTATTCAAAAGAAGGCTTTGATGACAGCAAACAGATTGAATTAGGAAATTTCGTAACAAGAATACATAAAAACGGAAACGGAGCAAAAGTTCTTTTGAGCAATTCAGACCCAAAAAATTCAAATCAAGACGATAACTTCTTTGACGATTTATACAAAGATTTTAACATTCAGCGTGTAAGTGCAAACAGAATGATTAACAGCAATTCTGATGGGCGCGGAGCAATAACTGAAATTATGGTTGCGTGTTTGTGAGGTAGATATGACAGCAGAAGAATTATTTTTAATGAAGGAAAATCAAACTCATTTTATTAATGCATTTGGTGATTGGAGAACAGATTCTTATGCAAAGAATAAATTTGAAAAAGATATAGCTAAAACTAAGAATTATAAGAATAATTATTTCTATCACGCTACGGGAGGATTTGGTGAATCAGGTTTGGGGAATGGATTATATCTTGGAAAAGATAAAAGAGCTTTAGATAATTTCTATAATTTAGATGGAACAGAAGGCAAAATTATAACTTACTATGGAGAGCCAAAGTTTATTGATTTAACAAATTCCGAAGAATTTGAAATATTTGAAAGCGAAGCAAAAAAATTATTCTTAGATGAAAACTACCTTAGAGATTATACAGTTCTTAAGGGATTTGACGGAATACGATATTTTGATATAGAAACAACCGGTGAGGAATTTGTTTTGTATAATACAGAAACTGTTCGAATTATAGAGGAAGTATGAAAAGAAATTTTACAGATTGGCTCTCGACTTTTAGAGACAGTATTGCTACATATTCATATTATGTTGATTTTGAAAAAGTATTTGGAAATGTAGATTCAATAAAAGTTGAGTTAAATATTTTAAATTCATTGATAGGTTCAAAAAATATAAAAGAAGAATTTGAATCAATTGTATATAAATATCCTGAAACTTTGAAGTGTATTCCAATTCTGCTTGCTGTTAGAAATTCTGAAATTTCCATTACTGATGAATCAGGAAGTTTCAATTTTGATTTTTCTACTCAAACTCTTTCAATTTCAGAATATTCAAACTTTATGGAAAAGTCCGGTCTTTTTGATTTACTTTCAAATCATTTGGTAAACAATCTGATTGATTACGTTACAGGAATTGAAACCGGACTTGATTCAAATGGTCGCAAAAACCGAGGCGGTCATCTTATGGAAGATTTAGTTGAAAGTTATATACAAAAGGCTGGTTTTGTAAAAGATAAAAATTATTTTAAGGAAATGTATATCCACGAAATTAGTTCAAAATGGGGTATAGATTTATCTGCAATTTCAAATCAGGGCAAAATGGAAAAACGTTTTGATTTTGTTGTAAAAACGGACAAGATGATTTACGCAATAGAAACAAATTTTTATGGAAGCGGTGGTTCAAAATTAAACGAAACCGCACGGAGTTACAAGACTCTTTCTTCTGAAGCTGATTCAATTGACGGATTTACATTTGTTTGGTTTACAGACGGTAAAGGTTGGATAAGTGCAAGAAATAATCTTGAAGAAACATTCGATGTTATGGAAAACATTTACTGTATTAAAGATATGGAAAATGGAGTAATGAAGGAATTGTTTAAATAAAAATGAGCATTAAACCATATTACCGCTCTGAAAACAAAGATTTTACTCTTGCACAGGGAAACAGTCTGGAACTTCTCAAAAATATTGATTTCAAATTCAATATGATTTTTGCAGACCCGCCATATTTTCTTTCAAACGGTGGAATTTCTGTTCAGTCCGGAAAAATGGTATCTGTAAATAAAGGAAATTGGGATAAATCACAGGGATTTGAAAAAGACAACGATTTTAACCGCCAGTGGCTTTCTCTTTGTCGGGAACATTTAACAGATGACGGAACAATCTGGGTTTCGGGAACTTTTCACAATATTTTTTCTGTGGCTCAGCAAATGACAGACATTGGTTATAAGATTCTTAACTGCATTACCTGGCAAAAAAGTAATCCTCCACCAAATTTAAGCTGCCGGTATTTTACTCATTCAACAGAATTTATCTTGTGGGCAAGAAAATCTCAAAAATCAAAACATTATTTCAATTATAAATTAATGAAAGAAATAAACGGCGGAACACAAATGCGCGATGTCTGGACTTTACCAGCAATTGCAAAATGGGAAAAATCATGCGGAAAACACCCGACACAAAAACCGCTGCCTTTGTTGGCAAGAATAATTCTCGCTTCTGCAAAAGAAAATGACTGGATTTTGGATCCGTTTGCAGGAAGTTCAACTACAGGAATTGCTGCTTCAATTTTAGGAAGACGATTTTTAGGACTGGAAAAGGAAACCGAATTTCTTGAAATTGCTAAAGCCCGCAGACAGGAACTCAACGATCCAAAAACCAAATACAGTTATTACCAGAAAATTTCAAAATATGCAGATTCAAAATGTTCGGATATTCTTGAAATACGTGAACCACAGGAGTATTATGGACCTGACCTGCCGATATAAATAAAATACAAAATGTCCGAATACCGCAACTGCCAATAAGTTGATCAAAAAAAATCCTCCAGATTCCATTTATTCATTTAAAGAATTTTCATTCAATAAAAAATCAAAAAGATTCAGAATTAAAATTCCGTCTTCTGTGTAATGAGTGGGATTATCTTTAGCGATAATAATTTTTTTGAATGAATCTTTTGTTTTAACCAATGAGCGTTCTTCCTGCTGCAATTTTTCTTTATCAGGTAAAGACAAAGCGGATTGAATATATAATCTTTTTGAAACCAGGTTGCATACAAAATCAATTTCAAGTTGTCTTTGAGTTTTGGTTTTGTCTTTATTCATAATATTTTCTTCTACCATTCCGACATCAACATTGTAACCTCGAATAAGCAGTTCATTGAAAATCACATTTTCCATAAGATGAGTTTCTTCAAATTGGCGAAAGTTCAATCTGGCATTTCGTAAACCTACATCTGTAAAATAATATTTTTGCGGCGATGAAATATATTTTTTTCCTTTAACATCATAACGACGGGATTTTGTAATCAAAAAAGAATCTTCAAAATATTCAAGATAATTTTTTACAGTTTCAGGATGAATATTGATTTTTTTTACACTTTTGAATGTATCAGAAAGTTTTTTTGCAGTAACAAGACTTCCAACTGAAGATGCAAGAAAATCCAAAAGTTCCGCAAGTTCTTCTGAATTGCGTATATCATTTCGCTCCAGAATGTCTTTTAAATACGTTTCTGTAAAAATATTTTTTAAGTAATTTGATTTATCTTCTTCGCTTTCAATTTCCATTAATTTTGGTAAACCGCCAAAATTTAAATATTCTTTCCAGAGTGAATACTTGTCCCCAGATGAATATTTTGCGAATTCAGAAAAACTCAATGGGAACAAATGAACTTCATCACCTCGACCGCGAAATTCCGTTATGATATCTTTTGACAAAAATTTCGCATTGCTTCCAGTAACATACGTATCCGCGTTTTGGATATGCAAAAAAGAATTCAGAACATCTTCAAAATCTTTAACAAACTGAACTTCGTCAAGGAGAATGTAATACATTTTATTGTCAGTAATTTTTGCATGAACATAAGAGCAAAGTTCGTCGGGATCGCGAAGTTTTATATTAATTCTGTCATCAAGAGCTATTTTTATTATATGAATGTCGTCGACTCCACATTCTTTTAGATAGTTATAGAACAAATTGAAAAGCAGATATGACTTTCCACAACGTCTGATTCCGGTAATTACTTTTATCATTCCGTTATGCTTTTTTCTGATTATTTTGTCAAGATAAAGCTTCCGTTCCATAATTTGCTCCAGTTAGTGAAAAATTAGTCGAAAATCTGTCAAATATTTCAATAGAATTATATTGTAAGAAGTTAAATTTGTCAAATTACTGAAAAATTAGTCGAATAGGAGAGTAATTTTTCAGTAATTTTGCGGTCGCGAATTTTTTATTCCGTGGTGATTTGAAGGCGACTTTCTCTGTATAATTTCCGACCGTGATAAGTCCAGTTTTACAAAAAATTAATTTAATAAACTTATTGCCACTGACAGTAAAAATCCCATTCACCCCACAGCTATATTAAAACAACTGACCTGGAAGTTTTAGTTTTTCTTTTGGTTCAAAAATTTTATCAAATTCTTCTACCTGTTCATCTGAAACAAAATATTCACTTGGAGTTCTGTATGTTCCGGTTTTACCTTTTAAAAAATCCGGGATTAGTTCTTTGCATAAAAAATACGGAATTTCATTTTGGCGAGGTTCATCGTTATAGAAAATATTTTTTGACTTTGATTCAACAAATCCGCTTTTTCCGTAAAATTCAATATTTCCTTCTATGAACAAAGCTCCACAACCGAGTTCACGGGCTTTTTCAACAGCATAATCCAAAAGTTTTTTTCCATAGCCTTTTCGTTTAAAATCAGGGGCAATTCCGAGCGGACCAAAAGTCATAACAGGAAGTTCTATTCCATCATCGCAAAATATTTTGGCTTTTACAAAAACAATCTGCCCAATTAATTTGGAATCCTTTTCCATTACAAAATCCAATTCAGGAACAAAATTTTTACTTTTTCTAAGTTCGTGCAAAAGAAAATGTTCACTGCAGCCCGGCTTGTAAACATTCCAGAAAGAATTTCTTACAAGATCTTCCGTTGCGTGAAAGTCAGATTCAGTTTCGTTTCTAATAATAAAATCGGTATTCATTTTTTTATTTAACAACTCCCAAAATCAGTATATAATAAAATTATGAAAAAAGAAAATACTTCAGAAAGCGAATCTTATAAAAAAATTAATCTGGAAACATATTACCGCAAAGGAAGTTTTACAAATTTTTCAGAAGGCCCAAAATGTTCACTCAGCATGACAAGCAAAATTGACGTAACAGATTTATTCAACTGGTCAAAAAAATGCGGAACAAAATTTTACATAAATTTTTTGTACGTTCTTTCAAAAGTTTTAAACAGCCGCGACGACTACAAAATGGAATACCGCTGGCTGACAAAAGAACTTATTTGCTGGGAAAAAGTTAATCCTTGCCACTACATTTTTTTTGAAGAAAAAGAAATCTGCACGCCGGTTTATTCAGAATATTTTTCTGATTATAAAAAATTTTATGACGGAATTACAAAAGATATTCAGGAAGCAAAAGAAAGGCGCACTTATGTGAACGAAAGCGCAACTCATCCAAATTGGTTCGACGCATCTTACATCAGTTGGGAAAATTATGACAGCCTGAATATTGAACTTCCCGACGGATACTTGTATTTTATGCCGATTATAAACTGGGGCCGCTTTAAAAAAGAATATGTCGTTGACCCAAAAACAGAAGAACCACGTATTCGCCTTATGATGCCGTTAACAGTCAGAATGAATCACGCAATCGCCGACGGCTACCAGGTTGCAAAAGTATTTGAACTTGTAAGAAAAGAATGTGAAAATCTGACAAGGGAATAAAATGAACAAAACAAAAATAATACTTTGCGGCGATGACTGCCTTAAATGTCCGAGCTACAATGCAAAAACCTGATGTATATAACTTTACATTTGGATCACGGCTGATTTTTTTTGCTTCTTCCATTTAAACTAAAAAATTAATTTTGTACTCCAAACCTGCGTTCTAGCCCAGGATGTGCCAGTGGGAGTCCAGTTTGTTAAGGCTTTCGCAACCGTCTTTTGTTACAAGCACAAGGTCTTCTATTCTTATTCCGGCTTTGCCTTCTATATAAATGCCCGGTTCTATAGAAAAAATCATTCCTTCTCGCGCGGTAAGAGTTGAACTCTGGCTTACATCTCCTGCTTCGTGGTCTGCCATTCCGCAAAAATGTCCAAGCCTGTGCGTAAAATTCTTACCGTAACCGGCTTCTTCTATAAGATTGCGTGCGGCACTGTCAATGTCTTTTAGGGCAACACCCGGTTTTATAATGCTTTTTGCATATTCGTTTGCGCGGCGTACAATATCATGAATCTGTGCCACTTCCTTTGGTGCCGTTAAGAAAAATGAAGTGCGCGTCATGTCAGAACAGTAACCGTTTTTTTTGCAGCCAAGATCAATTAGAACAACATCCCCGCGTGAAGGCTTTGTCCCGTCTGGAACATGATGCGGGGCCGCCGCGTTTTTTCCAAAAGAAACAATTGTCTCAAAAGAAGGCTCTGCACCGGCTTTTGCAAACAGTGAATCAATATAAGACGCAACTTCCTTTTCGGTAACGCCATCGTGAATAAAGTTAAATGCCTTCTGCAGACAGTCGTCTGCAATAGCGGCGGCGGTTTTCATAAGAGAAATTTCCTGTGCATCTTTGCAGCCCCTAAGAGAATCAACACATTCAGAACCACACACAAAGTTAACAGCAGGATTTTTTTTCATAAGTGGAATAAGAAAGCGTGCAGGCCACATGCCGTCTATTCCCAGTGTACCTTGCTTAAGAATATGAGCGGTTAAAAAATCAGCAGTATTTATTCCGTCTGAATACAAAACAACGCTACATTCTGCATTTTTAATACAAAACAGCGTGTTTGCAAAAAGAACAGTTTCTCCCTTTTCAAAGTAAAGTGCAAAAAGACGCTCCATGGGGTTAACATGAATTCCTGTAAAATAAAAAATACTCAGCGGGTCACTTACAAGAAGCGCATCAATTTTGCGCTGTGACATTTCTGAGAAAATTTTTGACTGTCTGTTTTTAAAAATAATATTCATAACTAATCTTATTTTACAACCTGGAGCGACAATTTTCAATAAAAGAAATTTAATTCTCCGCAGAAACTACTCTTCAAACTGCGAATCATCATCTTTAAGTTCCACAGCAGAATTTTTGTCTCTGAGCGGGTCAAAATTTCTGTATTTAAGCGGCGTCATTCCCTTGTAACGACGGAATGTTTTTATAAAATACGAAAAATCGTTGAATCCGCAGTTAAAGGCAATGTCCGGAAGTTTGTCATTCGTTTCTCTAAGAAGTGCGCAGGCTCTGTTCACCCGAAACCAGTTAAGGTATTCAATGGGTGAACGCTCTGTCATCTCACGAAATATTCTGCAGAAGTACTTGGGCGAAAGTCCGGCAATTTTACTCATTTCTTCGAGTGTAAGGTTCTGGTCGTAATTCTTTCTGATTAAATTAAGCACCAGATCCAGCTGTTCGGAACGTACCCTTTTGTGTGCAGGCATTATGCGTTTTTCGGTATAAAGTCCGTGTTTTTTTATAAGCCCGAACAAAACCATAAGCAGGCCGGCAGAAATTATATCGTAACCGTTTGGTTTTCCTTTGAGTACAGAAAAAAGAATGTCTGTAGTCTGGGCAAAGTCACTGTCTTTTTCGAATTTAATCTGATTTTCAAGAATCGTGTTTCCGTTGAGAATATCGTTTATAAAAAGATCTGGGCTAAAACTGTGCAGACGCAGAAGTTCAATGTCAAAAACAATGGACTCGTAAAGACTGGAACCTTTGACAGGTGCATCGCCGTGAATCATCTTGCCCGGAATAATACACAGGTCACCCTTTGAAAGGTGAAAGTCGTGGTTTTCAAGCGAGATGTTGTATGTTCCCGAAATTATGTGGATAATCTCGAATTCGGTGTGCCAGTGCATCCAAAGGTCGTAGGAAGGATTTTCTGTATTGCACAGGTTGTACTGGAGCGGAAAAACAATTGTTCCTCTCTGCTGGGTTTCTCTAACCGGCTTTGAAGAGTCAGTTTTTGGAATGTCTGCTTTCTGCTCATAAAATACTTTCGTCATATTTTGAGATAATTATAGCACTATTCAAAAGGGATTTTCAAGAATATAATCTTATTTATGACGAATAAATTTTCTTTTGGAGCACCTGTTTTTACCGGAGCCGTGGTCGAGAAGTTTTCTCTGTGCAAGTCGGAGTTCCCCGTAGGAAAAATTGAGTCTGAATGGCCGTTCACGTGGAACTATAATCTGGAAAAAACAGATATCGTGTTTGGTCTGGGCGAAAGTGTACGCGGAATGAACAAGCGTGGCTTTAAGTATGTAAGCTGGTGTCTGGATTGTCCCAATCAGAGTGAAAATACACCATCAATGTACGGTGCCCACAACTTTCTGCTCGTGTTCGGAAAAAATCCGTTCGGAATCTTCTTTGACACAGCTTCAAGAATTGAATTTGACATTGGCTGGACAGATCAGGATGTAATGACTGTTAAAACAGAAGATACCGGTGTTGAAGTCTACGTTATTTTTCCGTCAGACAATGCAAAAAATGTGCTTACTGATATAACAAGACAGTTCCGCGCGCTTATAGGCCAGAGTTATATTCCGCCAAGATGGGCATTCGGTTACCAGCAGAGCCGCTGGGGTTACAAGACCGAAGCCGATGTTCGCGAAGTTGTCAGAAAGTACCGCGAGTTGAATATTCCGCTGGACAGTGTTGTACTCGACATAGATTACATGACCGACTACATGGACTTTACTGTAGACAAAGAAAAATTTTCTGACCTTAAGGGATTGTCGGCTGAGCTTAAAAAAGACGGAATGCATCTTATTCCGATTATTGACGCCGGAGTTAAGGTTAAGGAAGGTTATGATGTTTATGAAGAAGGCGTAAAAAACGGATACTTTGCAACAAAAGAAGACGGTACGCCTTATGCAGCAGGTGTATGGCCGGGACGTTCGCACTTTACGGACTTTTTTAATCCACAGGCACGCGAATGGTTCGGTTCAAAATATAAAATTCTTACAGACCAGGGAATTGAAGGTTTCTGGAACGACATGAATGAACCTGCCATGTTCTATTCAGACGACAGCCTTAAAGAAGCGTTTGACAAACTCGAAAGCTACAAGGGAAAGAATCTGGATATTCAGACTTTCTTTGAATTTACACCAATTTCGGGAAGTACATTCAACCAGCTCGAAGACTACAAGCGCTTTTATCACAGAGTGCCCGGCTCTTCAAACCCGGATGAAAAAATCCGCCACGACAAGATACACAATCTTTACGGAGCGTGGATGACTCGCGCTGCAGGTGAAGGACTTGAAAAAATCAGTCCGGACAAGCGCATGCTCATTTATTCACGCGCGTCTGCAATAGGAGCACACCGTTACGGCGGAATATGGACAGGTGACAATGCTTCTACCTGGTCGCATCTTCTGCAGGAAATAAAAATGCTTCCTGGAGTGAACATGTGCGGCTTCCTTTATTCCGGGGCAGACATTGGCGGTTTTGGTGACAGTACTTCGCGCGATCTTCTTATGAGATGGCTTGCTCTTGGTGACTTTACGCCTCTTATGAGAAACCATTCTGCATGGAACACACGCCTTCAGGAATGTTACAGCTTTAAAAATCCCGAGGAATTCAAAAGCATAATTGATTTGAGATATGCACTTCTTCCTTACATTTACAGTGAGTTTGTAAAGGCAGCTGTTAACGGTGACAGTTACATAAGGCCGCTTGCGTTTGACTATCCGAATGACAGGCGCGCAGTTTGTACAGAAGATGAACTTATGGTAGGAAGTGATATTCTTCTTGCACCTGTCTACACACAGAATGCAGAAGGCCGCTACGTATATCTTCCCGAAGACATGACAATGGTAACGTGGTCAGACAGCCGTGCCGAACAAAAACCAATGAGCGCCGGTGACCACTTTGTAGAGATTCCGCTCGAAACAGTTGTGTTCTTTGTAAAAAAAGGTCGCGCCGTGCCGCTCTTTAAGAGTGCACTCAGCAGCGAACAGATAGACATGAACAGCGCATATCTTGTAGGAGACGCAAAATCCTGCGAATTGTACACCGACGACGGTTACAGCCGCAAAATAAATCTTAACGAAGGAATGCGTGAGATAAAGTAAAGAAGTAGGCAGAAAAAATGAGAAGCACCCCTGAAGTTGGATACCAGTTCAATTTTAGGGGTGCTTTTTTATTTAATTTTGGTGATATCATACTAATATAGTGTTATACTGGATTCAATATATATTAGATGTAATTTGATAAAAACTAATAAACGGGAGCAGTTATGAGAACAATTGATGAATTTTGCGGACAGAAAAACGGATATTCCCTGTCAAAGACTTTGCGTAATAAGTTGATTCCTGTTGGAAAGACAGAAGACAAAATAAAAGAATATCATTTGATGGAAAATGACTATGGAAGAGCTGAAGCCTATGTGGAAGTTAAGAACTTGATTGATGATTTTCATCGAAGCTTTATTGCTGAAAGACTAGATAAAGTATCTTTAGATTGGACAAATCTTTTTAATGCTTTGAATGAATATCAAAAAAATCAAAAAGATAAATTATTGAAAGCTAAATGTAAAAAAGTCCTTGAAGCTCAGCAAAAGGAAATGCGTAAGAAGATCGTACAGTTATTTACAGGCGATAAGGATAATAAAGACCCTGTATATGAAAAACTATTCAAAAAGGAATTAATAGAAGATCTTCTTCCTGAAGCAATCAAGAAAGACACTTCTGGAATAATTACACAAAAAGAAGAGGCCCTTGCTAAGTTCCACCAGTTTTGCACATATTTTACTAATTTCCATGAAAACAGAAAAACTATTTATAGTGCAGAAGATAAAAGTACTGCAATAAGTAACCGTATTGTGAATGAAAACTTTCCAAAATATGTTGCCAATATAAAGGTTTTTGAGTATCTATCAAAAAACTTTCCTAAAATTATCGATGATACTGAAAACCAGTTGAAAAATGACTTGAGTGGAAAAAAATTAAAAGACATATTCACTATAAATGGTTTTAATAATGTACTTTCACAGAAAGGGATAGATTTCTATAACATAATTATTGGAGGAATCCCTGAAAAAGAAGGTATTCCAAGAAAACAGGGAATAAATGAAGCCATAAACCTTTTACGTCAAGGTTTGCCTCCTGAAAGAAAAAATGAGCTTAAACAAAGAATGACTTTTCTTTACAAACAGATTTTAAGCGATAAAGAAAAAGTATCATTTATTCCAGAAGTTTTTAATGACAGTAAAGAAGTATATTTGGCTGTTCAAGCTTTTAATGCAAAATGCATTTCTAGTATTATTGATAAAATTGCAGATTTATATAAACAGCATAATGCATATAATCTTGAAAAAATATTTGTTCCTGCAAAATCGTTAACTGCATTTTCTCAGTCAGTGTATGGTAACTGGTCTTTGCTTTCGGAGTGTATATTTGAAAAAGAGAAAGGAGAAAAAACTTTATCTGAAAAGAAATTAGAGGATCTTACAAAGAAAATTGCTAAAAATGATTATTCACTAATTGATTTGCAGTCTGCTTATGATATTTGGGCTGATAAAAATAATATTGAGTTTAATAAAAGAATTAGCATCAATTCATATTTCAATTTAAACGAAATACGACAACAAAAGAGGCCAGACGGAACTTATGAGAAAGTTGTTTCAAATTTAATTGAAGATGTGAAAAGCACGTATATCAGAATTGACTTTGATAATATCAAGGACTTGCAACAAGAAAAAAATGCTTCAATTCCAATAAAAGAGTATTTAGACGCTGTACAAAATCTTTTTCATTATTTAAAACTTGTTGACTACAAAGGTGATGCTTTAAAAGACGAGATGTTCTATTCTTCTTATGATGAATATTTGCAAATCTTGAGTGAAATAATGTCTCTTTACAATAAAACACGAAATTTTGTTACAAAGAAAGTTGGCGAAATTAAAAAAATAAAACTTAATTTTGATTGCAGTTCTCTGCTTTCTGGTTGGGGAACTGATTATGGAAGTAAAGCGGCTCACATTTTTAAATCTGATTCTTGTTTTTATCTTGGAATTATTAATAAAAAACTAGATAAAACTGACATAGATTCTATTTATCAAAATGGAAATACTATGATAGAAAAAATTGTTTATGATTTCCAAAAACCTGATAATAAAAATACACCAAGACTGTTTATTCGATCAAAAGGAAATGCTTATGCACCTGCTGTAAGTACATATGACTTACCGATAGAATCAGTTATAGATATTTATGACAAAGGTTTATTTAAAACCGAATATCGAGAGAAGAATCTTGAAGTGTACAAGAAATCTCTTATTAAATTGATTGACTATTTTAAATTAGGATTCTCACGACACGATTCATACAAACATTACAATTTTTGCTGGAAAGAAACTAAAGATTATGCAGATATTTCTGAATTCTACGCTGATACAATGAGGTCATGTTATCAACTTAAAACAGAACGTATTAATTTTGATAATCTGATGACTCTTGTAGATGAAGGAAAACTCTTTTTGTTCCAAATTTATAATAAAGACTTTTCAACTGGTAAAGACGGAGGAAATGGTTCTACAGGAAGAAAAAATATGCATACTCTTTATTGGGAAAATCTTTTCAGTAAAGAAAATCTTGATGATGTCGTTTTACAATTAAGCGGAGGAGCCGAGTTATTCTTTAGACCAAAGAGTTTGGAAGAGGAAAATGCTACAATACACGAAAAGAATTCTTTTATTGTCAACAGAACATATCTGAAAGAAGTTAAAGGCAACAAAGAAATCTATGAAACTATTCCAGAAGAAATCTACCAGGAGATCTATCAAAAATTAAATGGAAAGACTGATACAATTTCTGATGAAGCACAAGAGCTTTTATCTTCTGGAAAGGTAAAATATAGAGCTGCTCCTCACAGAATTATAAAGGATAGACATTTTACACAGGATACATATTTATTTCATTGCCCAATATCTTTGAATTTTAAAGCACAAGAAATAACAGGAAAAAAATTTAATGACAGGGTTTTAGAAAAAATAAAAAATAACTCGGAAATTAAGATAATTGGTCTTGACCGTGGAGAACGAAACTTAATTTATTTATCATTAATTAATCAGAAAGGTGAGATTGAACTACAGAAGACATTGAATCTTGTGGAACAACAAAAACGTTTAATTGATTATCAAGGGAAACTTGTACAAAAAGAAGGCGACCGTGATAAGGCACGAAAAAACTGGCAGACAATCGGCAATATAAAAGAACTAAAAGAAGGTTATCTTTCTGCTGTTGTACATGAGATTGCAACACTTATGGTAGATAATAACGCAATTGTGGTAATGGAAGATTTGAACTTCGGTTTTAAACGAGGACGTTTTGCAGTTGAGAGACAAGTATATCAGAAATTTGAACACATGTTTATTGATAAACTTAATTATCTAGTTTTCAAAGATAGAAAAGTAACTGAACCAGGTGGAGTTCTAAATGCGTATCAACTAACAGACAAATTGGAAGCTTTTAAAGATTTAGGAAAACAGAGCGGTTTTCTGTTCTATGTTCCGGCAGGCTATACTTCAAAAATTGATCCAGCTACAGGTTTTGCAAATCTTCTTGATATGACAAACCTTACAAATGTTCAGAAAAAGCGGGATTTCTTTGCTAAGTTTGACAGCATTTGCTTTGATGAAGAAAAACAGATGTTTGCTTTTACTTTTGACTACAAAAACTTTCCAGGAAAAGGTTCTCAAGAAATGAGCAGAACAAAGTGGACTGTTTATTCGAATGGTGAACGTATTCAATTCTGCGGAAAAGGAAAAGCTTCTAAGCATATCGAAAACCTTACAGAAGAATTCAAAACTCTTTTTAGAGAATTTGATTATCAGAATGGCAACAATATTCTTGATTCAATTTTGGAAGTTGGAGCAGCTTTAAAAGCTGGCGAAAAACCTGCAAAAGAAATTGCAGATTTCTGGGATAAACTGCTTGTATTATTCAAACTGGTTTTGCAGATGCGTAACAGCGACGCAAAAACTGGTGATGATTATATTATTTCTCCGGTTATGTCAGAAAGCGGCAATTTCTTTGACAGTCGCGAGCAGGAAAAGCTAGGCAATAATGCAAAACTTCCAAAAGATGCAGATGCAAACGGTGCATATCATATTGCGTTAAAAGGTTTGTATTTGCTAAAAGCTTTTGACAAAACTCCTGAAGACCAGTTGAAAAAGGTAGATATGAAAATTTCCAATGCCGACTGGTTCCGTTTTGCACAGGAAAAGGAATATAACAAATAAACGAAAAGAAACGGCGGAATATGGAAACAATACAGCGATCATGTTCCGCTTGTGTGGGATATTACTTATAATTAAATGGAGATATGTATGCAGAAATCAGAAATTACACCTTCTCAAAATAAATCAAAAATTCTCATGTACACCACTTCTGATGGTGTAACAAAAATAGAAGTTACTTTTGATAATGATACAGTTTGGCTTTCTATTGATCAGATGGCAGAACTCTTTGGTCGAGACAGAAGCGTTATCGGAAAACATATTCGTAATGTGTTAAAAGAAGGTGAACTGGATAAGAACTCAGTATGGGCAAATTTTGCCTACACTGCCAAAGATGGCAAAAATTATAATGTGGACTTTTATAATCTGGATATGATTATTTCTGTTGGTTACAGGGTTAATTCCTTGCGTGGCACTCAATTCAGAATATGGGCCACAAACATATTAAAAGAATATATGAAAAAAGGTTTTGCCATGGATGATGAACGGCTCAAAAATTTGGGCGGAGGGAACTATTTTGAAGAACTTCTTGCGCGTATTCGCGATATTCGTTCTTCCGAAAAAGTTTTTTGGCGCAAAGTCCTTGATATTTATTCAACAAGCATTGATTACAACCCTAAATCTGAACTTTCACAAACTTTTTTTAAGCAGGTGCAAAACAAAATGCATTGGGCAGCTCACAAACACACTGCGGCAGAAATCATTTATCAGCGTGCAGATGGTGAACAACAGAATATGGGGCTTACATCATGGAGCGGAACTCACATAAAGCAGAGTGATACAGAGATTGCAAAGAACTATCTTTCCGAACCAGAACTTGATGCTTTGAATAAGATTGTTACTGCATACCTGGATATTGCAGAAGTTATGGCTTTGAATCAGGAGCCTATGTACATGAAAGACTGGCTTGTAACAATTGACGATTATTTGAAAATGACGCGAAAAGAGATTCTTTCTACAAGTGGAAAAGTTTCTCATGGTCAGGCTATCGAAAAAGCTCATCAAGAATATAAAAAATATCAGAAGCGCCTTGAAATTGAAGCATCTCCAGTTGAAAAAGATTTTTTAGAATCAATTGGTAAACTGGAGAAGTTGGAAGCCCCAAAGAAAACAATAAAGAAACAATCTTAACCGGGAGGTTGTATTGGAATCCTACTTACGCATAACTTACCTGAACGATTTTATTTTTTGTCCGCTTTCCATTTATTTTCATCAGCTGTACGGGGGACTTTCTGAGCGACTTTATTACGATGATGTGCAGATGAATGGCCGGGCGGTACATGAGGCTGTAGACGAAAAGCGGTATTCCACCCACAAAAATATTCTGCAGGCAATCGATGTATATTCTGATGAATACAAACTTTGCGGTAAGATTGATATCTTTGATATTGATAAGGGATTGCTGACAGAACGTAAAAAATCAATCAAGACAATTTATGACGGTTACGTTTTTCAGCTTTATGCACAATGTTTTTGTTTGCGCGAGATGGGGTACAATGTAAAGCAAATTCGCTTTTATTCCAGCGATGACAACAAAGTGTATCCTGTTGAACTTCCAGAAAACAACCCTCAAATGCTTGTAAAATTTAGGGAAACAATAAAAGAAATGCAGAATTTTAATCCTGACGACTTTATTCCGCAGAATGAAAAGAAATGCGCTTTTTGCATTTACAGTAATTTTTGTGACAGACCGCTTGCATAAGGAGTTGCGTTTATGATAAGTACAAAAGATTTTGAGCATAAGCAGATTTTGTTTGTATTGCTGGAAGAGGGTGAAAAAGTCAGTTTTAAAAATGACAATATTATTATTCTGAATAAAGAAGGTAAGATAAAACACCAGTCAACCTGCTATCTTCTTTTTGCGCTGTTTGTTTCAGGTCATATTTGTGTTACAAGCGGACTTTTGGAACGTGCAAAAAAATTCTGTTTTTCAATAATTTTTATGTCTTACACTTTGCGACCGTATGCTATGTTGCCAGCAAGAGCAGAAGGAAATGTAATTCTTCGTAGAAAACAATATGAATATCAATCGTTTGAACTTGGTGCCCATATTATTTCAAATAAAATACATAATCAGAATGCTGTACTAAAAAAAATACGGGAAAAATCTTCTGAGCTGAAAAAAGTGATAGCTACACTTGAAGTAAATGAGAAAAAAGTTCTTTTACCTGATTTAAAACTTGAAGAAATAATGGGGTTGGAAGGTACTTCTGCCAGAATTTATTTTGGGCAGTTATTTAAAGACTATGACTGGAAAGCAAGACGCCCCCGAGTAAAGCAGGATATGATAAATTGTCTTTTAGATATTGGATATTCTCTTTTATTTAATTTGATTGATGGTCTTTTGGAAATGTACGGATTTGATACTTATGTTGGAATTTTACACCGTGAGTTCTTTAACAGAAAGTCTCTGGTATGTGATATGGTCGAACCGTTTCGTGCAATAATTGATAATGCGTTAATTAAAGCCTTAAATCTTGGACAATGTAATGAAAAAGATTTCTTTAAATCACAGAATCAGTGGATGATTGGGGGAAAGAAGGCCGCACCTTACATAACTATTTTTATTCATGCTTTGCTTGAAAGAAAAAATGAGATTTTTTTATATATTCAAACATATTATCGCTCTTTTATGAGGAATAAACCTGTGGAAGAATATCCTGTTTTTTTATTTGAAGGAAAGAAAGTCGTTAGTTTTCCTTCCGTGGCAAACTAACTTATGCAGGTTTTCTCTGAAAAACTGCGATTAGATCGCCCATCCATGGCGAAAAAAGGAGAAGAAAATGTTGATTGTCAGTTATGATATTGCAGATGATAAAGTCCGTACACGGTTTTCAAAGTTTTTGCAAAAGTTTGGATTTAGATTACAGTATTCAGTATTTGAAATTCATAATTCAGAACATATTTTAAAAATCATTATGAATGAAATTGCAAATGTATATGAAAAGACCTTTACAGAAGAGGATAGTATTGTTATATTTAAGTTGAGTGAAACATGTGAGAAAATTTCGTATGGATATGCAAAAAATAATTCCGAAGATTTCATCTTGGTTTCATCATAATTGCAGACCCCAGGTCTTACTGGAGTTTTTACCGGAATCAGTAATAAATTTGTTGTTTTTCTCGGTAATATATGCGAAAAACCGTTCTAAACAGTACTGTTGTACAAAGACTAGAGTTTAGAACCCAAATAAAATTTCTACTGTTGTAGATATAAAAAACTACAAGCCTGGTTCTAGGTTTAGAACCCAAATAAAATTTCTACTGTTGTAGATTCTTTCCGCGTTCCGACTGACGATCCGTTTAGAACCCAAATAAAATTTCTACTGTTGTAGATATATAATTCCACAATAAACTCAGAGGGTTTAGAACCCAAATAAAATTTCTACTGTTGTAGATCCGTTCCGCAACGTTATGAGCGTGGTGGTTTAGAACCCAAATAAAATTTCTACTGTTGTAGATACCGACTTAGCACGCAGAAGAAAAAGTTTAGAACCCAAATAAAATTTCTACTGTTGTAGATATTAATGGAAGTTGTGAGTTTTAATTGTTTAGAACCCAAATAAAATTTCTACTGTTGTAGATTGGTTATGAGAATGGTAGAAACGCATAGTTTAGAACCCAAATAAAATTTCTACTGTTGTAGATTTTGACTGTTGCAAACAAGGAAAAGGTTTAGAACCCAAATAAAATTTCTACTGTTGTAGATGGCAGTGACTGCTCCGCGTACTACTGTTTAGAACCCAAATAAAATTTCTACTGTTGTAGATCGCAGGGTAAAGGTTATAGAGTTGATTGTTTAGAACCCAAATAAAATTTCTACTGTTGTAGATTCAGTAAAAACCGTAAGACTGAACAAACAAATAATGTCAATATTACAAAACGCCAAAAAAACCGCGTAATGATATTTATTCTGAACTCAATGAATAATATAATGACCGGTATTCTTCTGCTTCGGTAGTATAAGAACGAGCTTCCCGAAAGAAGCCCGCTCTTATACTGCTTACTCCATCGTGTAAATAACAAAGCCCTTTGCTTCGACACTTGCGCCGTTAAAGTACCGTTTGCTCAGAACCGTGTCTTTTTGTGAAAGTGAAGCCGCGCACGCTTTGTTTCCAAAGTTAAAGATTCCAGCTACGCGTTCACCTGTTTTTTCATCAGTTTTTATGATTCTTACAACGCGTGACTCTCCGGCATTTGCGCTGTCTTCATCTTTGTACACAAATTCAGTTTTGTTTGCTGTAATGGCGGGGTGCTTTCTTCTTAAAGAAATAAGGTCCTTCATAAACGCAAGTTCTTCTTTGTAAGTGCCCGCCTCAATTCCGTCCCAGGGCATACACCTTCTGCAGTCAGGATCGTGTTCTCCTTCAAGAAGAACTTCTGTTCCGTAATAAATGCAGGTAGAACCCGGGAACATGAACAAAAGCGCAAACTGAAGCATAGTCAGATCTTTGTCGCCGGTTTTTGTAACAAGACGAACCGTATCGTGGCTGTCCAGCTGGTTCAAAAGAACACGCTCTGTCTGGCTGTAGTACATGTGAAGGCAGTGGTTAATCTGCTGTTCAAGAACACGGGTTGTCGTTCCGGGAATGAGTGCAAAATCCATAATTGCTGTTCTGAGCGGGTAGTTTATTACACTGTCAAACTGGTCGCCCCTCAGCCACGGCATTGCATGATTCCATATTTCGCCGACAATAAAAAAATCATCCTTAAGTGCATGCATTCTTGTACGAAGCTCATTGCACAGAACATGCGAAATCTCATTTGCAACATCAAGTCTTATTGCATCAATGTCGTATTCTTTAACCCAGGTTTCGCAGACTTTGCAGATATAATCGCGAACTTGCGGATTATTTGTATTGAGCTTTGGCATAGGGTCGGCAAAGGCAAATGCAAAATATTTTCCCTTTGCGGAATTGTCACACGGTCTGTCCTTGAACGAAAAATCATTTACCATATACCAGTCAGCGTATTTTGAATTTTCGCGGTTTTTTATAACGTCCTGCCATGCAAAGAAAAACCATCCCGAATGGTTGAATACGCCGTCCAGCATAACACGCATTCCGCGTGAGTGTGCCTTTTTTACAAGTTCACAAAGTTTTTCCTTCGTACCGAATTCAGGATCAATTTCAAGATAGTCGGTCGTGTCATACTTATGCTGTGAAGTTGCAAGATTTATTGGATTAAGGTAAAGGCCGTTTATTCCGAGTTGTTCAAGATAGTCGAGCCTGTCAATAATTCCCTGAATGTTGCCGCCGTACTGTTCACTGTTGTCTACAGCTTTGTCAGGTCCTGCCCACGGAAGAATTTCTTTTGTATAAGCCGGGTTTTCTCCGTGACAGAATCTTGCAGGAAAAATCTGGTACCAGACAGTCTGTTCGGCCCACTTGGGATGAGTGCAGATGTCAACAGGATTCATCCACGGAAAAATAAACAGAACATGGCTGTCTGCATTCTGTTCAACTTCTTCGGGAGTAAAGAAGCCGTCTTCAAAATAAAGTTTTGTTTCGTCACCGCATTTGAGTTCAAAAAAATATTTGCATCTTTTAAACGGCGGAACAACTGTCGTCTGCCACCAGTAATGGCTCTGCATTTCTGCACGTTCTGTCAGTTCAAGACGTGTACTGCTCCACTTCCATTTGCCGTCAACTTTTTCTGTGCAAAAAGGGTCTCCGTAAATTAAAAAAACCTGGGTAATGTCTTTTCCTGTTTTTATGTTGATTTTAAGTTCATCTTTGTTAACAGGGTAGCAGTAAGTATCATAAGCATGGTGTTCAACAGCGCCGTAATTCATAAAAACCTCGCAAGGCAATCCTTGTATAGTTCTAATGGTTGCCTACAAAATATAATTATATATCCTTTTTTTAAATTGATGTAATAGTAAATTCATAAAAAAATATAAAAAAAGTATTAATGTTGGGTTAATTTTGCAGATGATGGGGGAGGGAAAAAAATTGGGGGAACTAAATCATTAAACAAAACCAGGGAGATTTTTTTTCCATGATGCCGGTATTTTTCCCTCACAAGCGCAAAATATGGAACAACCTGTTCAATACCGTTATAATTAAGGAATGGAAAATGCAAGAATAAAATCATTTTTACTGGCCGCAGTTTTATTATTTAACACAAGTGCATGGTCTGCTTATGGCGCGCCAAAAGTAGCGCTGGTATTAAGTGGCGGTGGTGCAAAAGGGCTGGCAGAAATTCCGCTGCTTGAAGCTCTCGAAGAAGAAGGCATAAAGCCCGACATCGTTTTGGGAACAAGCATGGGCGCTTTGATAGGTTCTCTTTACTGCGCCGGCTACAGTCCAAAACAGATCCGCACTATAATGACAGAAATTGATTTTATAGAAATCCTCAACGAAAGGCCGGCAACTCTTTTGAAACTTTCGCCCCAGCCGTTCAAAAACCGCCGCGACTCATATTTTGACATAGCCTTTAACCGCAGCGGAATCGGCAGTGCTCCGGGACTTATAGGAGACCAGAATATTCTTCTTGAACTGGCCGGCTATCTTTCAAAAGTAATGGCCGTAGACGATTTTGACAAACTGGACAAATCTTTCAGGGCAGTCGCAACAAATGTTGCTACAGGGCAGCCCATAGTCTACGGAAATGGCTCAATACTTTCTGCAGTAAGGGCAAGCATTTCTCTTCCTGCAATATTTACGCCGGCCCGCAACAGTGACGGAACATACGCAATGGACGGCGGTCTTGTAGACAACATTCCAATCAAGCTGGCAAAAGAAATGGGTGCCGATGTAATTATCGCGATGGATGTAATGGGTTCGGTGCATAATGATCCGGCTTCATTAAGAGATTTGTCTTCTGTCGTTGTTCAGATATTCAATCTTGTAATTTCTTCCAATTCAATAGACCAGTATAAATTTGCAGACATTGTACTAAAGCCTGAATTAAATGAATTCAGCATGCTGGAATTTTACCATGCAAAAAAAATTATTCAGGCAGGAGAAAAATGTGTTGAACAAAACCGTGGTGCAATAAAAGAAATTGCTGCAAAAATAAAAGCCGCCGGAGTTCAACTTTCATACCCTGACCCTGACAGAAAAAGCGCCTACGATAATCTGCCTTATCCTGTTATAAGAAAAGTAAGCGTGCGTGATATTTCTGTATTTGAACCTGGACCTGTTCCTTCTGCACAGGAATTTCGTGATTTGGAAGGACAGATGCTAGATGATGCCAAAAGAAAAATTCTTGACTCACGGCTGAACGATTTCCGTGATCTTTATCATTTTTCTTCACTTTATTACGAACTTGTTGCAAACAAAGACGGCAGCTGCGACATGAACATTTATGCAAATCATTACGGACGCGACCTGAGTAAAATTTATGCAGGCGGATCTTCAAGCATGTGTATTGCAAAACGCGATGGTTCTGAGGAATTTCTTGTGAATCCGGTTTTTGACTTTGGGATTTCTCTTGTAAGACCGTTCGAAATGCGCGCAGAAATGACAGTCGGTGAAGCAATAGGCATAAATTATTCTGCCACTCCAAAACTTACAGATGTCGGAAAAATGAAACTGAAACTTGATCTTCGGGCCGGAGTAAAAATAGGAAGCCTTGAACCAAAGACAAATGCACTCAACCGCGACAGAACGGTAGATGACGACAGGGGAATAAATGTTTCTTGCGGAATCAAATCCAGTTATCTTGATATGATCAGTTTGCGAACAGGCATTGCTTATGAAATTGACAGACTTCGTGCAGGTTACAGAATTTTCAACATGCTGAATTTTTATGCCGATGCAGTTTACAATACGCTGGACGATGACATAACAGGATTCAGCGGTTTTCGCGCAGAAGGAATCCTCAAAGTCGGGGAATACCAGAGCGGAACACCGATTTTTGCAGTGCAGGCATCCCTTTCGCACAGAATTCCTTTAATCAAAGACAAACTTTCGTTCGGTTATGATGCAATGGCAGGCTGGATAAATTTTCCGTACGAACTTAACTGCGGTTATGCTGAATTCGGCGGAATAAACGGAATGTGCGGTTACTCTTACGGAACTTTGCGCCGCGAATTTTTTATGACGGGAATTGCTTTTGAACAGGAACTGTTTTCTGCAGGCGGTTTTCCTGTAGTGGGACTTCTTCATGCGCGTGCCGGAATCTGCGATGCATACAATCCGTTTACAGAAACAGAGCCGCCGACAGATGTTTTCTACAAAGAAGACCGCGGCTGGACAAATTCCCAGTCATGCTTCGGAATAGGTGCGTATCTTGCACTAAAAACCGGCAGCGCAAATCTAATCGTCGGATGTAGCATGAACACGCAGGGCAAATGGTGTCTCATGGTCGGGTTTATGTAGGTTGTTCTTAATACCATTCTTGAACTTATTGCGCAGTATATAGTAGAATTAACTATCTTTTAAAAGAATAGAGGTATATTATGAAAAAGAGTCTCACAGCAGTACTTTCGTTAATTGCAGCAGCAGCCGTTCTTACAGGTTGCGCACCGGCAAAGAAAAATTACATCATCGCAACTGGCGGAACAAGCGGAACATATTATCCGTTTGGTGGAGCTGTAGCAAATATATGGAACACAAAAATAGAAAATATGAACGTAACAGCACAGGCAACAGGTGCTTCTGCAGAAAATCTTCGTCTTATAAGCAAAGGAGACGCAGAATATGCAATCGTTCAGAATGATGTTATGGATTATGCCTACAACGGAACAGACATGTTCGAAGGACAGAAACTTCCCAACATCCTCACAATCGGAACCCTTTATCCCGAAGTTGTACAGATTGCGGCTTCAAAGAAAAGCGGAATAAAAACCATCGCCGACCTTAAGGGAAAGCGCGTTTCAATAGGAGACGCCGGCAGCGGAGTTGAATTCAATGCAAAACAGATTCTCGAAGGATACGGACTTACATTTGACGACATTGTAAAAAACAATCTTTCTTTCAAAGAATCTGCAGAAGGACTTCAGAACAATACACTTGATGCATGTTTTATTACAGCCGGCGTACCAAATTCTGCTCTTCAGGAACTTGCATTCACAAACGGACTCGTACTTATTCCAGTAGATGGTGAAGCCGCAGAAAAAATCTGCAAAAAATATTCCTTCTATACAAAGACAATAATTCCCGGTGGAACATACAAAGGTTCAGAAGAAGATGTAGCAGCTCTTGCAATAAAAGCAACAATCGCTGTAAATGCAAATCTTGACGAAGCAACAGTTTATGCAATGACAAAGGCATTGTTCGAAAACCTTGACGAACTTTCACAGGCTCACGCAAAGGGAAAAGAAGTTTCAGCCGCCGCAGCTGTAACTGGAATTTCTGTTCCGTTCCATGCAGGCGCACTCAAGTACTTTAAGGAACTTGGTCTTGCCCAATAAGAGCCGTCGCGGAAGCCGTCATGTATTGTGTCTGGTTTCCGCCGCAGTACTTGCAGTTTTGTTTGCAGCCACCGCTTTTATTCCGGCTGTAAAAACTGTTTCGATAAGCAATGAAAAATCCGCAGGTTCCAGATTTTATTCAAAACAGGCGCTCAGTGGGTTTTGCATTTCCTACACACATTCTGTAAACAAAGGCCGCGTACACGATTATTATTCCTGCACAAGTGACAATGAACTTGTAGTAGACGCAACTTCTTTTGTTTCTTACGGCGCCGGAATCCCAGAGGCTTCTGAAACAAGCGGTGCAGTTTTTTCATTGACCGAAGATGAATATAAGATAAGTGGCCTTAACCGACGTATTCCAAATCTTTTGATGGCAGTCGGTGTTATTGCAGAACATTCAATTACAATCGGGAACAGAGAGTTTTTCTTAAAGGACTTTTTTGCACCGCAGACTTCGGTTCTTATAAAAGTAAAAAAGGTTCCTTTACTTGAATATGCGGTACACAAACTTTGAATAGGGCATCTGTAAAAATCCGGTAAACTGGCTTTTTGGAGACTCTCAATAAAATTTTTACACACGCAGGAGGAATTGATGGATGATTTGAACAGGGACGCGGAAACTTCTACTTCTGAACACGTAGTAATAGAAAATATTCTTCCGACTTCCAATGAAAATGAGATGAAAGATCTCATGCGCAATCTTGACCGCGAGCATGCCTACCGTGAACACAAATGCTGGCGTCAGTATATTACAGTTGTAGTTTCAGTCTGTTTTTGTTTTTTTCAACTTTATGCCACTTTGTCGGGTGCAATAACAGCGCAGATTCTTCGCGCTACACACTTGGCATTTGTTCAGCTGCTGGCATTTCTGCTTTTTCCGGCTACAAAAAAAAGCCCAAAAGATACGCTGCCCTGGTACGATGTAGTGCTTGGACTTTTGGGGGCAGCCTGCTGGATGTACATTGTAATCAATTTCCAGAACATTGTGCGCCGTGCAGGAATGTACCAGAGCCTGGATGTAATTGTTGCCGTAGCCGGAATTCTGATTCTTTTTGAAAGCTGCCGCAGAATTGTAGGCCTGCCCATTATGATTATTGCCGCGTGCTTTATTCTGTATGCGTTTGTCGGCCGCTATCTTCCGGGCTTTCTTAACCACCGCGGTTACAGCCTTGAGCGCGTAGCAACACATCTTTTCTATAATACAGAAGGAATTATGGGAACACCAATCGGCGCGTGTTCTACATTTATCTTTCTTTTTATACTGTTCGGTGCTCTGCTCGAAAAAACCGGAATAGGACAGTTCTTTATTGATATATGCAATTCAATTGCAGGAGGCGCTTCAGGGGGACCGGCAAAAGTTGCTGTTCTTACAAGCGCCCTTTTGGGAACAGTTTCGGGCAGTTCTGTGTCGAATACTGTAGGTTCGGGAAGCTTTACCATTCCTATGATGAAAAAGCTCGGTTACAAAAGCGAATTTGCAGGCGCTGTAGAGGCAGCTGCTTCTACCGGCGGTCAGCTTATGCCGCCAATTATGGGCGCTGCAGCCTTTCTTATGGCAGAAAGTCTTGGCCTTCCTTATATTACAATTGTAAAGGCTGCTGTTATTCCGGCTATTTTGTATTTTACAGGAATTTTTATTACGGTTCATCTCGAAGCTCACAAACTTGGGCTTAAGGGACTTCCGCGTGAGCAGCTTCCTAAATTTCTTCCGCTGTTCCTCAGAAAGGGATATATGCTTATTCCTCTGGTGGTAATTGTAACTTTCCTTTGTATGGGAAAAACTGCAGTTTACGCCGCCATTATGGGAATTGTAAGCTGTCTTCTTATTGGTCTTGTTACGTCTTTTGTAGATCTTGCACACGGACGCAAACCTACTTTTGGTTTCAACGACCTTCTTGAAGTAATGTGTTCTGCCGCAAGAAATATAATCAGCGTAGCAATCGCCTGTGCAATGGCCGGCATTATTATTGGAATTGTTACTCTTACGGGAATCGGTCTTAAATTTGGCGCTGGACTTATTTCAATTTCCCACGGAATTGCATTTATCACTTTGTTCCTTACAATGATTTCTTCTATTATATTGGGAATGGGTGCTCCGACTACGGCCAACTATCTTATTACTTCGACAATTACTGCCGGGGCAATTATAGGGCTTGGTTTTGAGCCTCTTGCCGCACACATGTTTGCCTTTTACTTTGGAATTATTGCCGACATTACGCCGCCCGTAGCCCTCGCTGCAATAGCCGGAGCCGCAATAGCCAAAGCAAAGCCAATGAAGACGGCATTCAATGCAACAAAGCTTGCCATAGGTGCGTTTATTATTCCGTACATATTTGTGTTCAATCCGCAGATGCTTATGATTGGAACAACTGTTTCGGGTGTAATAGGAATTTGTGTTACTGCCCTTGTAGGTATGTTCGGATTCAGTGTTGCTTTGGAAGGTTATGCTTTCAGAAAGGTGTCTGTTGTAGAAAGAATTCTTTTTGCCGCCGCCGGTCTTATGTGCGTGGTTCCCGAAACTTACAGCGATGTAATAGGACTTTCCATTATTGCAGTTCTTATTGCATGGCAGCTTGTACGAAACCGCATTGAACGCAAAGCCGCCACTGCAAAATAAATTATTCTGTCCTGCTTTTATTGCAGGCTGAATGACTGGGGCAGAAGTTCTTCCAGCGTAAAGATCTTTTGCTCGGTCATACTTTTTGCAAGAATTATCTTAAAATCCCGCGTACAGAATTCTGCCATTACCTGACGGCAGACTCCGCACGGGGGACAGTAGTCGCTTACAATGCCTTTGGGACCACCGACTATTGCAATGGCCCTGAATTCTTTGCAGCCTTCACTTACAGCCTTAAAAAATGCAGTACGTTCAGCGCAGTTGCTTGGACCGTAAGCGGCGTTTTCTATGTTGCAGCCGGTGTATATTTTATTGTCTGCTCCAAGAAGAGCGGCCCCTACATGAAAGTTTGAATAGGGTGCATACGAGAATTCAAGCATTTTCATCGCTTTTTTTACAAGTTCTTCTGTATTTGTCTGTTCATTTTTGTTTTTCATATTATAATTATAAGAGGAAGCTGTAAAAAATTCAATTTTTAGTCTTCCGTATATTTTCTTGTACAAAAAAGGATTTATTATGAAAAAGGGAATTTTGTCGATAATTGCGACGTGTCTTGCCGTATTTTTGTTTTCATGTGCCCAACAGCTGCCGGCGCCCGAATGGCTTGTTTCTACAAATGCAGTGTATCCGCAGAGCAAATATCTTTGCCAGGTAGGAGAGGGAGCCTCAAAGGAAGCAGCCGCTGCAGATGCACTTGCACAGTTGAGCCGCTATATAAGCACTTCGGTAAAAACACAGGTTGTTGCAAAAACAGAAGCTGTTTCAGAATCAGGTTCCAAAAGCGAAGTAAACCGCCGGCTTAAACAGACCAGCACCATAGATTCGCAGTTTGAATTTTCAGAATTGAATTATACAGAATACTACAAAAGCGCCAAAGTCTGGTACGTGGCAGTTTACATAGAGCGCGAAAAAGCCTGGGAACAGTACCGCCCCAAAGTTGCCGCCGCATCAGACGAATTTTTTGCAATATACGACCATGCAGCAGAGTGTGATCCGTTCAGGGCATATATCTGGTATTCAAATGCAGTTCAGGAAGCAGACACTTTGCGTTCACGGCTTTCTGTTGCAGACACAATATGCAGCCCTTTGACAGAAAATGTATTTTCCAAAGAGTACGCGGCGTTAAAAAAATTGCCCGCGCTTACTGCACAAAGTCTTGCGGGATGTACCGTGTATGTTTCTGCAAAAGGAGATGAAGGCGGTCTGGTAGAAGCAGCCGTGAGTGACTCTCTTAAGGAAGCTGGATTTTCTGTTGCGAGAACAGCGTCGGTCTGCGCTTACCGTGCTGACGTAACTGTAGAAATGAATGAAACAAAAGAAGGCGAAAGCGGCGAAGACCCCATTTATGTAGGAAAACCGTCGGCAATAATCGAGTTGAATTATTACGGAACAAATCTTTACACCTGCTTTGTTGATTCTGCCGAAAAATCGCTGGCATTCTCACAAAAGAAGATGCAACGTGATTCACTGGGAAAAATTTCTGCAAAAATACGCGAAACTCTTCCCGGTGATTTGAAAAATACACTGAACAAAAAGCTTTAGTTCAGAGTGCGGCAAAGGCAGAAAGCAGATCGTTTTTTGCTTCTATTGCTGCCGCTCCGGCTGCGTCTCCGATATCGTCCATGGTAAGAGAACCGTCCTGTTCTTTCTGAAGGCAGGTCGGTGACTTTTTCCAGGCGCAGAGAATTCCGCGTGAAGAATTGACGGTGCCGCCGGCGTTTTTAAGAAGAGTGGCAGCTATTCTCGCGGCCCCACCCTGTGCACCGTATCCCGGTATAAGGAAGAAAATATCGGGGTAAGTTTCTCTCAGGGCCTTTGCATCGCTTTCTTCTGTACAGCCTACGACGGCACCTACCGGACTGCATGTCTGTTCCGGGTAGAAAGAAGCAAATTCTTTTGAAAGTCGTTCAAGTTCGGCACCTACACCGTCAAGAACACGGCCGCCTTCTTTAAGTTCCTTCTGTTCAATATCTGTCATACCGGGATTACTTGTTCTTAAAAGTACAAATATTCCCTTTCCGGCCTTCTGCGCATATTCTGTAAACGGTTTTAAGGTATCAAAACCCATGTAAGGATTAATCGTAATAATATCTGTTTCAAAATCACCGGAAAAATGAGCGCGCGCGTATGCACCTGCAGTTGCCGCAATGTCACCTCTCTTGATGTCAGAAATGCAGGCCAGTCCCGACTTTTTTACAGTCTTGAGAGTCTGTTCGTAAACACGCATTCCTTCAAGTCCCATGGCTTCGTAATAGGCAATCTGTACCTTAAAACAGCAGGCGCTTTTTGCTGCGGCAACACGGTCAATAATTTCTGTGTTGTAAGCAAGAACAGCCTGTGCCGGTGAATCATACTTTGCCAGAACAGAGGGCGGAATATAGGACGGGTCGGTGTCCAAACCTACACAAAGCGGACCATTTGTGGCCGCAAGTTCCTGTAAAATCTGCATATTGTGTTTCATGGCAACAAGTATAGCAGAAAAAGTCTATTTAAACCAGTTTAAGACAAAAGTAAAATTCAAAAAAAATAACCCCCGGAACTCTGCGGGATGGATCACAAAGTTCCGGGGGTTTCAGCCTAAGCGGCCGTTAACATCAGTCAACGCGGATTGCAATCTTCTTTGCAGAAGCAGCAGCCTTGCGCTCGATTCTTACGGTAAGAACACCGTTCTTGAAAACCGCAGTAACGGCTTCAGGATTAATGTCCTTCGGAAGAGAGAAGGTGCGTTTGAAAGAAGAAGAATGGCGCTCGTGGATAAGCCATGAGAATTCTTCTTTGTCTTCCTTTTTCTCTTCTTTTGTTTCAGCTTTTTCTACAGAAGCAATTGTAAGAATGTCATCTTTAAGACCGATTTCCACATCGTTTTCATTTCTGCCAGGCAAATCCATGGTAAGAATGTATGCATCCTTTGTCTCTTTTACATCAACATTCGGAGTGCATGCGCGAGTGTAGAAAGATGGCATTGTACCGTCGTTTCCAAAAAGTGTGTCCAAAAGTGAAAGTTCGTTCATAATATTACCTCCATAAGGTTTGTATAAGATTTTAGGTAAGCTTTTTGTTGCTTACACTTACTATATAGCAGAAACCGTGCCAACTTTGATTCAAGTGAAAATTTACTGTTTTTAAGCACTGTTTTCTTCATTCAGGCTGAATTTAGGGACATTTTTACCTGCAAAACGCGTTTGTTCCGTAACAGAGCGGTCTTGGCAAGTTCAATTTGAATCAAATGTGTCGTTTTGACTCATTAAAGTGTGTTAAATTTACCCAGTATCTATTCCGGATGCAGTAAAATTTGCGTCATTTGGAAGCGGTTTAACTGGAAACTTGCCGGAATTTTGTTTATATTTTAACTGCAATTTATTATATGGGGGAAAAATGACAAAAATCGCAGTCACTTACAAAAACGGTGAAATATTCCAGCATTTTGGTCACACAGAAGATTTTAAAGTTTATTCTATAGAGGACAATTGTATTTCTGACTCAGGTGTAATCAATACAAACGGACAGGGGCACGAAGCGCTTGCTGTTTTTTTAAGCAGTCTTGGCGTTACGGTTTTGATTTGCGGCGGTATAGGTTCCGGGGCAATGGAAGCACTTTCCGAACAGAACATTAAGGTTGCTGCCGGTGTAAAAGGGGACTGCGACGTTGCGGTTAAGGATTATCTTGCTGGCAAACTTGAATATACTTCTGTTCCAAACTGCAGCCATCATCACGAACACGGTCATGAAAAAAAAGATCCGCCACTTTCTCTGGAAAACTCATTTTTTAAGCCTGTAAATACGGTTCATTGATTGAAATACAAAAGGAACGGTATTATTATTGTACGTAAATGTTGTTCCAAAATCTGAAACTTTACTTATGAATTTTTAATGGAGGAGTATAAAAAATCTGATGGGAGAAATTATGGAAAAAGTTGAATTCAGTATTCCCGAAGGCGTTACAGAAATTACTGCGGCTACAATTCCCAATCATCGCGCAATATGTTCCGTACATATTCCCGAAGGCGTTCTTGTTATTGGTGAAAATGCCTTTGCCGACTGCGTAAATCTTAAAGAAATAGAAATTCCCTCTTCGGTAGTGGCAATAGAGCGCGGTGCCTTTAAAAACTGCGCATTTTTGAATTCAATAGAAATTCCTGCGGGAATTACGACAATAACAGCCGGTTCTTTTGCCGACTGTGTAAGCCTTGAGTCAATAACTCTTCCCGACTCCATAACCGGAATAAAGGAACGCGCTTTTGCAGGCTGCACGGGCATTAAAAATATAGTCATTCCCGATAATTTAACAGAATGTGCGCGTGACGCTTTTCCTAACAGCGGCACATATCTTCCTACAAACAAAGTTTACCGTTACGAAAACTGCATGATGCTCAATACCTCAAACGGAATGCTTCTTTTCTACAACGGAAGTGACGAAAAACTGCAGACCCCGGCAGGTGCAAAGGGAATAGGTCGCCGCGCCTTCTATAACTGCAGCGCTTCTTCAATAAGAGTAAGCGAAGGAGTAACCAGTATTTCTGATGAAGCATTTGCCGGCTGTTTAAATAAAGTGAAGGTTTTCCTTCCCGAATCTGTGGACTACATTGAACTGAGTGCCTTTGACAAAAATACAAAAATCTACTGCAGACAGGGTTCCTATGCAGAAGGCTGGTGCCGCAATGGCCCGTTTAACCGCCTGGCATGATTTACGTGTGCGCTCACGCGTAAGAAGGAAAAATGGATAATTCAAAATCACAGCTGGGAACTGCACCTTTGGGTTCCCTCATGCTTAAACTTGCGCTTCCTTCAATAGTAGCGCAGGTTATTAACATTCTCTACAATATTATAGACAGAATTTATATTGGTCACATAGACAGCGCTGCATCTCTGGCCCTTACCGGAGTAGGCATCTGCTTTCCTATAATAACGCTGGTTTCTGCATTCAGTCTTTTTGCCGGAGCGGGAGGCGCGCCGCTTGCAGCAATAGAACTCGGCAAAAGCGAGCATGACAAAAATGCAAAATCGCGCGCCGAATCAATTCTGGGGAATGCAGTAATTCTTCTGGTTGCATTTGCTGTTCTTCTTACAGTAATCTTTCAGATTTTTATGCGTCCTGTTCTTATGGCTTTCGGGGCAAGTGAAGCTACTATTCCGTATGCGCAGGATTATTTAAGAATTTATATGGCTGGAACGATTTTTGTTCAGTTTTCCATTGGTCTTAACCCTTTTATAAATGCGCAGGGTTTTGCCGGAACAGCAATGCTTTCTATAGTAATTGGGGCTGTTGCAAATATTATTCTTGACCCTGTCTTTATTTTTGTTTTTGACATGGGCGTCAAGGGTGCGGCTGTTGCTACAGTAATAAGCCAGGCCATAAGCACTGTATGGATAGTAATATTTCTCTGTTCAAAAAAATCGTCGCTAAGAATAAGTCCTGCAATCCTTAAATTTAAGCCGGCGGTTGCGGCAAAAATTTCTGCTTTGGGACTGTCGCCTTTTATTATGTCTGCCACAGAAAGTGCAATTTCTGTTGTATTCAATACGGGGCTGCAGAAGTTTGGCGGTGACATCTACGTTGGTGCAATGACAATTATGCAGAGTCTTATGCAGGTCTGCTATATTCCTATTCAGGGATTCACAGACGGTGTTCAGCCTATTGTAAGCTACAATTACGGTGCCGGTAACTTAAAGCGAGTGCGTACTACAATAAAAAGAATGATTTATATTTCATTCGCAGCTTCAGTGGCGGCGGCAGTAATTATTCTTGCATTCCCAAAAACATTTGTTTCTATTTTTACTTCCGATGCGCAGCTTATTTCACTTGCGGTAAGTTTAATGCCGGTTTATTTTGGTGCAGTCTGGATTTTTGGCGTGCAGATGGCGGCACAAAGAACATTTGTTGCGCTTGGCCGTGCAAAGACTTCTATATTCGTGGCTCTTTTAAGAAAGGTAATTCTTCTTATTCCTCTGGCACTTGTTCTGCCACATTTTATGGGCGTTAACGGCATTTTCTGGTCCGAACCGATTGCTTCTACAACTTCGGCAGTTACGTCCTTTGTGCTGTTTCTGGTCTGCTATTCGTCACTTAAGGACAAAAAGTAATTTTGCGCGGGTCTGGCGTTTTTTGTTCGGGGTCGGTCCTATTCAAAACAGAGGCGCTTAAAAGTATTTTCTTAAGGAAAGGCAGATGTTTGCGGTGCTGTTTTTTGAAGCGCATGGCTGGTCTGAACGGGAAAGATTTTCACTCCAGTAATCGTGGTAGAGCGTACCTTTTTGCAAACTTTGGACAAGGCCGCTGCATGTAAGTGAAGCACGCATTGTGCCAAAGTTGACGTATATTCCGAATGAAGATTTCATGGCCTTAAACAGAGCGTACTGTACTTCCATGTAGTGTGTTCCCTCAGAGGCGTTAAGATGGTGATCCAGTCCCGAAATATATGCAAAAGGAGACACCATAAGTTCAAAAGTAAAGCCCCAGTGCGGACCTGAACGCAACTCTGCTGCAATTCCTGCAAATGTATAAAAAGAGTGGCGGCTGTAGTCTATTCCGTAAAGACGTCCTGCTTCATAAAAACAGTTGCCAGGATTATCTTCGGGAAGATTCATTCCGTACCAGCCGTAGCCGTTTCTTGCCGTAAACGAATTGTACGAATAAAAAACTTCTACGGCGGTTTTCAAATCCACATTTTTTGTGCGGAACAATGCGTAATTAAGCCCAATGGAAGTCTGTGCACTGTGTACGGCTGTTTCTTCGTGGACAGAATACGTGGTAAGTGTTCCGTCAGTGGTAAAATCATAGTCAAACATTCTGCCGGACCTTAAAGAAAGTGCTCCGTTGAATTCAATTTGTGCTTCAAAGTTACCGAGTTTTGTTCCGCCAAGAAGACCAAAATACCATAAAGGCTTCATTTCCCAGACAAGACGGCTTACTGCGCGGTCGGTAAGTGCACTTGAGTAAAGAAATTTTTCCATACTGCCGTAAACAGCCCAGGTTTGTGTCTGGATGTAAAATTCTTTGCCGGACGTACCTGATGATTTTGGTGTGCAAAAAGCCGCGGATGTCAGTAAAAATGCAGAAAGGACAAGTACTTTCTTTTTCATATACTGAATTTTATATAAAAAGGCTGTTGTTTACAAGTGGAACCTATTCCAAAAAGTCAGACAAAACTGTAGAATCTTTTCGCTAAAAAGGTGCATGAAATGAAATTAGAGATTGAAGATGTGCTTTCAGGACTTGAATGTTCTGGACGCTCTTGCTCCAAAGACTTTGTCTGTTTGCAGAACAAAGCGTGCAGTTTATTTTCTGCTTGCGTTTCTGGACTTTTTTGTTTTTACCGGAACAATTTCTTCGTTACCGCAGTTTTCGACATTTTTACGCCGCTTGTCTTTATTTGGGGTTGTGTATGAAGTTTCTTAAACAGTTTACAATTATTCTGATTGTTTCATTTATCGGTGAAACTCTTAACCATCTTATTCCGCTTCCTGTTCCGGCAAGCATTTACGGGTTGGTAATAATGTTTGCGTGTCTTAAGTTTAAGATTTTTAAGCTTTCTGCTGTACAGGAAACCGGCGATTTTCTTCTGGACATAATGCCGCTGCTTTTTGTTCCGCCGAGTGTCGGTTTTATAAGTGCCATTCCTCTCATGAAAAAATACGGAATTCAATTTACGGTAATTGCAGTTTTTTCTACGTTTATTGTTATGGTCGTTACGGGACTTGTGACGCAGTTTTTAATGAAAATAATGTCAAAAAAAGATTCAGAAAAGGAAGGTAAGGAAAAATGAAGGAATTCTGCGAAAATTCAGTATTTTTTGGTGTTTTTCTGACGCTTTTTACTTACATGATTGGCGTATGGCTTCATAAAAAGACAAAATTCTTTTTGTTCAGTCCGCTGATTGTTTCCATAACTTTGTGTATTCTGTTTTTGCTGGCCACCGGTATTTCCTACGAATCATATGAACTGGGTGCAAAACTGGTGTCTGATCTTCTTACACCTGCAACCGTGTGTCTTGCAATTCCCCTTTACCAGCAGTTTGAAAAACTCAAGCGCAACTGGCCTGCCATTATAGGCGGAATTGTGGCCGGCGTTCTTACAAACCTTGTGTTTATTCTGGTAATGTGCATTCTGTTCAAAATAGGCCACACAGAATATGTTTCCATGCTGCCAAAATCAATTACTACGGCTATAGGTCTTCCCCTTGCAGAAGAATTGGGCGGTTCTGTTCCGATTACTGTCGTGATGATTATCATAACAGGAAATCTGGGCAATCTTTTTGCTGCAAAAATCTGCAAAATCTTCCATATAAACGACCCGATTGCAAAAGGCGTTGCCATAGGAACTTCGGCCCATGCTTTGGGTACCGCCGCCGCCATTCAGATGGGTGAAGTCGAAGGTGCAATGAGTGGTCTTTCAATAGCCGTAGCAGGTCTTCTTACCGTAGTTGGTGCATCTGTTTTTGCCCAGTTTATTTGAACAGCGGCGTAAGTCTTCTTTTTACAGGTAATTAACGGGAAGACGGGTTTTGTTTGTTGCTTTATGCAGATTACTGTAGTATAATAGAAAAAATAACAAAATAAAGGTGAGAAAAACCAATAACAGGATTTTGATTTTTCGATATGTTAAGCAAAAGAAGAAGATTCATAACATCGTTTTTTATTGTTTCCGCTACTGTGGGAATAATAGCCAGTGTGTTTTTTCTCATCGCGGCTCTTTACGGGAAAAAAATCGCTCAGAGTGATTATTACAAAGAAATTGAATCTCCCGAAGCCCATGTACTTTTCATAAGTTCCTACGATATAACGTATTTCAGTGTTCTCAGACAAATACGCGGAATTCATTCAGTTTTTGACGAAAACAATATTTCTTTTGATGTAGAATTCATGGACACAAAGCGCTTTACAGAAAGTGAGGTTGTGGACAATTTCTATAAGTCACTCAAATACAAGCTCAATACAATCAAATACAAGTACGATGCAATACTTCTTGCAGATGATGCTGCCCTTGATTTTGGAGAAAAATATCAGGATGAACTTTTTGCCGGAATTCCCATTGTCTTTTTCTGCGTAAACAGCATTTCCCATGCAAACAGAGCCGTTGCCCGTCCGTTAATAACAGGTTATGCAGAAGAAATTTTCCTTGAAGACACACTGAACGTTGCGCTCAGGCTTAACCCCGGTGCAAAATCTGTAACCGCAATTTATGATGAAACACCTACAGGTTACGGCGACTGGATTCAGTTTAGAAATTTTGCAAACCGTTATAAAACCGAGTACAAGAACTTTGACTTTTACGGAATAAACACAACAAGTCTTTCACATTTTGAATTTGCTTCAAGTCTTTCAAATCTTGATGATTCTACGATTCTGATGTTCCTGAGCGCCGTAGATGATAAACAGGGAAATGTATATTCAAGTGCGTCACAGGTGGAATTTATTGTAAAACATTCCAAAATTCCCGTTTACCGCTACAATACAAACGGTCTCGGACAGGGAATTCTTGGAGGCAAAACCGTAGACTTTGAAACGGAAGCAAGAAATGCTGCTTTGCTTGTACTGGATATTCTTGAAGGAACAAATATGAATTTTATTTCCCTCAAGAGAAATACGGAAGGTCTTTTCTATTTTGACAATGATGTAATACAAAGGTTTAATCTGGACGAATCAAAGCTTCCCAAAGATGCTGTCATAATAAATAAAAAAATATCTGCCATTAAAGCTTATGCAAAAATTCTTGCACCTTGCATTTTTCTTGTTCTGTCACTTGGTGCTCTTCTTATCATTGCTGAAACTTCAAGAATTTCTTCCAGCCGCCATGCACGCAAACTTGTGGAATCACGCAACGAGATGGAATATATGGCGCGCCATGACTATCTTACCAAATTGCCCAATCGTTTTATGACACAGCCAAAGATAGAAGCAATGTTCGGTAGGAAAAAAGAATTTTACGGAATCCTTCTGGATATTGACAACTTCAAGAGTATAAACGATTTTTATACACATTCTTTTGGTGACGAAGTGCTCAGGCAGATTTCTGCACGTTTTCTTAAGCTTGCCGAAGACCGTGTTTTCTTTATTTCACGTTTTGGCGGTGACGAATTTTTCGTTTTGTACAGCGGTGAAAATTTTGACGAGGACAGCCACGATCTTGTAAGACTTCAGGGAATTTTCAGCGACCCGGTTGAATATAAAAATACAAAAGTTTATGTTCAGGCAAGCATGGGTGTGGCTTCTTCTTTGAATTGTTCCAGCCCTGACGAACTTATTGTAAATGCCGACATTGCAATGTACGAGTCCAAGCGTGCAGGAAAAAACAGATGTACTTTCTTCCGCGAGACAATGAAAACAGACCGCAGCACGACTGATGAAATAGAAGCTGTTCTCAAGGACTGTATTGAAAATGACGGATTCAAAGTTTTGTACCAGCCGCAGATAGATGTAGACAACGGTGTAATTTACGGTTACGAAGCTCTTGTAAGAATAAAGGATAATTCACTTCCGCCGTCGCAGTTTATTCCCATTGCAGAAGAAAAGGGCTATATAATTGATATAGGACGCAAAGTTACCGAAAAGGTTGTGCAGCAGATTGCAGAATGGCGTAGTCACGGAATGGCACTTCATAAAGTTTCCATCAATTATTCTTACGGACAGATTTCAGACACAGGTTACGTTAACTTTTTGCGCGCTCTTCTCAAGCAGTACGATATTTCGCCGGCACTTATTTGCATTGAAATTACAGAAAGTCTTTTTATAGAAAACAAAGACAAGGCAATAAAACTTTTTGACGAGTTTACTAAACTTGGCGTGTCCCTTTCGCTTGATGATTTTGGAACAGGTTATTCTTCTTTGAGTTACCTTACTTATATTCCTGTAGAAACAGTCAAACTGGACAAGTCTCTTATTGATCATTATCTTAACAGTGCGAACGATTTGTTTATTAAAAATATTGTGCGCTTGGTTCATTCCCTTAACATGCGTCTTGTTGTTGAAGGAGTTGAATTCAAGTGGCAGTTTAACAAACTCAAGACATTCCACTGTGACTATATTCAGGGCTATCTGTTCAGCAAACCCATTTCTGGTAATGATGTCGAGGCGTTTGCAAGAAAAAGAGCCGCCGCCATTTGATTTAAGTTTGGAAAGTTTATGTTAAAAAAAAGTTTTGCTACTGTAATTGGACTGGCGGCGGCGGTTAGTTTCTTATTTAGCGCATGTGACAGAAAAAAACTGAACATTCAGTCTACTACATACGTGGACGACGAGCGCGACGGTGCAAAAATAATACTGGGCTTTTCGCAGATAGGTACAGAGAGTTCGTGGCGTACCGAAAACACGCGTTCTGTTTTTGAAGCAGCCGCAGAACAGGGAATTCAGGTTCTTTACGATGATGCACAGCAGAAACAGACTAACCAGCTTAAGGCAATACGCTCTTTTATAGTTTACCGCGTTGATGTAATTGCTTTTGTTCCGATTGTGGAAGACGGTTGGGACAATGTTCTCAGGGAAGCAAAAGAAGCACGCATTCCGGTTATTGTTGTAGACAGAAAAATCAAAACGCAGGACGAGTCACTTTATGCCGGTTTTATCGGTGAAGACGGAATAGAAGAAGGTCGCAAAGCAGCACGTTTTCTTTTGCAAAAATATTCTGATTCCACAAAAAAACTGAATGTTCTTGAGCTTCGTGGAACAGATTATTCTTCCATGGCAAAGGAACGTTCCGCCGGGTTCAGGGAAGTGCTTTTACAGGACCCGCGCTTTTGTATTGTAAAAAGTGTTTCCGGTGATTTTTTAAGGTCACGTGGCAAAGAAATTATTTCAAACATTTTTGCAAAAGAAGGTTCGCTTTCGTGGGAAAATTCCTCGCTGGATATTATTTTTTCACACAATGACGCAATGTCTTTGGGTGCGCTTGATACGCTGCAACTTTACGGTGTGAACGCGGGGCGCGATGTTACAATAGTGAGCATTGACGGAGAAAAAGATGCTGTGGCGGCACTCAGGGAAGGAAAGATAAACTGTATTGTAGAATGCAATCCGCGTCTTGGACCCGAGCTTATTAAACTTGTAAAGACAGCCGCCAACCGTAACACTATTCCCCGCGTGACTTATGTAGACGGCCGTGTGTATTCTGAGAACGATGATTTTTCTTTGACACAGGCAGTTGGTTTTTAAAATGAAAAGTTCGCGCAATAAATTCAGTCTTATAAAAAGGGTTCAGCATACTTATATTCTTATCATTGCGCTTATGATTGTTCCGACAATTTATTCTGTTGTTGTTTCCAATATTCATTCGAGGCAGTACAATGATATTATTACAAATGTAAGTCTTGCCAATTTAATAAACAGTATTGCAAAAAAAGAAATCCCCGATGAACTTTGGAATATTGTAAGTGGCCGTAAATCTTTCAACGAAGGCATGCAATATGAAATGCTCGAAGAAATCAAAGACGGACTTTCACGCATTGAACAGACTACGTCTGACAAACGCAGCCGCCAGAAACTCGAAGTTGCTTCCCGTGCGCGTCTTACTCTTTACAGAAACGTAAGTCGTCTTGGCGTTAACATTGCGTCGGGTGGTTCTGTTGCAAGCAGTGAAGTTGCACTTGACGAAATCCGCAGTATCAGTGCGCTTTTTTCTGACATAATGCAGGAATTTATTGTTATGGAAATTGAGTCTGCCTACAAAACAAATATTTCTATTTCAAATTCTTCTATTGTATTGGGACTTATTCAGGCCGGAATTATTCTTTTTGCGGTTATTCTTTCCCTTCGCGGAGGTCTTGCCCTTTCTGATTCAGTGCGCCGTCCTATTTCAGAAATGGAAATTCTTTCTACAAAAATTGCGCACGGTGACTTTGATTCGCGCGTAAACATTCCGGGTGTTTTGGAACTGGACAATCTTGCAGACAACCTTAATTCCATGGCGCAAAAAATTGACGCCCTTATAAAACAGAATGTAGAAGAACAGAAAAATTTGCGCAAGGCAGAGATGAAGGCTTTGCAGGCACAGATTACCCCGCATTTTTTGTACAATACTTTTGATACAATTATCTGGCTTGCCGAAGAAGAGCAGACAGAAGATGTTATAAAAGTAACGCACGCTTTTTCTGAGTTTCTGCGCATTTCCTTAAGCCGCGGACACGAATGGATTACAGTTGGCCAGGAACTTGACCACGTGCGCAATTATCTTACAATTCAAAAAATCCGCTATGCAGATATTCTTAACTACGAAATTGAAGCAGACCCGGCTCTTAACGATTTTAAGATGCTCAAACTGAGCCTTCAGCCTCTGGTGGAAAATGCAATTTATCACGGAATTAAAAATAAGCGTGGCCGTGGACATCTAAAAGTCAGCGCACATTTTTCTGATGCTTCAAAAAAGTTTATGACTTTTACCGTACAGGATGACGGCGCGGGTTTTTCACAGGAGAGGCTTGAACAGGTAAGACATGAACTTTCGCTTAATTCCTGCGAAACAGAAAAACTCAGTTCGGTTTATGGTCTTTACAATGTTAACCAAAGACTTGTACTTTATTATAATGATGGTGCAGAACCGCTTTCAGATGGAATTCAAATTGAAAGTATGGGCGGTTTTGGTGCAAAAATTTCGTTTACTGTTCCGTGTATTGTTCAGGAAGCTGACCGGAGGATTTAATAAATGTACAGCGTTTTTATTGTTGATGACGAGCATATTGTTCTGGAAGGCTTGCGCAAAAAAATTGACTGGGAAAATTCGCGTTTTACTTTTGCCGGTGAAGCCACTGACGGTGAACTTGCGCTTTCGATGATTCACGAAGTAAAGCCCGACATTCTTATTACCGACATTAAAATGCCGTTTATGGATGGACTTGAACTTGCGCGTGTGTTAAAAAAAATACAGCCGTGGATAAGAATTATTATTCTTTCGGGACATGATGAATTTGATTATGCAAAGCAGGCAATTTCTATTGGTGTCGAGGATTATATATTAAAGCCATTCACACACGACGAAATTTTTGCCAGTCTTAATAAAGTTGCAGAACGTCTGGACAAAGAGCGTCAGCAAATTCAGGATATAAGCAGACTTAAAGAAGAACTCGAGTCCAATTCTGTTATGGCAAAAAATCTGTTTCTTACAGAAGTTGTTCTTGAAAAATCAGATGCGGCAACTCTTATGCAGAAAGCGCAGTCCCTCGGAATAGATTTGATTGCGCGCTTTTACAAAGTTATTGTAAGCGACTTGCGGCAGAATGGCAGCGACACAAATTCAATTGCAAAAACACGTGCCCGACTTGTTTCTATGATGAATGCACGTGACGCTACAGTTTCATTTTTTATTTCACCGGAGCGCTTTGTCATTATCCTTAAGGGAAACTCAGACAGGGAAACAGAAGAAGACAGTTACAGTGTCGCAGAAGCCGTGGAACATATTGTTACGCAGAATCTTGACTGCAATGTTATTTCGGCAATAGGAAAAACCGTGGAACATCTTTCGCAGTTGGGCGACTCGTATTCAGACGCAAACAGCCTTTCTTCAATGACGCGCTTCTGGAACAAAAGCCGTATCGTAAGTTCCGACGATGTGAATAAAACAAGCGGCGGTATACTTTCACTGCGCGAAAATGATCCTCTTGTAGACAAGCTCAAGTATGCCGGCCGCAACGAAATTGATGCAATTGTTTCACAGCAGATGGATATGCTTAAAAACAATCCGCAGACATTTGGCGTAGTTTCGTCTTATCTTCTTGTAGATGTGATTATGGCGGTTTCAAAACTTATAGAAGAGCTTGGTGGCGATGTTAAACAGGTTATGCCCGAAGTTGTTCGCCGTGAATTTGTGGACAAGGCCGTTGTAAGTGAAGAAATGCTTGCTTCAGAAATAAAACGTGTTCTTGACAAGGTTTTGGACTTTCGCGATTCAAAAATGCAGGGCCGTTACGGTGACGTTATTCTTAAGGCAAAGGTTTATATTGAACAGAATTTTGCCAGTCAGGATACGTGCCTTAATTCTGTTGCAGAAGCGGTTCATTTGAGTCCAAATCATTTTAGCACAATTTTTTCGCAGGAATGCGGAATTACTTTCATTGAGTTTCTTACCGACGTGCGTATAGAAAATGCAAAAAAACTTCTGCGTGAAACAAATATGAAAGGTTCTGACATTGCCTACGAGTGCGGTTTTAATGATCCGCATTACTTCAGTTTTATCTTCAAGAAAAATACCGGTATGAGTCCGCGGGAATACAAAAATTCCTGCTGTTTGCTTTAGTGCAGCCTGGTAGCCGGGTGCCGTAAAATATTCAACATTTTTTCGTAAGATTTTAAACTTTTTTCGCAGCGGCAGAAGAGAAAGTGTTTTTTTTGTAAAAAAAACAGAATAAATTGAACAAAGTTCGTAAAAATTTACATGTACGTATTCCAAAAGCGGGTTTATGATGTAATCATAACGTTTTATCGCACTTAACGTGTATAGGAGGAATTTACATGAAAAAGATTGCTGCGTTTACAGGTTCAATTCTTATGGTTGCTCTTGCACTTGCAGGATGCTCAAAAAAGGGTCCCGAAGCAAAGGGCGCAAAAGGTGACAAAAAGGTAATTACCGTTGGATACGCACAGGTTGGTGCAGAATCTGACTGGCGTCTTGCAAACACCGAGTCATTCAAGAGCACTTTCACCGCAGAAAACGGCTACAAGCTTATTTTTGATGATGCACAGCAGAAGCAGGAAAACCAGATAAAGGCAATGCGCAACTTTATTCAGCAGGATGTTGACTATATCGTAGTTGCTCCGGTAGTTGAGACTGGTTGGGAAACAGTATTGGGCGAAGCAAAGGCTGCAGGAATCCCTGTTATTCTCTCTGACCGCCAGATGAAAGTTTCTGACGACAGTCTCTATCTTTGCTGGGTTGGAGGAAACTTCCTTAAAGAAGGACGCGACTCTGTAATCTGGCTCAACGACTATCTCAAGAAAAACGGCCGCGATTCAGAAAAACTTAATGTACTTCTTATTCAGGGAACAATCGGTTCTTCTGCACAGGTTGGACGCACACAGGGAATTACTGAAGGTCTTGCAAAGAATCCAAACTACAACCTTCTTGCTAAACAGACTGGTGAATTTACACAGGCAAAGGGACAGGAAGTTATGGAATCTTTCCTCAAGCAGTATGATGACATCGATGTAGTATTTGCAGAAAATGACAACATGGCCTGGGGTGCAGTAGACGCAATCAAGGCAGCCGGAAAACAGCCCGGAAAAGACATTATCATCATTTGTTTCGACGCTGTACACGAAACATTCAACAAGATGATGGCGGGAGAAATCAACTGCGCCGTAGAGTGTAACCCTCTTCACGGACCGCGCGTAGACTCAATCATCAAGACACTTGAGGCCGGCGGAACAGTAGACAAGATTGCTTATGTAGATGAAGGCGTATTTGATGAAGCCAACGCAGAAGCAATGCTTCCTACACGTAAGTACTAATTAAAATCTGCGGAACAAGTGCATAAGTTTTTGTAAAAAAAGATTCCGCATGTAAATCTTACCGAGCCGGAGATTCGGAAGGCAATGTTCCACTCCGGCTCTTGTTTTGTGCAGACAATAATCAGCCGGAATAATTTAATTTCCGCGACATAGAAAAATCCGCTTTTAAGAAGGACAAACTTATGGCAAATGACGTTCTGCTTTCAATGAAAAATATCAATATGACTTTCCCGGGCGTCAAGGCTCTTCAGAATGTAGAATTTACACTCAGAAAGGGCGAAATTCATGCGCTTATGGGAGAGAACGGAGCCGGAAAAAGTACTCTTATCAAAGTTCTTAACGGTGTCCATACAAGAGATTCAGGAAAAATATACCTTGACGGTAAAGAAATAAACAATCATTCACCTCAGGAAGCCCAGATTAACGGAATAAGTACTGTATTCCAGGAAGTGAATCTTTGTCCCAATATTTCTGTTGCCGAAAACATATTTGCCGGTCAGGAACCAAAAAAATGGGGTCTGGCAATTGACTGGAAACTTATGAACCGCAAGGCAAAAGAAGTTCTTGCCGAAGTAGGTCTTGATATAGATGTTACACGCACTCTGGGTGACTATTCTGTAGCCATTCAGCAGATGGTTGCAATTGCACGTGCGGTTAACTTTAACTGCAAGGTTCTTATTCTTGATGAACCGACAAGTTCTCTTGACGACAAGGAAGTAGAAGAACTTTTCAAAGTAATGAACAGGCTCAAGGAAAAAGGTACGGGAATTATTTTCGTCACCCACTTTCTTGAACAGGTTTATGCAGTTTGTGATAAAATTACGGTTTTGCGCAACGGTGAATTCCAGGGTGAATTTACTGTAGAAGAACTGCCGCGCCTAAAGCTGGTACAGACAATGCTTGGTCATGAAGTTGCCGAGCTTGACAATCTGCACAGTAACAGCGCAATTAATTCACAGGAAGATTTGCCGCAGATAATAAAAGCCGTGGCACTTACACACCAGGGAACAATAAAGCCGTTTGACCTTACAATAAAGAAGGGCGAAGTTATAGGACTTACGGGACTGCTCGGCTCGGGTCGTTCAGAACTGGCGCGCTCTCTTTATGCAGCAGACAAACCTGATTCCGGCGAACTTTTCTTTAAGGATGAGTCTCTCAAGGCAAAGGCTCCTATTGACTCAATCAAGCGCGGAATGGCGTATCTTCCCGAAGACCGCAAGGCAGAAAGTATTATTGCAGATCTTTCAATACGCGAAAACATGATGATTGCGCTTCAGGCCAAAACCGGAATCTTCAAACTTCTTCCGATGAGCAAACAGCTTGAACTTACAAACAAATACATCAAGGCTCTTAACATAAAAACACCTTCTACCGAAACGCCAATCAAATCTCTTTCAGGTGGAAACCAGCAGAAGGTAATTATTGGAAGATGGCTTGTAACACACCCGGACTTTCTTATTCTGGATGAACCTACCCGCGGAATTGACGTTGGTACAAAAACAGAAATCCAGAAACTTGTAATTCAGCTTGCGCAGGAAGGAATGACTGTTATGTTTATAAGTTCCGAAATTGAAGAAATGCTCAGAACCGTAAACAGACTTTGTGTTCTTCGCGACGGAAAAAAGGTTGGGGAACTGAACAACGACAATCTTACCCAGGAAGACGTCATGGCTGCAATCGCCGGAGGTGATGGAAAATGAGTGAAAGCAAACGCAGATTCGACTTTGGAAAAATGATGAAAAGCCAGCTGGCTCTTCCTATAATCGCACTTTTGGTTATGCTTGTAGTTAACGTAATAATTATTGCGGTTACAAAGCAGGCAAACTTCTTTAAGGTTTCAATCAACAACGGCGTTCTTTACGGTTACATTATTGATATTCTTAACCGTTCAAGCGAACTTGTTATTCTTGCAGTCGGAATGACACTTGTTGCGGCATCTTCGCGCGGAACAGATATTTCTGTTGGTGCTGTTGCTGCAATTTCAGGTGCGCTGATTGTTCGCCTTCTTGGTTCAAGTTATGATTCTTATGCAATGGTTCCTGTTCTTGCAATTTTCTTTGGACTTCTTGCAAGTGCAGCATGCGGTGCGTTCAATGGACTTCTTGTTGCCAGGCTGAATATCCAGCCTATGATTGCGACACTTATTCTTTTTACGGCCGGCCGCGGAATAGCCCAGCTCATAAGCTCGACCGAAACTGCAACCGGCGTTATTCTCTACGTAAGAAAAGAATCGTTCCGCTACATCGGAGGCTTTATTCCGGGTTGTATAGTACCGACGCCTATTTTCATAGCGATAATTTTTGTTGCGCTTACATATCTTGTGCTCAAAAAGACCGCCATGTCTACTTACATTCAGACGGTCGGAATAAATCCAAAGGCAGGACGTCTTGTGGGAATTAATTCCGCTCTGGTAATTTTCTTCTGCTATGTATTCTGCGGCCTTAGTTCCGGAGTTGCCGGCATGATTGCTTCGAGCCGAATCTATTCCAGCGATGCAAACAACATCGGACTCAATATGGAAATGGATGCAATTCTTGCGGTTGCACTTGGAGGAAACAGTCTTAGTGGCGGTAAATTCAATTTGATGGGTTCGGTAATCGGCGCCGTTACAATTCAGGCTTTGAACACCTGTCTTTATGCCATTGGAGTTTCGGGAGACCAGCTTCCTGTTTACAAAGCTGCCGTCGTTATTCTTATAGTTCTATTCCAGTCGCCAACATTCAAGGCCTGGCTTACAAATATGAAGAACAGTCGTGCAAGCAAAAAGCTTGAAGGTGGTGCTGTATGAGTGACAAAATGAATTTCAAGACTGTGCTGTCCAATATTTCAAAGGGAAAACGCATAGATTCCAGCAAATTCCTTATGATGATTACAATCTGTCTTTTTGTAGTCATGTATATTGCCGGAGTAATTATTTACAGCGACAAGGGCTTTGGAAGAATGCAGACCTTCCTTAACATGCTCATAGATAACGCGGGACTTCTTGTTGCGGCTTCGGGAATGACAATTGTTATGATTGCCGGCGGAATTGATATTTCGGTAGGTTCTGTTGTTGGCCTTGTATGTATGATTCTGTCTTATTCAATGGAAAAGATGGGGATTCCTTCAGGTGTTGCAATTGCCGTGGTTCTTTTATTCGGAATTTTATTCGGCGCGTTCCAGGGCTGGCTTATTTCGTACATGCAGCTGCAGCCGTTTATTGTAACACTTGCAGGGCTTTTCATGTGCCGCGGACTTACGGCCGTAATTAGTTCCGAGCAGATTGCAATCCGTGCAAACAAAGCATTTCTTGCGCTGGCCAATCAGAATATAAATATTTTCTTTGGTTCAACAGTCAACAAGCACGGCGTAAGAATGTATCCGTTTATTCACCCGAGTGTAATTATTGCGCTTGCGTCTGTTGTCGTAGTGTGGTTTATTCTGCGCTACACAAGATTCGGGCGCAATCTTTTTGCAATCGGCGGTAACGAACAGTCTGCACTTCTTTTGGGAATCAACGTTAAGCGCACAAAATTTGCAGCGTATGTTCTTGAAGGATTCCTTGCAGCTCTTGCGGGATTTGTATTCTGTCTTAACACAACTGCGGGCTTTGTTGAACAGGCACGCGGTTTTGAAATGGAAGCAATTTCTTCTGCTGTTATTGGCGGAACAATGCTTACCGGAGGCGTTGGTACCGTAATAGGAACATTCTTTGGCGTACTGATTAAAGCTACAATAGAAACGCTTATCCGCTGCCAGGGAACGCTTTCTTCCTGGTGGAACAAGATTGTGCTTTCATCAATCCTGTGCTTCTTTATAGTACTCCAGAGCGTGTTTGCCATAATCAAAGCAAAGCGCGCATCCAAATAAGGGAATTAGAACAGCGGGTCATTGACCCGCCGTTGTTAGTCACTGCGCAATGCATTTTAGAAATTATCGGAAGATGTTTTTACAGAATCTTTTTTTGTTGTAATAAAAGTTGCAATACAAGTATAGAGTAAGCCTGTTCCCCAGCCTATAATTACTGCCCAAATAAGACCTAATATTTCAAAAGTACTCTTGTGGAAAAAAGTTGTGCAAATCGGTATAATAGGATATATGATTAAAGCACAGATAAATGACAAAGAATTGGTTGAACATATTGAATCGCTTCCCAAAGATGAGATGGCGGTTTTTGTAATGGCAGACGGCCGCGTAAGGGGTGCTCTTTTTCATGGAACACGTTTTGTAAACCAGATGCGCGCGCAGCATAATCTTGGAATTCTTGAAACAATGATTCTGGGACAGGCATCTTTGTGCGGTGCACTTTTGATTCCCACAATGAAAGGTAAGGAACACATGGGTTGGCGGTATGAAGTTGACGGTCCTGCCGCCGGATTTTCTGTAGAAGCAGATTCATCTGGTTATGTGCGCGGATATCTTTTTAACGAACATATTCCCGTAGAAAAGCCGCTCGAAAACTGGAACCTTGCCCCGTTCCTTGGTAATGGAACAATGACAATGACAACTGCCCGCGAAGGAGACAAAGTTCCCTCTTCGAGTTCTGTAGAAATTCTTTACAAAAACATAACAAAAGATTTGGCGTGGTACTTTCTTCAGTCTGAACAAATCCAGACAGCTTTCAATACAAGCGTTTATATGGACACAAAAGGCCGTGTTGCTGGTGCCGGCGGAATGTTCCTTCAGGTTTTGCCCGAAACAGGCGGAACAAAAAAGAACGGCTCTTCTTCTGCAAGCGGTGCAGACATGAAAGAAGATGCGCATCTTATTGAAAAAGTAGAAAATGCGTTTTCTGCCGCTCCGTCTTTGGGAAAATGGTTTTCAGAAAAGGGTGAAATCGATGACATCATTTACGGCTTGTTCCGCGAGTTTAATCCTGCTGTAGCCGTTCGCCGTTCAGTAATTTACGACTGCCCATGTTCAGAAGAGTCTTTTGCAAAATATATCCGTTCTCTTCCAAAGGCTGAACTTGACGACATAAAAAAGAACGATCCAGATCCTCTGGAAATTTGCTGCCGTAACTGCGGAAGTATTTATCATATTCCGATGGCGAATCTCTAAGTGTGTGCTTATTCCTGTGAAAGTGCGCTTGAGCCTCATTTGAAAACGCTTCTGAAACTCTGGCGCGGTACAGCAAACTGTTCCCCCCTTTCTGAACGCGAATTAAGGCAGGTTTCCGGCGCGTTGTTAAAGCTTCAGCGCGGGCTTACCGGAGAGCGCAATCTGGCCGGGGCCGGTTATATGGAAGACAGGGCTTTTCTTGGTGCCTACCTTTTGTATTATTGGCCCGTCAGTTTTATGCAGGTTTCGTATGCTTTCTGCAATGTGCTTAAGTCTGGCAGACTGGATTTTTTTAAGAATCTGCCCCGGCCTGTAAGAATTCTGGATGCCGGTTCGGGACCAGGACCTGCGGCCGCCTCTGTCTGCAGTGCACTTGGAACAAGTGCTCTTAGCACAGGCGCAGGAATTGCCAGCAACAATATTGAACTTACTCTTTGCGACTACAGTGCACGCTCTCTTTCCCTGGCAAAGCGGCTGTTTGAGTCAGATTTTAAGCAGGTTGACACGCAGACTGTGACTGCCGACTTTATGAAAAAAGATCCGGCGGGTTTGTTTAAAGGAAAGTATGATATTATCGTTACAAGCCACGCTCTTAATGAGCTTTGGAAAGATTTTCCTGACAGAATCAGCAGGCGTACAAATTTTCTCAAGTCACTTCTTAATCTGCTTTCGCCGGGCGGTGTTCTGCTTGTATGCGAGCCGGCACTTCTCGAAACAAGCCGTTCACTTATTGAAGCGCGCGACACTCTGGTACGAGAAGGTGCTGCTGTCGTTTCTCCGTGTGTGGCGTCGTGCATTTGTCCAGCGTTAAAGGCCTCAAGTGCCACTACCTGTCACTCTGAAGTTTTGTGGACGCCGCCGCATACTGTTGCCGCCCTCGCGCGCAGTGCCGGTTTGGAAAGAACAAGCGTCAAAATGTCATACTTCGCGTTTGTTAACGAAGAGGACAACGTTCCATGCGGCTGCACCGGGGAATATGCTGTTGTTTCTGACGGTATGCTCAACAAGTCGGGAAGGGTTCGCTATCTTTTGTGCGATGGCCGCAGCCGCATTCCGCTTTCTGCAAAAAAAGATGATACTCATGCAAAAGAACTGGGCTTTTTTAATCTGCGCCGTTACGACAGAATTGCACTTTTGAATCCTGAACTTCGCGGTGACAAAGACAGTCCTGCGTTCGGCATAGGTGAAAAAACGGCATTAAAAGTTGAACCTTTTGCTTCTTCAAATACTAAAATTGCCCCTTAAAAATGCCGATAATTAATCAGAATAACCTAATTTCATAAAACGGGGATTTTGATGACTAAAAAGGAAAAAACAGCGGCTCTTGTTGCAGGTATTGCGCTTTTTGTGACTGCTGCAGTATTTACAATATCTATATTTCTTGGGGTTTTTGACTACGGCACTTCCGGCAATTTTCTGGCAGGTTTTGGAAGAATGCTGGTTTCTGTGTACGGGTTCTGTTCAGCCCTTATTCCTGCTTTCTTTTTTACTGCCGGCGTTTTTTGTTTTTCTGCAAAATGGTCGCTTTCACGCGCGCTCTGTCTTGCAATAAGTGTAATTCCTTTTATTACAATGTTTTCTGCGGAACGTACTTCACGCCTTATAGCCCGTGCCGATGTTAGTCCGATTGCGGCCCTTAAAATAATTACGCTTATGGTGATGGCCATTCTTCTTGTGGTGCTGGAATATCTTCTTACCGTGATGATTGCTTCAAGAATAAGCAGCGGAAAGTCTTTGACAAAAGCGGCCCTTGAACTTGCTTCGTCCCTTAAGAATCATACAAAAAATGCCGTGCATAAGAATTCTGAGCGCAAAAATAAAACCGCGGTTCAGAAAACTGACGCAAAAGTTCCTGCAAAAGAAGAGCCTGCGCCAGAAAAACCGCTGCCGCTTTCAAACGAAGACGCCACTGTCAGTGAAGCAAAACTTTACGATGAAGACATTTGGTCTATTGACGACGAAGGCAATGTTAAGGAACAGGAAAGTGCCTTTGTCCAAAATGGAGCTCCTGTTAATGAAGTAACGCCTGCCTTTGAAGAAGATTCCGCAGATGACCGTGATATTATAGACGAATTTGAAAGTGAAAATATGATAAACGTTCAATCTGTTGCAGAAGAAGATGTACAGGACGAAAAGTCAGATAAAGATGCAGAAGGCGGCGCAGAAGATAATGCCGACTCTTACGAAGACGTCGTTTCTTTGCAGGACAGCACTTTTCCGGATGAAGAAATGCCTTTTGATGATGACGAGTTTCTTACCGAAGATGAAGAAGAGGATTATCCTGAACTCATGGACGGTGGTGAAGAAGATGTTCAGGATGAAAGCACAGATGAAGATGTCAGCGAAAGCGGTAGTATAATAGAAGATAATTTCAATATAGAAGACAATGAGCCTTCCGAAGATACAGACGGCTTTGAAACTGTTTCTGATGCGGAAGATGATGATTACGATATAGAAGATGATTTAGAAGACAATACAGAAGAAATCGGCGAAAATTCACAAGACGCTGGTTTTGGTGTTGAATCTGAAGAAGAAAATGCAGATGTTCTTCCTTCTGCAGATACTGTTTTAAAACTGCCGGCTCCAGAACCCAATCCGCAGACGCGCTCAATGGTGTCGGCACTGGACGAAGTTTTTTCACGCATGGACGATGATGCACGGCGCGCGGCTTTAAACAGCAGCAAAAAGGCAGAATCTGACCGCATAGACCCGACGGCGCCTCCTGTTGTAGACAGCAACGGACAGCCAATTGCGGTAACGACAGATGCGCAGGGAAACACAACGCCGGTAAAAATTCCGCCAAAACGCCGCGTTAAGCACGGTCCGTATAAAATTTCCACGGAACTTCTTACGGCATACGATGAAAATCCGTACTGGATAATCGATGACGACACTAAAAAAGCCGCGCAGAATCTTAAGGAAACGCTCAGGGAATTCAAGATAGAAGCAGAAGTCGTTGGTATAAGAAAAGGACCTGTTGTTACGATGTTCGAAATTCTTCCGGCGCGCGGAATCAACGTAAGAAAAATTGTCGGCCTGCAGGACAATATTGCTCTAAGACTTGCCGCAAGTTCTGTTCGTATAGTTGCACCCATTCCGGGTAAGAGTGCTGTGGGTATAGAAATTCCTAATTCAAACCGCGCAATTGTTTCTTTCCGCGAGTGTATAGAAAAAAATACTCCTGAATGGAAAAAAATGGCTGTTCCGGTAATTCTGGGTAAGGATATTCAGGGTGAGACGCAGATTATGGATCTTGTCAAAACACCGCACCTTCTTATTGCAGGTTCGACAGGTTCTGGAAAGTCGGTTTGTGTAAACAGCATGATTCTGAGTATTCTGTACAAGCGCAGTCCTAATGAAGTAAAGCTCATTCTTATTGACCCTAAAATTGTTGAACTTAAGCTTTACAACGGAATTCCGCATCTTTTGACGCCGGTCATTACTGACCCGAAACGCGCCATGCAGGCACTTCAGTATTGTCTTTGCGAAATGGAACGCCGCTATGCACTTTTGGACAGTCTTGGATGCCGTGATATTTCAAGTTACAACAGAAAAATTGTTGAACAGCATATTGCTACAGAAAAAATCCCGTATCTTATTGTCGTGATTGATGAGTTTGCCGACCTTATGGCAACTACCGGAAAACAGCTCGAAAGTGTTGTAGCCCGTCTTGCCGCAATGAGCCGTGCCGTAGGAATACACCTTGTTCTTGCAACCCAGCGTCCTTCTATTGACGTAATTACCGGTTTGATTAAGGCAAATATTCCCAGCCGTGTTGCGTTTATGGTTGCCAGCAAAATGGACAGCCGCATTATTATTGACCAGGTCGGTGCAGAAAAACTTCTTGGCAAGGGAGATATGCTTTATGCCAGTGCGACAGATCCGTTCCCAGTGCGTATTCAGGGTGCGTTTATAAGCGACCAGGAAGTAGAAGATGTTGTTGACGCCGTTAAGGAATGGGGTGAACCTGAATATATTGATGACGAAATCTTTGTTGATGACGATGACGATGAAAATTCAGACCAGATGTCACTGTTTAGCGGTGATGGCGAAGACCCGCTTTACGAAAAGGCACTGCAGATTGTTGTTCAGGCCGGAAAAGCAAGTGCCAGTTACATTCAGCGCCGCCTTAAGATTGGCTACAACCGCGCCGCGCGTCTTGTAGAAGATATGGAAGACCGCGGAATTGTAGGACCTGCAAACGGAAGTAAACCGCGCGAGATTATTCATATGCCGTAAGCGGCGCAAGAGAGGGCGCAAAGTGAAAGTCAGGACAATATGTGCGGCGCTTGTCGCTTTTTTAACAGGCGCATTCGGTTTTGCTCAAAAAGTGCAGGATACGCAATACCTTTACGCATACGAGCAGAATCTTTCGGAACAGGAAGCGGTTTCGTTCGGCGAAGTCTGGGGTTACGTAATGAACGGACGCGAATATGAGTTTTCGCAACAGATGCCTGTTACCGACCTTTGCTGCTTTAGTGCCGACATAAATCACTACGGCGAAATTTCGTCTTATCCCGACCTGTCAAAATTCGAAGGCTTTAAGGGAAGAAAGCATCTTGTGGTTACCTGTGAAAGCCGTTCCCTTTCCCACCTGGTTCTGGAACCCAAATTCGGAATTGCCAAAAAAATTGCACGTGAACTTGCAAAGGCCAGCGTTGACTATGACGGAATTCAGATTGACTTTGAACTTGTTCCAGTGCGTGATGCAGAAAACTTCCGCCGGTTTCTTAAACTGCTGCATTCCAAACTTCCAAAAGAAAAAATGCTTTCTGTTTGTGTTCCGGCAAGACTCAGAAGCGTAGAAGACGATGTTTACAGTTACACCATGCTTGAACCACTTGCAGACAGAATTATTGTTATGGCTTACGACCAGCACTGGTCAACGAGCAAAAGCGGTCCCGTAGCCGGAATGGACTGGGGCGAACGTATTGCCGAATATTCCTGCTCGGTTATTCCAAAGAACAAAATTGTTATGGGAATGCCCTTTTACGGCCGCACATGGGTAGATGAAAATTTCGGAAAGGCGTGGTACAATAGCGGCGTCAACAGAATTCTGAATGAAAACGGGGTAAAACAGGTTGAACGCAAAGACGGTGTACCCAACTTTTCGTTTACCGCGCAGGTTTGTGTAACAGGCTGGTTTGACGACGCTCAGTCTCTTTTGCAAAGATGCCGGCTTTACGGCGGAATGGGAATAGACAATGTTGCGTTCTGGAGAATCGGTCAGGAAGATCCAGCTATTTGGAATTACCTTAATGTTGATGAAAAAAAATAAATCTGAAGGTAAAAGATGAATTCTTTAATTAAGATTCAGGACTGCTCGGTTCAGGGTGGAACAAAAAAATATCTTGACCGCGTAGACTGGTGCATGAACGCGGGTGAAGCATGGTTAGTCATAGGGCCAAACGGCGGCGGCAAGGCAGATTTTATAAAGGCTTTGTCGGGTAGCATGCAGTTTGTGCCGAACATTCGTCCTGCAAATGAAATAAACGGCGGCAGTGAAGCACCGCTTTATTCTTCACGCTATTCTGACAGTGTTGCCGTAGTTTCCCTCGAAGCCGCCGCCTCTCTTATAGAAGAAGAACGCGAGCGTGACGAAAGCGAATACATGGACAAAGAAGACGCCGGAAGAACAGGCCGCCAGTATATCTGCGAAGTGCTGGGTGGTTCAAGCAAAAAAAATGCACCTCTTCCGCCAATAGCAGCAAGACTTGAAACAATGCCGCAGGTTAAACTTTGCGGAATAGAAAAAATACTTGACCGCGGACTGCGCTATATGTCAACGGGCGAGATAAGGCGCACTCTTTTGTGCAGGGCGCTGCTTTCGGGTGCGGGGCTTCTTGTGCTGAGTGATCCGTTTGCAGGACTGGATGCCACATCACGCGCAATACTGTTGGAATTTTTTGACAGCATTGTGCGCCGTCAGCTGGACTCTTCTTCAGAAGATTCAGGCTTTCCCAGAATAATTTTAAGCATGGAACGCTTTCACGAAATTCCGTCTGCAATAAACCGCGTAATTGAATTCAGCAATAAAAAAATTTCTTTTGGAGGTAGCCGCGAAGAATACGAAAACGTACTTGCACAAAGGCAAGCCGCATCAGAAAAAGAAAGGGAAGTGCAGAAAGCCGCATTCCGCTCCGAACTGGACAAAATACGCGCCGAAAGCAAAATAATTTCTGGCTGCAAAGTTTCTAAACCGGGCGAAAGTCTCATTAAGTTTACAGACGTAAATGTAGGCTGGGACGACCATCACGTACTTGAAAATCTTTCGTGGGAAGTAAAAGCCGGCGAACACTGGTGTATACGCGGACCAAACGGTAGCGGAAAAACAACTATACTTGAACTCATTACCGGCGACAACATGCAGGTATTCCGCGAGGACATAAAACTTTTCGGCAACAGGCGCGGCAGTGGAGAAAGTATCTGGGACATTAAGAAAAGACTGGGAATTGTAAGTTACCGTCTTCATGTTGAATACAGAATGGTCGGCGGAACTTCACTTGAAAACACAATAATAAGCGGATTCAAGGACAGCATTGGTCTTTATGAAACGCCGTCAGATTTTGAACTTGCCACCGCAAAGGCATGGCTTAATCTTGCAGGATTCGGCGGGCGCGAAAAAGATACGTTCAGCTCGCTCAGTTACGGGGAACAGCGTGCAGTTCTTATACTTAGGGCTGCAGTAAAAAGCCCCAGCGTTCTTATTCTGGATGAACCCTGCCACGGACTTGACGAGGATTACCGCGATAAGATTCTGGGACTTCTGGAAACTGTCGCCTCTACAGGAACGACAACTCTGCTGCATGTTACACACGACCCGACCGAAGTGCTTGAATGCGAAAAACACATTCTTGAACTTCACCCCGGCGAGTCGCCAATGTATGCAATTTTGGAAAACTAAGCAGCGTTAGTTTGGTTTTGGCTGCTGCTTAAAGTCTTGATGTAAGGAACGGAATTGCCTTTTCGAACTTTACTCCGTACCAGTGGTCTTTGTCGTCAAGGGTTGCTTTGATTGACTCAACGACAAAGTCCGCTGCAAGTGAAGCGGCTTTCAAAAGCGACCAACCGCGGCAGTAAGTTCCGGCGAAGGCAGAAGCAAATGCATCTCCTGTTCCGTGCATCTGAACCGGCAGGCGTTCTGTAAAATAATATTCAACAGAGTGCCCGTCGTAAACTGCAGCACCCAGCTTGTCTTTTTCAAAACTTACGCCTGTTACAACAACATTTTTTGCACCCATTTGGTGAAGGTCAGCGCACATTTTTTCAATAAAAGCCTTGTCGTAATTTTCTGCAGGGTAGGGAATTCCCAAAAGAAGACACGCTTCTGTAATATTCGGGAGAATAACATCAGCATCTTTGCAAAGCTGTGCCATTTTCTGCGGGAAATCTTCTGCAAAACCGGGGTAAAGTTTTCCGTTGTCTGCCATTACAGGGTCAATTATTTTAAGTGCACCTTCGCGTGAAGTTTCTTTAATTATTTTCTGTATAACCGGAATCTGTGCGGCCGTTATGTAACCGGTGTAAAATGCGCTGAAGGTTATGTTTTCTTTTTTCCACTGTGCAAGAATATTTTCCATGTCAGATGTAAGGTCGTTAAAAGTCCATCCCTTAAATGCCGTGTGATTTGAAAGCACCGAACTCGGAAGAACTGCAGTTTCTATTCCGCAGGCAGAAATAACCGGAAGCGCAACAGTAAGCGAACACTGTCCTACGCAAGAAATGTCCTGAATTGTAAGTAATCTTTTATCCATAAAAAAAGGCTCCTGTTCTCGGGTCAACTTTTGCTTCAATTTATACTGAATCAAAAGATGAATCTAGTTTTACAGAATAATACCCTATTATTGAAAATTTTGAAACACTACACAAAAAATACTTTCCATAAAATTGTACGATTGAGCAAGTATCAACTTGCGATTGAGTACAATTAGTACGCGTGAGCGTATACGTTAATAAAGGCAGTTGTGCAACAACTGAAGTTTTCATGAACAACGCTATTTGAGTTGTTCATGAAATACTTTCGTCTGTAAACGGAATTAAAGCTCAATTATCAATTAGTAATTACTAATTCCGAGTTATTTATTATTACGTGTTAATTATCTTAACGACAATTTCTTTAACTTTTAAATAGTCTTTATCCTGACTGACTATAATTAAATCTCTTGTTATTGCGGTTGCACAAAGCCAAAGTTTATTTTGTTCCAAATCGGGATATTTTTGTTTTAATTTTGAATATTCGATTGCGATTGGTTCGTCAACATCAAGAATGTGCAGTAAATGGCAAAAATCAGAAGCAAATCTAAAATATTCCTGTTTTTTTGTTATTTTTTCTGTTTTACTGTAAAGTTCCCCTTGAGAAATTACAGAAACATAAATATTTTCTGTATCTTCAAAAAAATGAAAAAGTTCTGTTTTTCCGTTAAAAAAATCATAAATCGTTTGAGCGTCTACAAGAAATTTCATAAAATCTCCAATTACAATTTTTTTAGTTTATCAAAAAAATCATCAATAGTTTTTCCTGAAGCCGCCGCAAGAATTCTGTCTGTTCTTTCATCTTCGTCTTCTTTCATCATTTGAAGAATATTTTGGAGGGGGATTTGTTTTAATTTTGAATTAATTGTTGAAGAATATTCAGCCAATTCAGAAAAAGGTGAAGATTCTGTTTTTTCTTCTGTTATAGGGATTACTTTAAATCTGCTTCCATCAGCACGTTTAATTATTGCTTCACCATTAATTTTAGCTTTGTCTAAAAAAGTGGCTAAGTTTTGTCGTGCCTGAGAATAAGTCATTACAAACATTTTACACCTCTTTCAGTTGCAATTTTTATTAATTTTAAATCATAAGTCAACAAAGGAACTTTATGTCTGATTGCACAATCCAGATAATACATATCATAAGCATAATGTTTTTCTTCACCTGAAAGCATTAATGCATTGTCAAAATTTACTTCAATAAGTTTTATAGGCATATTCTTAAATAATTTAAAACATTTTTGAGCTTCAGGTATTTCCAATAAATTACGTTTTAACAATTTAGATAAAGAATTGCCGACTTCAAAAACTATACATTCCGGCGAAAGTAATTCATATAATTTTGTTTTTTCTATAATGTCGTTACAGTTTGGTTCATTTCGTATTACCGCCATAATGCACGACGCGTCAATAATAAGCTGTTTTCTACTCATAATTACATTGTACTATTGTACAAGTTAGAAGTCAAGAAAATTCTTCAATAATTGCTAATTTCTAATTGCTAATCAAACCTTTATTTCTCCGCTTTCGATCAGTTTCCATAAAATTGTACGATTGAGCAAGTATCAACTTGCGATTGATGATACACAGCAATTTCCAAAAAGTTTGGAATTATATGGTATTTTTGGAGGAGGAATTAACCTTAAAGGAACTTTCGGAATAAAAATGACACTTCCCTTTTTTAATAAAAAGATTGATACTACAGGAACAGTTCCATTTAAGAACATCAAATTTATTGATAACGATAAGCAAGTATTATCAAAAATTAATTTTTAAGGGAGAAAATATCAAATTATGAAAAATAGCAAAAAAGCAATTAGAATCTTAATTATCTTTGTGTTGCCCATGATTTTATCATCCTGCATATTTTTGGTTAGCGGCCAGTTAAAAATAGATCGGGCAGAGTACGAAGATGCTACTCACTTCTTATTATATTTTAGCGGTAAAGATTCCGAATGTTTTTTACCCGACGAAGATTCAATTTTTGTTTCAAATAAACATGCTTATTCAGCAGAAAGAACACACAATGTAGTTGGCATAGAGAGAGACTGGTGGGATATTTTTATGGGTGGGTATTTATACAGATGCGAGGTAAATCCTCCTTTTGAGGCTGGTGAAAAAGTATATGTCTACACAGATGTACACAGTCAATATAGTGAAATAGGAGGGGTTGGCAAATTTACTGTACCAAAGAAATTGTAAAGGAATTCTATGTTTCTAAAATTAAAGTATGGAAGACTATGACTACCTTTCGTCACAGGAGAAAAGGATTTCTCACTACTCATGGCATAAATTGTATACTGATAAGGATTTTGAAAATTTGGCGCATTCTGTTTTTAACAGTTCCTTCTGTTACTTTATATTGATTTGCAATAGTACAATTCGTACGCGTGAGCGTACATGTTAATATTTATCTTTTATCAACCAGCATCTTTCCGCGCGGACACGTTTTCGGCCGTTCAACTTGAAAAAACCGATGTTTTGAACTAAAATAAATTTATGAAAAGATTTGTTCTATTTATATCAATTCTTTTTCTTGCGGTCACAACTCTTTTTGCCAAAGAAAAGAAAATGTATGTAACGGTAAAAAACGCATCCGTAAAATCAGGAACGGGCTTTTTCTCAGAAGAATTATTTTCGCTTTCTTACGGCGACAGCATATTATTAATAGAAGAAAAAGATTCACTTTCAAAAGTACGCAACGGTAAAGGTCAGGAAGGCTGGGTAAGTTCAGCATCGCTTAGCAAACGCAAAATTGCAAAGTCCGGTTTTTCTGCCAGTGCCGATGAGCTTGCTTTAGCCGGAAAAGGATTCAGTGCCGAACTTGAAAATTCCTTTAAAAAAGAAAAGAAGGCAGATTATGCATCCGTAAACAAAATGGAAAGCCGCAATGTTGATTTGAATGAATTAAAGCAGTTTATAAAAGACGGCGGACTGGAGGGAGCAGATGAGTAAACGCGCAAACCTTTATGCAAAAATTTTTCTTGCGGCAGCGGTAGTTTTGTCTTCTGTTGTGTTTTATTCATGCCAGACTTTTACAAATGTTGTAAGTGTTGGTACGGCATTTCTTGCAGTAGCCGGGGGTGTAACAGGTGTTATTGATTCAAATACCGCTTCTGCAATTATAGACAGTTCTGCTTCTGTTGCTGCGGCTGCCGAAGAAGTTTCGCCACAGCAGGAATATTACCTTGGCCGCGCTGTTGCCGGAACACTTCTTAAAAATTACGGTGCGTACCAGAACGAAACTGCCACTGAATATCTGAATTATGTATGCCACGTTCTTACAGTCAATTCTCCGCAGCCCGAACTTTACAAAGGCTATTATGTTCAGATTCTGGACAGCAATGAAATAAATGCCTTTGGTACAAGCGGCGGACACATTCTTGTTACAAAAGGTCTTATTCAAAATGTAAAAAGCGAAGATGAAATTGCGGCAGTTCTTGCTCACGAAATTGCACATATTCAGCTTAAGCATAGCATTAAGGCAATAAAGTCAAGCCGCACAACTGACGCTGTTTTTAAGACAAGTGGTGCAGTACTTACAGCACTTACTGATGGCGATGATAATACTGTTGAACTGATTAAAAGCTTTGACAGTACCGTCGGTAAAGCAATTTCAAATATGGTAGACAAAGGTTATTCCCAAGATAACGAATTTGCTGCCGACAAGTACGCACTTTCTTTGCTTGACGCTGCCGGTTATGATGTTCAGGCTATGGATGAAATGCTTGAAATGCTCGGACAGAAGTCAAAAGCAAAATCTGGTTTTGGAAAAACGCACCCCAAGCCAAAGAAAAGAATAAAAAATCTTTCCAAAGAATACAAAAAATATGCTTCGTGTAAAACACAGTCAATGCGTACTGAACGTTTTGAAGAAGTCTGGTCTGTCCTATGAAAATAAAGTTCCCCGGTTTTTTTAAGAAACGCCTTATCACATTTATTTTGATAAGTGTCGGCATTTTTTGTCTGGGATGCGTGCTTAATTTTTCCGGGGCTTTTGATTACATTGAACACAAAGCCTACGACGCAAGAATGAATTTTACGTCGCGATATACTGTTCCCGATGACAACATTTGTTTTGTCGGCGTTGACCAGTACAGCATAGATTCACTTCTGCAGGAACGCGGTTACGGATGGCCATGGCCGCGCTCAGTTTATTCAGAGATTGTCGATTTTTTTCATGAAGCGGGTGCAAAGTGTGTGGCCTTTGATGTTTTTTTTACGGAACCTTCTGTTTACAAAGGAAGTGACGACACAGTTTTTGCACAAAGCTGCGCGCAGTTTGGAAAAGTCGTGCAGGTTATGTTTGACTCAAAGAGCAGTAGCGGTCAGGTTTTCCCGATAAAACCTTTAAGAAACTCTGCCGCAATGATTGCAAACATTACGAGTCTTAAAGACAGCGATGACATAATCAGAAGGGCGCGTCTTTCATTCAGCACAAAAGAAGGGGAATATCCTTCACTCGGAATAGCGCCTGTACTTTTGGATTTGCCGCCCGAATCTGTTCAGGCTGAACTTGGTAAAATCAAAAAAGAAGTACCTTCCTTGAAAGACGGTTCTGTTCTTTTGCGGTACAAAGGAAATATTGACCGTTACCCGCATTACAGTGCGTACGATATTCTGCGTGACTGGAATCTTTATAAAAATGGTCAGGAATCAGAACTTGTTCCGGCTGATTTTGAAGATGCAGTTATTTTCTTTATACTTTATGCACCCGGACTTTACGATATATGTTCAACTCCTGTTTCTCAGGTTTATCCCGGTGCCGGCGTTCATATGACGCTTTTGGACAATTATCTTAACGGTGAGTTCCTGCATAAGATTCCGCTTTGGGCCCAACTGCTTGTCTGTCTTGTTTTGTCTTTTGCTTCTTCATTTACAGTTTACGGAATAGGTTGTACAAAATTCCGCGGAAGAAACCCGCTTATGATTTTTCTGGTCACTGCCCTTGTTTTGCTGACAATTGTTTTTTCAACAGTTTCGTTTGCGGCAGGAATTTATGTTCCTTTGACGTGCGCGCTTTTTTGTATTGTGTCCAGTTTTGTTGCGTGTCTTTTTTTCAGTTATACAAGTGAAGGAAAGCAGCGGCGTTTTATCAAGTCGGCTTTTTCGCAGTACCTGAGCCCGGCTGTTGTTGACCGCCTGATTAATGATCCTTCAAAACTTGAACTCGGCGGCGAAAAAAGACATATTACAATTTTCTTTTCTGACATCCAGTCTTTTACTTCTATTTCAGAACCACTTGAACCTGAAAAACTTACAGATTTGCTTAACAGATATCTTACGCTTATGACAGATATTATTTTGGAAAGTGGCGGAACAATCGACAAGTATGAAGGAGACGCAATTATTGCTTTCTGGAATGCGCCGGTTGACATTAACTGCCATGCGCGTGTTGCTGTTGAAGCGGCAATGAAGTGCCAGAAGGCCATTGAAGAAAAAACTGAAGAGTTTTCAAAAATTGCCGGTCGTCCTTTGCTTACAAGAATCGGTCTTAATACAGGGGATGCCATTGTGGGGAACATGGGATCCAGACAGCGCTTTGACTACACTATGCTTGGTGATAGTGTAAATCTTGCTTCGCGTCTTGAGGGATTCAACAAGCAGTTCGGTACATATTTGATGTGTTCCGAAACAACTGTGCGCGAAGCTTCCCGTGAAGGCTGCCCGCTTTATTTTAGGGAACTGGCGCGCGCCGTGGTTGTAGGAAAAAAAGAGCCTGTTGTTGTTTTTGAACCTGTGGAGCGCGCAGTTTTTTTGCAGCGAAAAATCTTTTTTGAATCATTTGACCGCGCACTACATTTGTTTTATGACGCAGATTTTGTTCAAGCACAAAAAATATTTTCTGAACTTTCTGTGCAGGATGAGGCCAGCGCGCGTTATGCGGCAAAGTGCAGCGAATTTATAAACAGCGCGCCCGGTACGGACTGGCACGGCGAATGGAAAGCCGCGCAAAAATAAATAACATGTGGACGTTCGTTAACAAATACGCATGTACGGGAAGGTCTGCGTGGTAAGACGCAGTTTAGTTAGATAAGTGTCAGCGATAGGTTAAAATGCTCCCAGTCAGCATAGTTTCGAAGTAACCAGTTACTTCGAAACAACAAAAAATCAAGTCATTTCCGATTCCTCCGTCCTCCTTCGCGCATTTTAACTTTCGTTAAGTTTTATCTGTGTCAAGCAGCGTCTTTCCCCGCGGACAAGCAACAGCCACTTCTTGCTTATTTTATGAAATTTAATTATATTATTAACACTTATCCGCTGATTTATCCAAATTGCAGGCGGAACAGTTTCTTGTGAGACTGAAACTTGCTAAATAGGAGGCTCATAATGGGCACTGTCTTATCTAACAATCATTATTTATTTACTTCAGAATCTGTCGGTGAAGGACATCCCGACAAGGTATGTGACCAGATTTCCGACGGAATTCTTGACGAATGTCTGCGCCAGGATCCCGAAAGTCATGTTGCCTGCGAAACATTTGCGTCCCAGGCTCTTGTTCTTGTAGGCGGCGAACTTACAACCGGCGCTTATGTCGACGTACAGAAAATTGCGCATGATGTTGTTCAGAGAATCGGTTACACAAATCCCGCTTATGGTCTTGACTGCGAATCTATGGCTGTTCTTAACATGATTCATTCACAGTCTTCAGACATAAACCAGGGTGTTGTAGGAAAGGGACTTGAAGAATTCAAAGGACAGCAGGGCGCCGGTGACCAGGGCATGATGTTCGGTTTTGCCTGCCGCGAAACTCCTGAATTAATGCCTGCTCCAATTATGTACGCACACAAACTCATGCAGCGTGCAGCCCAGGTTCGCAAAAGCGGTCAGATAAAGTGGTTCCGTCCGGACTCAAAAAGCCAGGTAACAGTAGAATATGAAGGACACAAACCTGTAAGAATCGACACTGTTGTTATAAGCCAGCAGCATGATGCAGGAATTTCTTACAATGACATTAAGTCTGCCGTAATCGAAAACGTAATAAAGCCGGTACTTGAGCCTACAGGACTTATTGACGCAAATACAAAGTATTTTATAAACCCAACGGGTCAGTTTGTAATCGGCGGCCCGGTAGGCGACACGGGACTTACAGGCCGCAAGATTATTGTTGACACTTACGGCGGAATGGGCCGTCATGGTGGCGGTGCGTTCAGCGGAAAAGATCCCAGCAAGGTAGACCGTTCAGCAGCATACATGGCACGCTACATTGCAAAAAATGTCGTTGCCGCGGACTTTGCAGAGCGCTGTGAAATTCAGCTTGCGTATGCTATCGGCGTTCCTTTCCCTGTAAGCATAATGGCACAGACCTTCGGAACAGCACAGATTCCCGAAGAAAAAATCGTTGAAGCCATTAAGAAAGTCTTTGACTGTACACCGGGCGGAATAATCAAAACGCTTGACCTTAAGCGCCCGATTTATTCTGCAACATCAGCTTACGGGCACTTCGGTCGCAGCGAATTCCCGTGGGAAAAAACAGACAGGGTAGAAGAACTCAAAAAATCAATATGAGCAAAATAAAACTGCTTACCGAAAGTCAGATAACGCAGGTGTTCGAAAGATTCAGATTGAACAATCCCGAACCCAAAACGGAACTTATTGCTCCGAATCCGTATTGTCTTCTGGTAAGCGTCGTGCTCAGTGCGCAGGCAACAGATAAATCGGTTAATGTTGCCTGTGCGCCGCTTTACGAAAAAGTCCGTACACCTGAACAGATGCTTGAACTCGGCGAAGAAAAACTTATTTCCTATATAAAATCAATCGGATTGTACAGGGCAAAAGCACGGCATGTTATGGGACTCAGCAAACGGCTTGTGCAGGACTTCAATTCAACTCTTCCTTCTACGCGCGAAGAACTTGAATCTTTACCGGGCGTTGGCCGAAAAACCGCAAATGTTATACTCAATGTAGTTTTCAAACAGCCAACAATGCCGGTAGATACACACCTTTTGCGAATTTGCCCCAAAATTGGTCTTGCAGAAGGAAACAATCCCCTTCAGGTAGAAAAATCTCTTTTGGAAAGAATACCTTCACGCTACATGGAACACGCGCATCACTGGCTTATCCTTCACGGACGCTATGTATGTACCGCAAGAAATCCAAAGTGCGAAGAATGTATTATAAGTGATTTATGCGCTCACAATTTTTAAGCCATGAAAATCAGCTTTACCAGGTAAATCCTGCACCGATAGAAAATGCATGAAAGTTTGTAATCTGCACGTCTGAATCACCGGAGCCGAATATGCTTTCAAAGTCATTGAGTTTCCAGTTGTAGCCGTAGTCAATATTCAGCATAAAGTTTCCCATTATAATGTCAAAACCGCCACCGGCTTTTAAAATAACCGCATTGTCTGTTCTGACAGAAACTTTTGTGTCTGCATAAGGTCTGAAGTGGCTGCCTATATTCAGATTACCGCCAAAAAGTACACCTACGGAATAAATTGAAGATTTGTAAAGCGAATTGATGTCATAACCGATATTGAGGCCGGTAAAAAAGTTTTTGCCCATTCCCCATGTAAGATAACCGTCAATGCTGTCCAGCGGATTTTCCTTAATGTCAAAATCAGAAAAATCAAGATCGGCCGGTTCCATTCCGGTAGTTACATAAAATGAGAGGCGTCCTTTCTGTTCTTTTTCTTCTGTATATTCAGTTTCACTTTCTTTCTGCGGCTGCGGTTGTGCAAGTTTTTCACTTTCCAAAGCTGTATGTACCCTTGCGATGTCGGCCTGGTATTCTTCTGCGGAACGTACATCAATCTGCGGGGACATAACGAACGTGCGGCTTTGCATCTGTGCGGAATTCAGCGTAAGAATTTCTTTTGCACGCTTTTCATTTTTGTATATTCTGCATTCAACAGGTTTTATTCTGTATTCTGAGGCCGACAGCCAGTGGGTTACCGTAAAATAAAGTTCGGCATAGAGAACAGAACTGTCTTTTCTGAAAAGTGCGTCGTAATATTCAACATTGAATTCATAGTCCCTTAACTGGCGCTCTGTCATCTGTTCGGGAAGAACATATTTCTTTTCTATAACATCAGAATATGGCAAATCGTATTCTATTTTTACTGCATCTTTGTGGCCGAGAGTCTGCATCGAACCTGTAAGGGGCCAGACTGCTTTTTGTGTATCATAATCACCGATGACAAGTTCAAGCTGCCCGTCAAGTGAATTTTCCACGTATTCTGCTGCTTCAAGCGATTTGTATGCTGAATTCAATGCCTCTTTTGATTTAGACTGAGGATCTGCCGTAATTTTTATCTTTAAATCTTCTATATATTGAATGCGCGTTTCGACAGTTGAATTCTGTGCCGCTACGAACTGAGAAAAAATTATGCCTAAAAAAAGAAAAGCTGCAGGATGTTTCATAATTTGGATTATAACACGAAAAACTTCTATTGTCAGTATTGGACGTCACAGTTATAATATACGCATGCTTAAAGGAAAAACAGTAATTCTTGGTGTAACGGCAAGTATCGCTGCGTATAAGGCCGCGTCTCTTGCGAGTATGCTGGTCAAAGCCGGCGCAGATGTACGCGTTATAATGACACCCAATGCCGTAAACATAATTAATCCAATAACTTTTGAGACCCTTACGGGACACAAATGTCTTGTAGATACCTTTGACCGCAACTTTGAGTTCAAGGTTTCCCACGTTTCTCTTGCAAAGGCTGCATCTGTTTTCATAGTAGCTCCGGCCAGTGCAGATACAATAGCAAAACTTGCGAACGGGCTCGCCGATGACATGCTTACAACAACATTTCTTGCGGCGTCCTGTCCCAAAATAATATGTCCTGCAATGAATACGGCAATGTTTGACAATCCCATAACGCAGGATAATCTGGAAAAATGCCGCCGCTTCGGGATGAAGGTTGTGCTTCCAGCAGAGGGAATGCTCGCCTGCGGTGATGTTGGCCGCGGAAAGATGCCGGAATGTGAATTCCTGTTTGCGCAGATAGAACACGAAATCGGTTACGAAAAAGATTTTGCGGGAAAGCGCATTCTTGTTACTGCAGGACCAACGCGTGAAAAACTGGATCCCGTGCGTTTTATAAGCAACCGCTCTACGGGAAAAATGGGTTATGCCGTTGCAAAAGCCGCCGCCGACCGTGGGGCAGAAGTAACGCTTGTTTCGGGACCTGTCGCGCTGGAACCGCCGCCGTTTGTAAAAACCATTCATGTTGAATCAGCCGCCCAAATGTTTGAAGTCGTGCGCACTGAATTCAGCGGGGCAGATATTGTAATAAAAGCAGCTGCAGTTGCAGATTACAGACCGGCCGATGTTTACGAACAGAAAATGAAAAAAACAGACGGCAATCTTTCCATTCAGCTTGAACGTACAGATGATATTCTGGCATATCTTGGCGCAAACAAAAAAAGAGGGCAGTTTTTATGCGGCTTTTCGATGGAAACAGAAAATCTTATACAGAATTCCCGTTCCAAACTGGAGCGCAAAAATCTGGACATGATTGCCGCCAATTGTCTTAAAACAGCCGGTGCCGGTTTCGGAACAGAAACAAATGTAATAACGCTCATTACAAAAGATTCAACTACGGAACTTCCACTTATGAGCAAAACAGAAGCAGCCCACAGAATACTGGATGAAATAAAAAATGCACAGAATTGAATTTACACAAATCGGCGGTTTCAAAGTAGGAAACGCGCAGAATTACGACGCGATGACAGGAGTAACAGCCCTTGTTTTTGACGGCCCGAATGTAGCCGGAATAGATATAAGCGGCGGCGGTCCTGCAGCGCGCGAGTCTTTTCTGTTCAGTCCGCTGGCAAATCCGCAGTCAATAACGGCACTTCTGCTTTCGGGAGGTTCTGCATACGGTCTTGCAGCGTCGGCCGGAGCAATGGCATATCTCGAAGAACACAATATGGGCTATCACTTGGGTGATATAGTTGTGCCGATAGTTCCGCAGTCATGCATTTTTGACCTTGGACTAGGAAGTTCTTCGGTAAGACCAGATTTTGATATGGGTTACAAAGCTTGTGCCGATTCAGTAAACAACCGCGCGGTTTCTGGAAATATCGGTGGCGGAACAGGAGCTTCTGTAGGCAAACTGTACGGAATGTCACGCTCACAGAAAGCAGGAATCGGTTATTACGCTGTTCAGCTTGGTGAATTGAAAATGGGTGCTGTAGTCATAGTAAATGCGCTGGGAGATATTTTTGACTACAGGAATGGAACAAAAGTCGCAGGACTTCTTACTGCCGACAGAAAAGAATTTGCAAGTCTTGAAGAAGAGTTGTATTGTGCCCAGAAAAAAATTACAGCCGGAACAAATACAACAATCGGTGCTGTAATTACAAACGGCGATTTTACCCAGCAGCAGATGTGCAAAATTGCGGCAATGACACGTTCTGCTTTGGGAAGAAGTATTAATCCTGTCGGAACAAGCGGTGACGGTGATACAATTTATGCTGTCTCGACCGGTAACGTAAAATCAAATCCTGACCTGGCCGGAACTTTGGCATGCCGAGTCCTCTCAGAAGCAATTCTCGATGCAGTAAAATCTGCCAAAATGGAAGAAAGCGAATATCTATCCAAGATAAGAAAATAGTTCCACCAGGAGGTAGAAACGTAAGATGGAAGAAGAAACAATCAATTCGGCAACAGAGGCTGTAAAGGCGGTGGGGGAGGGCGTCACTGAACAGGCACGCAATCTTCTGCATCTGGACGAATTTTCCAGGTATCTGACATGGGGAAATCTTGCGAAGGTTGTAGCAAACCTTATAGTCATTGTACTTATGTACATTGTTTACAGAATTATCAAAAAGCTAGTGTTCCGCCAGACTTCATCAAAGTTTGAAGTACACACTTCAATGCTTATCAACAAGATTATCAGTTATGTTTTCTACGTGATAATTGGAATGTACATTTTAAGCCTCTTCGGAATAAATTTTAAAGCAGTATGGGGAGCAGCCGGTGTTGCAGGACTTGCAATTGGTTTTGCAGCACAGACAAGTGTAAGCAATTTCATAAGTGGAATGTTCGTACTCAGCGAGCGTGCAATGAAGATAGGCGACTTTATTTCTGTAGGTGGCGTAAGCGGAACAGTCGACTCTGTAGGCCTTCTGAGTGTAAAGATTCATACTCCAGACAACCAGATGATCCGCATTCCGAACAGCGTAGTGATTAACAGCAATCTTATGAATTACAGCCACTTTGGAATAAGGCGCTTTCTTTTTGAGATTCCAATCAGTTATGAAACAGATCTTGCCCACGCACTTGAAGTAATTGCAAAAGTTCCGGAATACTGTCCTACAGTTTTAAAAGACCCGGCACCTTCTGTTTTCTACGATGGATTCGGCGATGCTGTAAATTTAAAACTTGCAGTCTGGTTTGACGGTGCAGATCTTATTCAGACAAAGAACGATGTTTACATTAATGTAGTAAAACTCTGTAATGAAAACAATGTGCAAATTCCGTACACACGCTACGACATAAAGATTGTTGACGACAAAAGCGGAACTCCGGCTCCGGTAGCAAAAGCAGCAGAAAAAGTAACTGCAAAAACAACTGACAAAACTGAATCAAAGACAACAAGAAAAACAACAGCACGTGCGGCTGCAAAAAAGAGTACAAAAGCATAAAAATTTTTCATTTTTTTGCTGAAATAAAAAATCAGACACAATATATAAGCATGAGAAAGTTAATTTATATATTGTGTCTGTCACTCGTGCTGTCTTCCTGTGAATTCTGGAAAACCACTGAGTCCGTTGAGTTTTCAATTTCGCCTGCTTCAAAAAATACCGGCGGGTGGAAGATTCTGTCTACTGAGGTTCCCGGAGAACCTCTTTATCTGGCTGCCGACGACTATGACTTCGAGCTTGAACTTCAGCCGAATGCGTTTACAGCAGTTCTTGCCTACACAGACGGATCTGCATTTCCTCTGGGCGCAATTTATCCATGCACAACAATACTTAACGCGCAGGACGGTTTCGCTGCAGATGTTTTTTACACGCTCATAAACCTTTCCTCTGAAGAAAACGCTGCTCAGGTAAAAGAATATCTTAATTACTTCAACTGGCAGCGCCTCATGACAGAATGCCGAAAGTACGAAAATCCGTGGAATCTTGATAAAAACCATCTTGTCCAGTCCATCGCTTCGGGAACATTCAAACTGTCAGACATAAGGATGTTTGAATGACGTGCTTTTAACTTTTTTCCTTCAAGTGTATAATGACCGCATGTTCAAGAAAACCTATTTTGTATTTATTGCGGTTTTTATATTTACACTGACTGCTGTTTCGTGTTCTTCAAAAAAATCAGGTTCGGAACAGCAGCCTCCTGCAAAGCTTTCTGTAAAAAACCATATCTGGTATTATTTTACAGCCGACGGTTTTGAAAAAACAGATCTTCCGCAGAATGCACCAAAAACCGCAGAATGCCCGTGGACAGAAGCAAGACGCATTTCGAGCGCAGCGTCATCAGTAAGCGAAAACTCCGGGGCGCACTCCTATGCCGTTGTAAACAAACTGGGAATTCTTTCTTTTGAAAGTGACGGCCCGCATCTTTATAAAGATGTTTCCTTTTTTTCAGAATACAGCGCCGGCTCACTTGTGTTCAGCGCCGGAAAACCCGTCTTTAACCTGTACCGGAGTACATTTTTTAACGAAGTGGCAGCTTCTTCTTCTAATGCTTCAAGACCTTTTCTTGTAGAGTTCAATCCTGAATCGGGGATGTTTTTTCCACTTGTGACCTACGAAAATCTTGGACTGTTGCCGTCCGACCAGATAACAGGATTCTTCTGGAACGGAACAACATGGACATGTTCTGTAAAAAAAACGGAAGCCGGCAAGGTTTCTTTTTCATATTTTTTCTGGGAGCCGCCAGTCGCACTTACAGAACTGTCGCCGGCGCTCTCTTATGAAACTTTCATTTTTTCTCCGTGCACAGAAGCACAGTACAGAAAAATAAACCTTCCTTTGTTATTCGACGCCGCGCCGGCGGGCCTTGCAGATCTACTGTCTCCGATACCTGAAGAATTTTCTTTCTATGTATCCTGGCGCGATAACTCTGGAACTTCGCCCGTAAATTACTTTCAGCAGGGCAGCGGCGGAATTACACTTAACGCAAAGGCGGCCAGAATTCCTGTGGAACAATATACTGCGGCTGTTTTTTCTGACGGAACAGTTTACATAAAAAAAGATTCAGCTGCACAGCAAGCCGCGTTCAGGCTCCCAAAACTGCCCGCCGGTTTTTGCTACGGTGAATTTGCGGTTGCAGACGGCATGCTTTATGTTGCCTGGGAAGAAACCAGTTTCTTTAAAACAGGCCGTGCAGGATTCATAAGCGTAGGTCTTTCGGAAGTAATGGACCTTATAAACTCGGCAGGAATCGCATCTTCAAACTGAACAGGCAGCCCCACCGGACAGATTATTTTCTTACAAGATTGGGTAGTCTGGTCTGGGCCTGCTTCAAGTAGATGTATTTGAGCGGGTGAAGATCCAGGGCATTTGTCTGCCAGCCGCCAACGGAATTCAAATCAATGTACTGGACACTCACTGCATGTAAAACAGGAATGAGCATTCCGTCATCGAGTAGAAGCTGTTCCGCGCGTGAAAGATATTTGTATTGTTCAGTGCTGTCTTCGGCAGTGGCAGATTTACTTAAAAGAGCGTCATAGTCAGGGTTTTTATAATTTGCAACGTTAAGCGTCGAGTCTCCCCTGAAAAGTTCCAGAAAGGCAAGCGGGTCTGCAAAGTCACCAATCCACGAATAAGTAAACAAATCTGCGTTCCATGTTGCAATAGAAGGATTGTAGCGTTCAAAAGACGTGGTCTGCACGGTAAGTTCCACTCCGAGCGGTTCCCAAGCAGCTTTAAGAAGTTCGGCCCATTCTTTTACATAGTCATCGGGCGTAATCGCAAAAACAAGCGGTATTTTTTCACCGGCCTCAATTCCGTATTTTGCACGTGCATCTTTCATAAGCTCGGCTGCATCTACGGGATCGTAGTCATCTATTCCTTTAACTTCAGGATAGCCCGAAAGCGGGTAGACAAGTGTTGTTGCTTTTACAGAAGCCTTTGCCCTGAGTTTGTCATACGGAATTGCTTCCAGAAGTGCATTCCTGAATTCAGGTTTGTCCCATGGTGAATTTTTTATTTTAAAGAAAAGATATGTCGTTCCGAATTCTGCAGATACGTGAATTGAATTCGGATTTATTATCTGAGCACTTTCTGCGTTTCCCGAAATCCAGTCGGCGCGTCCTGTGTTAAAAAGATAACTGTTTTCTGCCGTGTCATCGCTCTGGATAATTGTAATTCCCGGAATTTTTACTTCCCCGGCGGAATGGTAGTTTTCATTTTTTGCAAGAACAAGATTTCCCGGCGTGTATGAAGAAATTGCAAAGGCACCGCTGAATGCATCTTTGTCTGGACTTACGGCAGCAAATGCGTGGTGACACAGAAGTTTGGGAAGATGGGCTGCCGGTTCGTCAAGGCGCACTACAAGAGTAAAGTCATCCCTAACTTCAATGCGCACCTCTTCTGCAGTGCCTGTTCCCATGCGGAATTCTTTTGCGCCCGTAATGCAGTCCAGCATAGACGCGAACGGGGCTCCATGTTCTGAAAGAAGTTTAATCCACGAGTCCCTGAAAGTCTGTGCGGTTATGGCAATACCATCGCTAAATTTTGCATCCTTGCGCAGTGTAAAAGTCCATCTTTTTTTGTCACGCGAAATTTTGTATGACTCGCATATTGCGGGAATGGGCTCAAGCGTTACAGGATGGTAAGAAAAAAGTCCTTCGTAAAGTGCTGTAAAAATCTGTGCTTCAGAAACATAGGCTGCTGTATGCGGGTTCAAATCGTAAGTGTGCGGAATATCAATGATTACAAAATTCCTGTAAAGCGGGTTTTCTTCAGATTCAGCTTTCTGTGCAAATGAAAATGAAGAAAGTGCAGCGGCGGCACACATTAGAAGTGCGGTTTTGAAAAATTTCATAACAGCCATTTTATTCCCCTTCGATTATTCCCAGTTTGCGCATCTGATTTTGTTCTTCTATATAAGAAGTATATTCAACCCGGTGCTGGTTTACCTTGACCATAATATTTTTGAGCGTCGTAAGTTCCATTTTAATTCCCTTTATTCTGGATCTGTCGCTCTGGTGTACGGTATCCTTGAAAAATTCATCCAGCGCTCCCAGCAGTGCAAGAAGATGGTTGTTTTCTATAATATGCTTGTTAAGAAAGTCCAGAATCGTTTCATCAGGTTGGGAACTTATTCTGTTAAACCCCGGGGTATGCCTTACAGAAAAAGAAGCATAATATCTGGCGCGCTTCATAAGACTTTCCTTGAATTCCTTGAAGTGGATTACTTCCCTGCGCTTGGCTTCTGTTTTTTTGTCGGTAAGAATTACCTCGTAGTCTACCGGCGGCTCAGCTATGCCAAAGAGTTTCCTTATAAACCGCATGAATTTGTCACCGAGTGTATTGTGTTCGCTTTCAAGTACATCGTGATTAATGCAGATTTTTTCAAAAATAAGGTCATAGCTTTCAGAAAGTGTACCCATTACGCGCACGGCTTCCATAAGAATATCATGCGTGTTCACCTTTTCTACTTTTTTCTGAACTTTGTTTTCAGAAACCGTCATCATGTCCAGAAGTTTTTTCTGCCGAGCCTCTTTGTCTGGCGCAGTTTCTTCGGCTGCAATTTCCCCAATAAGGTCGGCAACAAAAGAACGCTTGGGCATAAGCGATGCAAAGAGACGCTTTGTTTCGGTGATAAAAGCAGTTGTCGAAGAATAGGCCGCTTCTTTATTGAACTGTTCGGAACCAAGTACATTTTTGCGTACATCAATTTTGTAGCGCTCTTTCTGGAATTCAGTCAGCTGTTTGAGAGTAGCGTTTATTTCAGAAAAAGCGGTTACTGTTTTTGCAACGCTGTCTTTGATGAGGCTGAGCGTAAGAGGTGTGGCACCTGTTTTTAAGGAAGTAAGAACTGCTGCAAGTGCCTTTGTATTCGGCTTGGCTGAATTTTCTGACAAAGCGTTCCATGCAAAGGTATTGTTCAATTCCAAAAGCTTGCGGATTTTTTCCATTCCCAGCTGCGAAATAGAAAAACGCATGTAGTTGCATACAAAGTCAATCAGGCTTTCGTAATCGCTCAGTCTTTTTCCCAGAATAATGGATTTTTCATTATCACTGAATTCCGTGTCTTCTATGCGGGTAATATCCGAAATTTTCTTGTCATTTTTGTAAGGGTCGGGCGTAATAAGCGAACGCTTAACGAGGGCGTCAAAAAGATTCCTTACACATGAAAGATGAAGCCGGTAAGCCTCCTGAATTTTAGGGAGCGCCGTAGTATCAAACCAACGTTCCTTGTCTGCAGCCGCCGGAATTATCTGTTGATTGAAATCTTCCATAAGTAGTACCTTCCTTGCGTTAAAAAAAACAAATATTCTTTATAAATATCGGCATAAAACGCGCCAATCTGCATAACATACTACCATAAAATTCTACCTGTTGAAATAAACATAAAAAAAGATTAATCTCTAGGGAAGGACTTATTTAATCCAAAGGATAGAAGAATGGCACTTGATGAAAATTTGCAGACCGTGCGCCACAGTTGCGCGCATGTAATGGCGGAAGCCGTACTCAGGCTTTTTCCCGGAACAAAAATAGCAATTGGACCGGCCATAGACAATGGCTTTTATTACGATTTTGATTTTCCGGCGGACCATAAGGCTTCAGAAACTGATTTTGCGGCCATAGAAAAGGAAATGCGCAAAATTCTTTCTTCAAACTCTGAATTTGTTAGAAATGAAGTTACAAAAGAGCAGGCGCTTGAGCTTTTTAAGGATCAGCCTTACAAGGTTGAACTTATCAATGATCTTCCTGACTCAGAAAAAATTACTACATATACCCAGGACGGATTCACCGACTTGTGTCGCGGTCCGCACGTTGCCAGCACAAAGGAAATAAACGCCCAGTCATTCAAAATTACAAAAATGGCAGGCGCTTACTGGAGAGGAGACGTTAACCGCCCTGTTCTTACAAGACTTTATGCCGTCTGTTTTGCAAAGCCCAACGATCTTAAGGATTATCTTGCAAAACTCGAAGAAGCAGAACGCCGTGACCACCGCAAGCTCGGAACCCAGCTGGATCTCTTCCACATTGATCCCGAAGATCCGGGTCAGATTTTCTGGCACCCCAACGGATGGTCAATGTATGTAACCCTTCAGGACTACATGCGTGACAAGGTTGTACGCGACGGTTACCAGGAAGTAAATACACCTGCCGTAATGCCGCGCACTCTTTGGGAACGCTCGGGCCACTGGGGTCACTACCAGAAGAATATGTTCATTACAGAAAGCGAAAAACGCATTTTTGCCATCAAGCCAATGAACTGTCCCGGCGCCCTCGAAATCTTCAAGTCAAGAACACGTTCGTACAAAGATCTTCCTCTGCGCCTGGCAGAATTCGGACACTGTGTACGCAATGAGCCCAGCGGAACCCTGCACGGAATAATGCGTGTACGCGGTTTTGTTCAGGATGATGCACATATTATCTGTACAGAAGACCAGATTGAAGCCGAAGTTACAAAATTCTGCCACCTGCTTCTTGACGTTTACAAAGACTTCGGATTTGATAAAAATCTTCTTGTAAAGCTCAGTACAATGCCTGAAGACCACGTTGGTGAACTTGCAACCTGGCAGCATGCAGAAAGTGCACTTGCAGCCGCATGCAAAGCCGCCGGAATGGAATACGAAATTCAGCCCGGTGAAGGCGCATTCTATGGACCAAAGCTTGAATTTACCCTCGTTGATGCCCTTGACCGCCAGTGGCAGTGCGGAACAATTCAGCTGGACTACCAGCTTCCTTCTGCAGAACGCCTTGATGCACAGTACATCGGAAGCGATAACCAGAAACATCATCCGGTTATGCTTCACCGTGCAGTAATGGGTTCTTTGGAGCGCTTTCTTGGAATTCTTATAGAAAACTATGCAGGAGCAATGCCGGCCTGGCTACACTTTGAACAGGCTGCTGTAGTTCCTGTAAGTCCCGAGTTCAATGAGTATGCACAGACTGTTGCCGACACTCTCAGGGCAGCAAAAATCCGTGCAAACGCTTATGTTGATGATTCCAACATGAAGAACAAGATCAAGATGATTACCAGCGAGCACAAAACGCCGTATATTCTTGTTGTAGGTGCAAAAGAGCGTGATGAAAACGCCGTGTGCGTAAGATTCCGCGCCTCTTCAGGACTGCAGCAGAAGACTTTTGAACTGAAAGAATTCCGCGATTACGTTCTGGACAAAGTAGCCACACACTTCAATGGAATATAATAAACAAGGGCTGCCGTAAGGCAGCCCCTTTTATTTACCTTCTTTTACACAATTTTATTTCAGTTGAATTCAGATTGGTTTAATCATTGCGCCTTACTTCGAATTCAACTTTTGGTTCTGACTTTTTTGTGTCATCCCGCTTTTTGTATTTTTTGTAAAGAACTTCCTGTACCCGCACAGCCTGTTCATTTTTTTCTGGTACATTAGGTTTCCAGTTGCCGTTTTTCTGCAGAGTGTGGCTGTGTGTATTGTCCTGGAAATAAAGGACCAAAGTTTCGCGCACGGTTTTGAATACTTCTGCATCGGTAACTGGGAACATAAGTTCTATGCGGCGGTCAAGATTGCGTTCCATCCAGTCTGCGCTGCTGAGAAAAATTTCTTCGGCCCCACCGTTCTGAAAGTAAAAGATTCTGCTGTGTTCAAGATAGCGGTCAACTACGCTTACTACGCTTATGTTTTCGCTCAGCCCCGGCACTCCCGGAACAAGAGTGCAGATTCCGCGTATATTTAGTTCAATTTTGACTCCTGCCTGACTTGCCCTGTAAAGCGCGTCAATTATTTCCTTATGACACAGGCTGTTCATTTTTGCAACAATGTGCCCGGGATTTTCTGCCGTACTCTGTTTTACTTCGCGGTCAATCAGTTCCAGAAGCTTTGACTTGAGCGACACCGGTGCCATGTAAAGATGGTGCATTGTCTGAAGGGCGCTGTATCCCGAAATTACATTGAAGAAAAGCGTTGCGTCAGTTGCAATTTCATTGTTCGAAGTAAAAATAGAAAGATCCTGGTAGAGTTTCGCCGTCTTCGGATTATAGTTGCCCGTGCTCAAGTGCGCGTACCGTCTCATTCCGTCGCTTTCACGCCTTACGACAAGACAAATTTTTGCATGTACCTTAAGGTTTACGACTCCGTAAATTACGATAACGCCTGCCTTTTCCAGCTCTTCTGCCCATGAAATATTGCGTTTTTCATCAAAGCGTGCCTTCAGTTCAACAAAAACGGTAACCTGCTTTCCGTTCTGTGCGGCTTCTTTAAGAGCCTGTACAACCGGACTCGAACTTCCTGTTCTGTAGAGAGTCATTTTTATTGCAAGAACCTGCTCGTCCTTTGCCGCATCACGCAGGAACTTTACAACAGGATCATAACTCTGGTAAGGAACATCAAGAAGAACGTCATGCTGTCTGAGCGTGTTCCAGTAAGTGCCTTCTTCGGGAAGATCGTCGGGGTAAAAGTTTTTCCATTCCGGGTAAAGGAATTTGGGCGCATTTTCTACGTTAAGAAGATCCAGAAGTGTAGTCGGGTCAATCAAACCGTTGACTTCATAAACATCGTCGTCGGCAAGGGTAAGCTTTGATTTGATAATTTCAAGAAGCTTGCGGCTTGTGGAACTGTACATCATGCGAACGGCAAAAGAAGACTGTCTTTTCTGCAGGACTTCTTCCATAGCCTGAATAAAATTCGGGCCTGCATCTTCATCTACCGCAAAATCTGCATCGCGTGCAATTTTGAACAGCATCGTTTCGCTTACACGGTAACCAGGGAAAAGTTCCGTTCCGTAAAGTGCAACAATATCGTCAAGAACGGCAAACTGTTTTGTACCGTCGCTGCTTGGAAGCCACACTATGCGCGGAATATTCGCCGGAATCTGTACAAGGGCAAAAATATCATTGGTTTCATCAGCCGTGATTGCAGTTTTAAGACTGTGCACGCCCTTCATGGGTTCAAGAAGAAAAGCCGCAGTAAGACGCAGATTGCCTATATTCGGGAAAGAAGAGCCGTCTGTTCTGAGCGGAGTCAAAACCGGGAAAATCTCGTGCTTAAAAATGCTTTCGGTAAAAGATTTCTGCGCGCCTGTATAATCCTTTGGCGGAACATAGGAAATTCCCTGGGCAGCAAGAGACGGCAGAACGTCACCGGTAAGTGTTCCGTAGAGAAGTTTTGTAATCTGGTGGCATCTGTCCGAAATTTTTTTAAGAAGACCTGCAGGCGTCAGTCCGCTTGCGTCTGTTTTGTAGGGATTTTCCTTGAACTGCCGTTTAATTGAAGCAACTCTTACCTGAAAAAATTCGTCAAAATTGCTGGCTGTAATCGCAAGAAACTTAAGCCTTTCAAGAAGCGGTAGATCCTTTCGTGTCGCCTCGTGAAGTACTCTTGCATTGAATTCAATCCAGCTGAGTTCCCTGTTAAAATATTTTGCACCTTCCATCGTGTTCTCCAAAAAATGTGCAGTCAGACAAGAACAATCTTGTATCCGAATACGTTTTCAAAAAGGTCGCTCTTTTGCGCAACGGCAAGTTTTTCGAGCGCCAGATTTGTGTGACCCTTTACGCGGAACGTGAGGCTGTCGTGCGCAAAGTTTATGGTAAAGTCAATAAGTTTCTGCTGGTGTGTTCTGTCCAGAGCGTCGGCAACTCTCAGAATAGCGCTTAGTTTAAGGATAATCATGCGGCTTGTTCTGGGAAGCAGCCTAAATTCAGGATCGTCCTGTGGCATTCTGGACCCTTTGTGAAAGTTAGTAATCAGTGCAACCAGCGCTTTGTCATCCCTGCTCAGACCGAAAATCTCGCTGTGGTTTATAATGTACTTGCTGTGAACATTGTGGTCTTCTGCACGAATAAACATTCCTATATCGTGAAGAATTGCACTTACAGAAAGCAGCATGCGTACGTGCGGGTCAAGTCCAAGTTCATCCTGCATGGCATCATATATGCGCAGGCTTGTTCTTTTTACATGCTCGGCGTGGGCTTCGTCTCCCTGGTATTTTCTCAAAAGTGAAGTCGCGCTCGCAAGAATCTGCTGCGTAAACTCATCGCGCAGTTCACCGTCAGAAAGTTCCGCGTTGTTCAGAAGAATACCTTCACGTATAGATGTTTCCGGAACAATAATCGAAGTAACATTCGTAAGGTAAACAAAAAGTTTGTATGCAATAAGCGAAATCTGGAATGTCTGCGCATCGTTGTAATTCAGCTTGAATTTGGCAATACATTCTTCCGTAGTATAATGCTGCACTTCGTCAACAAACGCTTCAAAGTCGTAACGCTGTATTTCCCATAGGAACGGAGAAATTGGTTTTCCTGCAAAGATGGCGGCCAGTTTCATGTCTGTTCCCAGGGCAATAAACTGCTGCACTTTGTCCAGATTCATCTCTGTATTAAGGGCATTTTTTGTGTTTCTGATGAATTCGCCAATAAAACGGTGTGCATCGTCAATGTTTCCAAGCATTGCGCGTATCTGCTGTTCAATAATGACAGTACCCAGCCTCATGCTGTGTGCACCGACCATGCGCCCTTTTTCCATAAGCATCATTTCGGTAGCGCCGCCTGAAATTTCAAGAATAATGGAATCGCTCTGCCTTACACTTACGCTTTCGTCTTTAAGGCATTCTGTGACGGCAATGTACATGAGACGGTTTTCTTCAATTCCGTCGGTAACATGAACTGTAAAACCGGTTTTTACCTTAATGCGGTCAACAAAGGGGTCGCGGTTGTTTGCTTCACGTACCGCGCTTGTTCCAATAACAATGGTTTCCTGTCTGGAAATTCCCCAGCCCTTAAGCTGCTCGCCGAATCTGTTCAGAATCTGTAGACACGCCAACAATGTTTCGCGGGTAATTGAGCCTGCAGTAAAAACATCGCGCCCCAGATTTACCGGGAACTCACTTCTGTCGAGAATATTGTACTTTTTCTGAACTGGCTGTTCCGAGTCTGCCGTGCGCTCTTCCACAGGTTCTGCAACCAACAGACGTATACCTGTGGAGCCGATTTCAATAACTGCCTGCGGAGTCTGCAATCTGGCCTCCCGAATTAAAGTTTGTCTATAAGCATTGAACACTTGCCCGACGGAATCGGAAGTGTCTTTTTCTTCTGGTCAAGAATATTGATAGTAAAGTAATAGAGTTTTTCGCTTTCCATCTGGATTTCCCAGCCGCGGTTGCTCTTGTTGCTCAGAATTGTAATAAGATTGCGCTTGAGTGACAGTTTTTCTATTCCCATTATTTCAAGATTGGGAATAACCCAGTCAACAGTTTTGCGCGGAAGACTTATGTTAAGGCCAATTACGTTTTCTATCATAAGGGCAATTGTAGAAAGACCTGTGTAGTGAAGGTATCTTCTTTTGGGGAATTCGGAATCACTTCTGCAGGCTGCCGGACCTTCCTTGCACGGAAGATAGGCTTCGTAAAGGTCACCCTTCTGCTTGGAATCGACAGGACTCAGCGCCTCAAGAATATAATAGAGGTGCCGTATTGCACATTCCCTTGCAAAGGCATAGCGCTGGTACTTTTCGAGCCCCTTGATTACCATAAAGTTAAACGGTGCAAGAACCGAGCCCTTGAAGCCTTCACCGCTTTCCTTGAAGTCAGGACTGTCGGCGCTTAATGTAGGGAACGGATGATCTGTTCCGAAAGTCTGCGAATTGCTCAGGTGTGCAATAAGAACATCAGCTCTGTCTGCGTTGGGAAGTTCCGCGAGCAAAGGCCAGAAACCTGCAATTGTTTTCTGCGGAAGGCGTGCTTCGTTTTTGTCCAAATCGTGGTAAAAGCCGGTTTCATTGTCCCACATGAGGCTGTTTATTCTTGTCTTGAGGCTGAAGTACATTTTCTTGTACTGAAAACTCAAATCCTTGTCGTTAAGAATATCTCCCAGTGCCGACATATGAGCTGCGTTAATAGCCATGCAACTGTTGAAGTCAACCGGGTAGTAGCATCCCTTGCGCGGTGAATTGAACATGCTTGAAGCTTCTGCCGGAACAGAATAAAGCCCGTTCTGATGCTTGAATGTTCTGTCAATCCAGTCCATGTATTTCTGAAGGACAGGCATTACTTCACGTATTCTGCGTTTGTTTGCACTTTTGTGGTACAGGTTGAATTCAGCCCAGGCAAAAAGAGGCAGACCTACACCTTCAGGATTTTTTGGATCCGGAATCGCTTTGTTTGTAGTGGCATCGTACTTGCAGCGTATTGCGCCGTTTTCTTCCTGCCTTGCGTAAAAATAGTCGATGTTTTTGTTGGCTGGATAATTCCTGTTTGAATAGACCAGAAAGAACGAAGAGAAAATAGCTTCTGTCTGGGTCATCTCTAATTTTCCGTTAAGAGGGTAAATGAAATATCCGTCAGGAGAAGTCTCGCCCGAAACAGGGTCAATCCAGTAGTCGGTTAGCCAGTTCCAGGTTTTGTCATAAATATCTACGAAATCCTGATCATAAAAATGGATTTTAGGGAAATCTCGTTTGTTCACATTTGCTCCTGAGAAAAAACTTTTGTAAAAAAAATTCTTTATACAACTTAATATTATATCATAAAATAAAAAAAAACGGTATAATTTCGCAAGCTTTTTTTAGATTTTTAAGGAAAAGGTTGTTATGTTCCAGTCTTTTATTTACCTTGAAGTAAGAGTATTGCTGTCTTCTGTTCCCGGAGTATTTATTTCAACTACAGAGGATAGCGCAAAAAAAGATATTTTGTCGGTAAAGGCAGATTTTCTGCGCAAAAACAACTCTGCCCCCAAAATAAATTCAGTTAAAATAGAACCGTCAACGCTTCACAGGGTACGCACGTTGGTAGAAGCTCTGGGCGGAACAATGACAGGCAGTTCAACACTGGAAAGACTTCTCGGAAACATTCAGGAGCCGCCAGATGACCGCAATTTTACCGGATTTTCTGTAAGGGCAGCTCAGGGTGGCGGTCTGGACATAATGTTCCACCAGAAATCAAAGCACATAAAAATAGAAGAAGTAAGGGTAGAAGAAGACAGCGGACACTTGACGCGTGTGGGCGGGGCAAAACCGCGCATGGACTGGACCTACGCAGGATGTCCCAGCATAAGAATCCGTACCAGTAGTGCCTTTGAACTTGGCGAAGAAGCCGAACTTTTTCTTCAGGAACTTTACACGCTGCTTGCATACCTCAAGGTGGTCAATCCTGAACTGAGCGAAGCCGCGGTAAGATGCAATGCCTATGTTTCAATGGCTGAATATCCCCAAAAACCGTCGTATACAGTAAAACTCCGCAACCTCAATTCCTTCAACTTTGTACGCAAGGCCATTAACAGCGAACTATCGCGGCAAGAGGAAATTCTTTCAGGCGGCGGCACGGTTGCAAGCGAGAGCCGTCTCTGGATAGAAGAGCGCGGAACGACAGAATCTTTTCAGGAAAGACAGCCGTGCATGGAAAGATTTGCCGTTGTAGAACCGTCTGTCGAAGTTCACACTGGAACATGCTCCCAGTCAGGCTCCCTTGATGTAGAACTTCCCGGTGCAAGACGCGAAAGGCTCCGGGTACAGTACGGACTTTCACGCTTAAGGAGCATGTTCATCTGTGCAGAAAAAGACCGCGCAGACTATTTCGAACAGGCCGCCGCCTGCGGTGCAGATCCGCTTAATATAGCCCACTGGATGGCCGGTGAACTGATGCGCCTTCTTAACAGGAGCCGTCGTTCAATAAAAACCTGCGCACTTACGCCGCAAAAATTCGCCGGTGTAATAAAAATGTTCGAAAGTGGCCGCATAAACAGCGGAATGGCAAAAAAACTTCTCAAAGATGTGTTTGAAACAGGGGAAGATCCGCTTGAAGCAGCCGAACGCGATGGAATGACGCTCCTTTCAGAAAAAGAACTCAAACCTGTTGTAAAAAAAGTCCTTTCAGAAAACGAAAAAAGTGTGGTAGCGCTCAGACAGGGGCAGATGCCTCCCCTTGAATATCTTACTGGCTGCGTAATGAAAGAAACATACGGCAGAGCAGACGCACAGACTGTAAAGGCTATGATAAAGTCAATTCTTGACATAAACGTAATCTATGTACTTGCCATGGGCGGCGCAATAAGCGCAAGAAAAAGACCCGACGGTTCTGTAGAAGCAGGAAACTCCGAAGAAATACGCACTCTTTTTGATGAAAAAAACAACAGCTTTCCGGTACAGATATCTTCCGTAGGTGCAATGCTCAGTGAAGAAACAGAACCTGCAGACTGGGCAAGACTCATAGCGGCCATACATGAAAAGATTGAATCAGGTACGGCAAACGGAATAGTAGTCACACACGGAACAGACACACTGTCCTATACTGCAGCCCTTTTGTTCTGGTTGTTCGGGGCATCAAAGGTGCCGCTTGTAATAACAACCTCAGAAACTCTTCCGTCAGAAAGTGATGAGGCAAAGATAAACGTAAATCTTGCAGTCAAAACTGCGCGTGAAAAAAAGAACGGTGTTTATGTAGTCTGCGGCGGTAAAATCTATTCCCCGCTTAACCTCAAATTTCTTGGAAAAAAAGGCCGTCCTTTCGAAAACTGGAACCTTCCCCAACCGATATTTACTTCAGACGAGCCGCTCAGCCACCAGTTTCTGTCAGTAAGCCTTCCCGAAAAAGAAGCCATGTCTGCAATTCTTAACGAAGCAGCGTCTTCGCTCGAAATCGTGCGCCTTTACCCGGGAATGAAAGCAAGCCGCCTTGAAGAAATGTTTTCCGGGGCAGCAGAATCACAGAAAATCAGCGGTGTAATTATGGAACTTTACGCCAGCGGAACAGGAAACATGAGAAGTACGGACTATTCGCTTAAATATCTTCTTATAAAAGGAAAGAAATGCGGATGTTCCTTCTACTGTACATCCCAGCAGGAACGCCGTCTTGACTTCAGCGAGTATGCAACAGGAGCGCAGGTATGGAGGGAAGGTGCTGTTCCTATGGGTGCGCTTACCACAGAATCTGTCACAGCCCTTTATTTTGCTGCAAGTCTTGTGGCAGACACCCGCGAAGAGTTTTCAGAACTTATGGAAACTTCAGGCGAAACCCTTCAGCTCAGATAAGGGAATCAATTAGAAAAAGAATCCGTCGGGTCGCAGAAAAGGCGCACCGTCTCTTTTGACGACTTGTGGCGTGATTTCAGAAGAAGTGACTGCGTGCTTGTCTGGTAAACGTAACCCGAAGAATTGTATGTTTCAAATCGCGGGTCTGTTCTGAACATCTGGCCCTGAATTTCAATCTTTCCGTGGAAAGTCGGAACTCCGTTAAAAATAATGTGGTTCGTAAGTCCCTGTGGAAAGTCAATGTCAATATTTACGATATTTTCAGCATCGATTCTGTAAGAAATATTTCTTGCACATGTCCATGCCCAGACTGCAGTATTCCCGTAGTAACCCAGAATCTGCGTGTGCGGGTAATAGAAATTGGATTCTGCAAGAATATGGTAAACAGAAGCCGCCGTTTCTACATTGAGTCCTGCAGTAAGTGCCTTGTTCATAATAAGGTAGCCTGTCTGCGTATATTCATTCTTTGAAGAAACGTCTCCGTATTTTGCAAGAGCATTTCCGACTTCTATAGTCTGCCTTACCGACAGTGCCGTACCGTTGTTGTTGATCTTAACGGCATCGTTTTCAAGTGAACAGGCTTGCGCAATTGAATCAAGGCATTTTGCAAGAACCGGCTCAAGAAGTGCTGCAACAGAAGCATCGTTTTTATACAAATCAGCGTAAACGTTAAGAATTCCCGCAGCCTGAACAACAGTCGGCTTAAAGTCTGCCATCTGTGCCGGGAAAGAAAGAAGGTTTGTGATTCTGGACTTTTTCTTTTCGCGTATAATAAAGTCAGAAATTCCGTCTATATTGAAAATATCAAGATTTTTTGACGTAACAGCACTTGCCGTCATGGAAGAATATTGTTCAGTCTGAACAACAAGGCTTCTGTTCATTACTGCAAGTGTGTTAAAGAAAGGCGCCGAAACATAAGTTCTGTGGTTTTCTCTTCTGAGCGACTCTGGAACAGAATCAATCGCCTCGTTGTACCTGTCGCGTGAAGCCATTTCTGCAACATAAGCGGTAACTGCACTTTCAGACAGACTGTCCGCCGCCGAAGTCTTAAGAATTGCCTCTGTTTCAGACAGGAATTTGTCGCGGGCACGCCTGGCTTCTGCATCAAATGAAGCGCGGCTTGTTCCTTCAAGGCCGACTACAGTAGAATAAGAGAATCTCTTTGACGGGTCGTAGGTAACAAACATGGCCACAGAGTCTTTTTTTGTAAACTGAACAGTATTGTCAAGAATATCGTGTGCAGTCAGCATAAAAAATCCTTTCTTTGCAGTAAGAAGTGCATGGCTTTTTGAAAGTTTTTCCGAAGTCAGGTTTCCTGAAAGTTTGTACGGAACCTCAATAGAGCTGAACTTATCAGAAATTCTTGCAGAAACAGAAAGTTCCCCGTCAGAATCAGCTTTTGATGTGTGAAAAGTAAGAACAGTTCCGTCGTTAAAGGTAAAGGAGGCAGAAAGTGAAGTTTCGTCAAAGGACTTCAGAACAAGCTTTTCACCTGCGGAATTTTCATCTGTCTTTGCTACAACAGGATTTTCGTCATCTGCAGAAAAAGAAATGCCTTTGAATGTAACCTTGAACTGGTTTTTGAGTTCAGTTACATTGGTATCTGATTCCGTCTGTGCAATTGAAATGTGCAGAGGACCTATTGCTTTTGAAATTATTGATTCACTCTTAAACTGAAGTACAAAAATGCCGACAATAATAGCGGCATAAAGGACTGTGAGTCCTAAAAACTTTCTTACAGGATGTTTACGCATTTTGTTTATTCTATATTCTAAAGATACAAAATGCAATAATACGCGCCTGTTTTTGTGGGGAATTATGAAAAGATTGGAAAAACCGGCATTGCGTGCCGTAAAAATGATTTGTGCCGTAGCAGCATGTGCACTTATATTTTCCTGTGCTACAACAGGCAAAGTGCAGGAAGAACAGTTTGCAGAACAGCCTTCAAAAGAAGCAGAAGTTCCGGCAGTAAAAGAAAAACCCGCCGTCAGTAAAAAAAAGACATTTACAAAGATGGACTTTCTTGAATCACTGAGCTCCTGTCTTGAAAAAAACGATTTTGATGCAGCTCTTGCACTTTACGACACCCTTCCACAAGAATTTGCTTCTGATTACGATCTTCTGTTTTTAAAGGCATCCGTTTATTTTAGTGCCGGCAAAATTCCAGAGTCAAAGGCTTTGTGCGACGAACTTTCTGCAATTGACCCTTCCAACACCGACGTAATGGAACTGTCTGCCATAATTGCCAAAAAAACCGGAAATTCCGCCGAGCGCAGCCGCAAAATAGCCGCCATTATCGCAAAGGACAAATTCAATCCCGGAGCCAATGTCGAGCTTGCCGGAGATGCATTTATGAAGCGCAATTACAAACTTGCCAAAACCTATTACAACCGTGCGCTCGCCAGAGATTCAGACAACGAAGACGCACTGTTCGGGTTGGGCCAGACAGAATACTATCTCGAAAATGACGATTCTGCAAAAAAATCCCTCGAAAAGCTTCTGGAAAAAAATCCTGATTACGCACCCGCATATCTTTATCTTGGTAAAATTGCAGCTGCAAACAATGAATACAAAATTGCGTCTGACTATGCAAAAACTGCAATAGAAAAAGATCCGACCCAGTACGATTACTTCATGGATTACGGAATGTACGAACGCTATCTTGGCCACTACGATGCAGCCGAAGAAGCCTGGACACAAGCAATTCAGATAGAAAGTGGCTATTTTCTGGCCTACGCATACCGCGCGGGACTTTATGACGAGCGCAATATGTTCCCGCAGGCACTTGCCGACTACAAAAAAGTTGTGGAACTGAACCCGGAATACTATTTTGCACACGAAAGTCTTGGCGTTCTTGCCCTGCATGAAAAACAGTGGAGTACTGCCCGCGCTTCCTTCGAGGAATGCTATAAGAAAAATCCTGCCAACGTGTCTTATCCTCTTATGGTTACGTACTGCTATTATATGGAAGGAAACGACATTGAGGCACGCAATTTCAGCAACCAGGCCCTGCGTGTAATGGACAGAAATACAATTGAATACACAATGCTGCGTGTTTATCATGACAAAGCCGGTGAAATGCCCCTTCCGCAAAGAATTGCAGCCCTCAAGAACAGAAACCTGCGCGGCAAAATGTACTTCTATCTGGGGCTTTTTTATGATATGTTTGGAGGAAAAGAAGCCGCCAAAGAATATTATACAAAAGTCGTAGAGATGAATTCGCCTATGTTTTTTGAGTATAGACTGGCGGAATGGAGCATAAAAGAAAATGGAACAGAATAATTCCGCAGATACAGCAACTCAAAAGCATCTTGAATTCGGTGAAAAGAAAATAATTCTTGTTGGAACGGCGCATGTTTCTTCAGAAAGTATAGAAGAAGTAAAAAAAGCCGTTACTGACATAAAGCCCGACTCGGTAGCCGTGGAATTGGACGAAAATCGCCTCAAAAATCTCGAAGACCCCGAATCCTGGCGCAAGATGGACATTATAAAAGTCCTCAAAAACAAAATGGGCTTTCTTATGCTCGCAAATATTGTTCTTGCAGGCTACCAGAAGCGCATGGGAGAGAATGCAGGAGTAAAACCCGGTGACGAAATGCTTGCTGCAATAGAAACTTCACGCAGTATGGGAATTCCACTTACGATGGTTGACCGCCCGATTGCAGTGACGTTAAGACGCGCCTGGGTAAAAAATTCCTTCTGGGGAAAGAGCAAGCTTCTTTCAATGCTTATTGCAAGCGCTTTTTCCAAAGAAGAAGTTTCACCCGGCGAAATAGAAAACCTCAAGCAGACCAGCGAAATGGACACAATGATGCGCGACCTGTCAGACTATCTTCCTGCAGTAAAAGAAGTGCTTATTGACGAGCGCGACAAATACCTTGCATCAAAAATATGGACTTCACCCGGAACAACCGTGCTTGCAGTATTGGGCGCAGGGCATCTTGGCGGAGTACAGGCTCATCTTCAGAAACTGGCCGCCGGAAGTGAAAGTGCAGACTGTTCGGCCATAGAAACTGTTCCGCAAAAAAAACTCGGTTCAAAAATAGCATCGTGGATAATTCCCGTGCTCATTGTTGCGCTTATAGTCTGCGGCTTTGTATTCGGCGGAAGACAGGCCGGCATGAAAATGTTCGGTTCGTGGGTACTGTGGAACGGAATTCTTGCAGCCATAGGAGCTGTTGCAGCCGGAGGACATCCCCTTACAGTACTTGTGTCTTTTGTGGGTGCACCGCTTACGTCCTTGTGTCCGTTTATAGGAATCGGAATCGTTTCGGGCATTGTTCAGGCAGTAGTATGCAAACCCAAAGTCTCGGACATGGAACTTCTTCAGGAAGATGCCACTTCGGTAAAAGGCTTTTACCGCAACAGAATACTCCGTGTGCTGCTGGTGTTTATTCTGTCTTCTTTAGGAAGTTCTGTGGGAACTTTTGCAGCCGGAGCAAGTTTTGTCGCAGTAATATCATCTTTCTTTGACAAAATTTTTGCTGTTTTTACAAAATAAACTCATGAGCCCTTGGCAAACAAAAGCTTAACGAGGGCTTTGATATTTTCTGCACGGACTGAACCCAGCTCTTTTTCCGGGGCTATAATTCTGTCAAACCCAAGTTCTGCAGCTGTCTTTACACGCTGGCGTAGCTTTGTAACAGGGCGAATCTCTCCTGCAAGGCTCAGCTCTCCTACAACCAGCGTTTTTTCAGGAAGCGGCAGATCTGTCCTTGCGGAATACAGTGCGGCTGCCAGCGCTGCATCAATTGCACTTTCGGTAAGCCGTACTCCTCCCGCAACATTGATGTAAATGTCCTGGTCCGAAAACTTCATACCGGCCCGTTTTTCCAGAACCGCTGCCACTCTGCTGACACGCGCGCTGTCTATTTTTTCACTGTATACGCGGTTCAAAGAAGATTTGGCGGGAACAGTAAGAGCTTGAATTTCTACAATAAAGACGCGGCTTCCTTCAAAAACGGGAACGCATGCAACTCCGGCCGGAATCCCGCCTTCACGCCGTGTAATGAAGAGCGCGCTCGGGTCTGCAACACATTTGAGACCGTCACTGTCCATCTCAAAAATACCAAGTTCATCCACCGACCCGAATCTGTTTTTCTGCGCCCGCAAAAATCTGAATTCATCACCACTGCGTTCAAAAGAAATCACGGTGTCTACCATATGCTCAAGACTTTTGGGACCCGAAATCTGTCCGTCTTTGGTAACATGTGCCGTCATAAAAAGCACGCTGTCCCTTTCCTTTACCCAGCCGATAAGTTCGTTTGAGCAGTACTTAAGCTGGCTTACAGTACCCGGAACAATACCGGCCTGTACAGAATAAACAGTCTGAATGGAATCAACGATAACAACAGAAGGATTAATCTGGTCAAGGGCATCAAGAATATCTTCAAGCCGCATCGTGCATAAAATTTCCACGGAATCAACCTGCAGCCCAAGTCTTACTGCCCGTCCCTTTATCTGGGAAGCAGACTCTTCTCCAGACACATAAAGAATGCGTCCTTTAGTCTCAATTCCGGCGGCAGTCTGCAAAAGAAGCGTTGACTTGCCTATTCCGGGTTCACCTCCTATAAGAACAGCACTCCGTTTTGTAGCACCGCCTCCAAGTACCCTGTCAAATTCTGCATTTCCAGTAGAAATTCTTCCGTCATCCTGAATCTGTATTTTTCCCATAGGAACAGGTTTTGCCTTTACCGCAGAATCTTTGTCATGAACAGCAGTACCGGCAGCATTGGGGTCAACAATACATTCTTCAAGGGTATTCCATTCACCGCATTCAGGGCAGCGTCCTAACCATCCCGGCTGTGAATAACCGCACGCAGAACATTTGTAAAAAACAGAGCCTTTCTTTTTTGCCAATTAAATCCTCCAAAGATAACCGTATTCAAATATAATCTATTTTGCAGTAGCGTCCAAATCTTTTTGCTGCCCGTCTATCCTTATTGAAATTCCGTTCGGCAGACAGGCAGCCCATTCACCTGCGTGTGAAATTTTTCCCGAAAGTATGCAGCTTTTATTTTCACAGGGGGAATCGGCGAACCGTGCTGTTCCACCGGAAATTTCAATTACAGACTCGCCGATTTTACCGGGAATAGAGTAGATTCCGTCTTTTTTAAGGGAATATGCGTATGTGTTTTTTCCAGCCTGAATATAAACTGTGTCATTGCTGCCGGAATTTCTACGTACATTTACAAAAACTACTGCAAACAGGGCAAGAAAAACCGCTGCGGCCACAAAATCCATAATATAAAAGCGCTTGTTTTTCATTTTTCCCAGTGTGCGTGTCTTTCTCTAAAATGTCAACAAAAGATCTTCAAAATTGATAAATGCTTTAACTTGACAGAAAATATAATATAATATTAAATATAAAAAAAATGTTAGGAGAAGTTTTTATGAAATCCTTTAAACTTATAATTTAATTTTTATCGTTTCAATTGGCTGTAAGTTAAAATGAGGCAGTAGAAGAAATTATGAAAATGTATTTTATTTTTCTGTTAACATTCTTGTTTTTTTCATGTTCTACTTTCAAAACATTGGATAAAACCATTTACATACCAAAGAACTCTGTATCTTATGGAAATATTTGCAATAAATCGAGCCAAAATATTTCCGGAGAAAATGATATTTTGTATGAAGGTAAGTTAAAGCCTGCATGGAGTTCTTCATTAATCTATTTGAATATTGTATATTCAAATGATATAGATGCAAAAAAATGGACTGGTACTGTTGTTTCCGATGAAAATGAAAAAAATATCGAAGTAACGTTTTGGCATAATCTGAGTAAAACTTCAAAACGAAAAATAAAAATTCTTAAAATAGAAGGATTTGATGATTTTCTTAAGATTGAGTGTCCAAAGTTGTCTGATGATTACCTATATAGTAAAAATTTTCCACAGACTGTGTTTAGTTTCAAAAGTAATAATAAGAAGTATTCTGTTAAAATGACTAAAATAAAGATACCGGCAATACAAACGGAAGGTGTTTGTAACGAACTGGATACTTTCTTATTGCCTGAACAGGTTTTTATTATTCAAAATTCCCGTAATGAAGTTTTGGCTCAATTTACAGAATCTGGTTTTCAATTATTTTCTGAAAATGATTTCGAAAATGGTATTTGCAAAGATGTAATTGAGTTTTGCATGATTTTACGGGATATCTGTAAAAAAGTGAGCGAATTGTAATCACAGATTCTTTATTCTCTGCTTGCCTTCAACAACCTGTCTCATAACTTCTACTTTGTGTTCATCCATATAATTCATAGCTCCTTTATTATACCAAAAGTGTCAGAATCCCTTTCGGAATTTTTGGACAAAATCGCTTTTGAATTATTTTTGAATTATTGAATGTCAACAAAAACCTTGACATTTTATTAGTGTTATGTTAAATTATAACCAGCTTGTAAATAAGCTGATAAACTCTCTCCGATGTGTGGGAAACCACACGGTAGAGGCGCCGGGTGATGTTATCATTTGGCGCCTCTATTTTTTTTACGTGGGGGCAATCGCATGAGTAAAATAGACAATGCTGTAGAGCAGATTCTTGAATCTTATCAGAAATACGGCGGAATCAACCTTGATGAAGCTGCAAATTTCCCCAACCGCCAGAATGTAATAAATGTTCTTCAGGATATTCAATCCCTTATTTTCCCCGGTTACAGAGTAGATGAAAGTCTGGATTCCATGACGCTCAAATTTGTAACCGGCGCCCGTGTAAACCGCATAGTCGGAATGCTTACCCGCGAAATAAAAAAAGCGCTTTTTTTCATCGTGCGTGATGATGCTGTTGAACAGTCGCACTGTTTTAACCTTGCCGAACAGGCTTCCATTGCATTAATAGAAGAAATTCCCGAAATCCGCAGAAAAATCGGCCTTGACGTACAGGCAGCCTTTGCAGGTGATCCGGCCGCAAAATCAAATGAAGAAGTAATAGTTTCCTATCCCGGACTTGAAGCAATTTCAGTTTACAGGGTGGCGCATTTTCTCTGCAAAAGCGGCGTTCCTGTTATTCCCAGAATAATGAGTGAATATGCGCACGGAAAAACCGGAATCGACATAAACCCGGGTGCCACAATAGGTGAAAGTTTTTTTATTGACCACGGAACAGGCGTAGTTATCGGAGAATCATGTGTTATCGGTAACAATGTCAAAATTTACCAGGGCGTAACGCTCGGTGCGCTTAGTGTAAAAAAAGAGCTTATGGACAAAAAGCGTCACCCAACTATAGAAGACAATGTGACAATTTATGCAAACGCAACAATTCTTGGCGGTGAAACAATTATAGGAAAGGGAAGTGTCATAGGCGGAAATACTTGGGTAACAAAGTCTGTTCCTGCAGGTTCTCTTCTTACCCAGGAAGCTTCAAAATAAGCCCGAATTCCAGATATTTATTGAATTTATGTCTGTTTGAACGATGTTTATATTGACATAAAGTTTTAATTTCTGTATAGTAACAAAACGCATATTGTAACGCTCTTGTAGCTCAGTCGGTAGAGCACATCGTTGGTAACGATGAGGTCAGCGGTC
>OIZT01000045.1_pt1 | contig 101378 bp, 74 predicted proteins | sample 1588611 | NCBI WGS metagenome assembly OIZT01 (sample SAMN03283278) | human gut metagenome | biome: human-associated habitat; material: feces | host: Homo sapiens | place: Peru | collected 2012
ATCGTCTCTTGCGTGACTTGTTCTCAAAAGCGAGTGCAAAAGTAAGGACTTTCTACCAAACTACCAAATCTTTTTAAGAAAAAATTAAAAAAAATGCAATATTAACTCGCTGTCTTGACACAAGTCAATAACATGCACAGGGCACACCTTATATATTATATAGCTAAGGAGTGAACGTAACGATAAGTGAGAAAATTTTTCATGAATAGTTAAATGCCTTTGGAACTTCTATTGAAAAGTTGTTCCAAAGGCATTAAAATAGCCCTATGACAACAGGGTTGTGAATTTATACTGTTAATCCTGAAAAAGCACTTTACTCTGTGAACTTTTTCGCTGCACGTAATTGATGACGCATTGCGCTCAAGAACTCCTGACTTTCCTGCAAGAGATTAAGATAAACGACAGACACTTGGAAATTAGTATTGTCCTTTGCTTTCTGCATTCTGTCAATATGGCGCTTACGAACAAGTGAAAGTTCATCTTTGAGATTGTCGGCATCGGCCAAAACATCCCTGTAATTGTCATACTGTCTAGTTGAAATAATACGCTCGGTCTGTTTCATCAATTCATTTACTTTACGTTGTATTGTCTCAAACTCATCAGCATACGTTTTTGGAAGAGGATTGAAGTTATTGTCTACATGTTCTTTTATAGGGTCCAACATTCTTCGCAAACAATAAATAAATTGCAGATTGGCATTAGCACCAAGATGGAACCAGGTATTCCGTTCTATTGCAATGTCAGCCGGGCACTTTTTAAGACCTAACATTTCCTGACGGCGGTATTTCTTCAACTCTCTTTGTTCGTTATGCAAACTACGATTACACTTTCTCAAATCTTTTACATTTTCATGTTGGAAAGCATCCACTATGGTATTGAATTCATCAAGTGCAAAACTGCAAACGAAACTTTGTGTACGCGTAACATGCTTGGCAAGCATTTCCCAAACCAATTGCGGGTCTCGCGTACGCATCATCAACTGGAACGCATTTTCCTTTGTAGCTTCACGCTCTTTCTTTGCATATTGACGATTAGATCTAACAAGCATAACTATTACGAGGGCGATGAAAGCCACTTTCACTACAATTCCCCCAAAATACATAGCCAAACAAACCAGACAACATACGCTAAAGGCAACACCTGCGGTAATAAACCATCCTCCAATAACAGACAACACTCCAGTAACCCTAAACACAGCGCTCTCTCGGCTCCATGCGCGATCGGCCAAAGAAGAACCCATTGCGACCATAAACGTTACATACGTTGTAGATAACGGTAATTTATAATTAGTACCGATTGTAATCAGCATTGAGGCGAGTACCAGGTTAATAGCCGCACGTACCACATCAAAGGCTGCGCCATTATCAAGTTCTGCTTCCGTTTTGTTGAAACGAGTATCCAGCCAACGGAAAAAGCGTGTTGGCAGAACATTGGAAATGACTCCGCCACATTCTTGGGTTGAGCGTACTATGGCCCGGGCTGCTTTTGAAGAGCCAAACATTTCATCGCCTTCATCCTGACGGGAAAGATCTACACTTGTCTTAATCACGTTTTGGGCCTTCTTGGATGTTGCCATTGCAACTATCATAATGACACCAGCCAACAACAAATAGAACGGAGGGGTTTTAGCACTCTCCATTAAAGACGACATCATAAATGCGGAAGGTGCGACACCATTGGCATTTGCCACATAATCCTGATAGGAATCAAGACCTGCCAATGGAACTCCAATAAAGTTAACAAGGTCATTTCCTGCAAATGCCATAGCAAGGGCAAAAGTTCCCATCAGTACAGTAAACTTGAAGATATTCACTTTCAAGAGATGAAGTATCTCCATAAAAATCGTTGACCCGATAAAAGTATAAAGAAGCAACATCGGGATATTATCGCTGATATATTCCCGAATGCTCTCAGCGACAAGCGGGCTCTTACCAAATCCCTTCAAAAAGATGAAATAGGCAAGTGCAGTAAAGGCTATTCCGCCGAAGATTGCTACAGAATAACGTGAATGTCTTTTGTAGTTAAAGGTAAAGACTATACGTGAAAGCCACATCACAATAACACCAAATACAAAAGCTATACCAACAGAAACGAAAATAGCGGTAATTACCTTCAATCCTTGCTCCGAATTAAGCAAATCGGAAAAGGAAAGAGAAGGATCGCCTGCCATCTTCACTACAGCCAAAATAAATGTTCCTCCCAACAATTCGAAGACCAAAGAAACCGTTGTGGAAGTTGGCATTCCCAATGTATTGAAAACATCCAGGATAATTACATCGGTCACCATTACAGCCAAGAAAATTGTCATGACCTGTTCAAACGAATAATGATTGGGCATTAAAATTCCATGCCGTGCCACATCCATCATTCCCGAAGACATAACAGCTCCAAGAGCTACACCAACAGAAGCAATTATCAACACCGTACGAAACTTTGCCACTTTAGCTCCTATAGCTGATTGCAGGAAATTGACAGCATCATTGCTAACTCCTACAAACAAGTCGAATACTGCTAAACATAACAGAAAGACGACAATACATAGATAAATTGTACTCATATAATAAAACTTTTATATTTTCTGCCGACAAAGGTACGATGCCTATGTTACAGGCTTTTTAAACACATATTACAATACTATTACAATAACGAAAAAAGGCCATTGTCTGTGATTTGCTCACAAAACAATGGCTTATCGCTATAATAAAAGCTCAGTATTAATAATCTGTATTCTCTGGATCAAAGTTAGTCCATCCTGTCGCCCAATTATCGCTTGTACCAAATGCTCCGACAAATGAGACTTGAGTAAACCAATTATCAAGTCCAGTAAAAGTAGCTGCGCCAAGCACGGGGCTTGAAGCCAAAGGAAGATAGCCATTGTTCATCAAGAGGTCGTCCACATTAGGATATACCTTGTTGCCTGACTGCTTTAGGAACCATGTGCTTGAGAAACTTTTTTGGGTGGTATCATAAACCGGTTTTGAATTGGCATCATATCCAGTTACGAGAACATCGTCATAGCTTTTGTTTGCATCACTTCCAGTTACGCCCATACCTGCAAAGAAGATGTTCTGCAACTTAAGTTTTCCACTTGTTGCCGCACCCTGAGTGTCACCTTTCTGGTTGTCAAGAATCAATCCAATAGGCCACCCAATTGCAACTGAATTATAACAATTCAAGCGTGAATTTCTTCGTATTTGCATAGCTGCCTGAAATTTACCTAAGGCCGAGCCATTATTTGGGTTTAAATTACCTGCCGTAATATAATCGGTCGAATTAGAGAAATTTGGATCTACCAAAGGACCAACGAAGGTGATATTGGAGAATGTAGCAGTGGTAAACGGATTTACTGCGCTTCCATCTGCACAGTTGTCACTCTCGAAGCCGTTGCTCTGAGAAGTGTCTGCAATCTTGCTATCACGAACTGCCAATCCAAATTGAACCTTTCCAGAAAATCCATTATCTGTATCGAAATCATCATCCCATCCACGATAGGCAATGAGATATTTACAATTGACACATCCACCAAACCACTCAAAAGAGTCGTCATTTGAATAGGACACTTGCACGTGGTCTATTTGTGTTCCACTACCAACCGAGCCGAAGGTGAGGCCATTGATTTCTTTATCTTTTTCAAAAGGATAGCCTGCAAATTCTATACGCACATAGCTCAACACTCCTGAATTGTCAGCATCATTGTCGCCTCCATGAATTGTACGTGGGCCACCTTCTATTTGCATTTCTTTCTGGTTGTTTTTAGCTTTTCCACAAAGTATCACGCCGCCCCAATCACCAGGACGCCGAGAGCCTTTTGCCTGAGCCGAAGTAAACACTATCGGTGCAGATGCGCTTCCTTTGGCATTAAGTTTTCCGCCTCTTTCCACGATGAGAGCCGCCTTAGTGTCTTTATCTCCTTTAATAATTGTACCTGGTTCAATGGTAAGTTCTGCACCATCAGCAACATACACCCAACCCTTCAGGAGATAAGTTCCTTTCTTTATTGTCTGTTTTCCTCTGAATACAAATTCTTGATCACCGTTTCCGATTTCTTTTCCTTCAGCATCTTCTTTTCCATTTGTAAAGAGCAAGTGGTCGCAAGACTTCAATCCGCCATCTGTACCCCATACATAACCGGTACTTGGATTTACCACCGGTTCATCGTCACTGCTACACGCTGTCATACCAGCTGCCAGCGCAAGGATGGTCAAGCATCCTAACATTTGTTTTTTGTTCATCTTGTTTATCTGTTTGTTAAACATCAATTTATCTGTTTTAGAACTTGTAAATACAACTTAATCCGATATTCCTTCCTGGTTTATAGCAACGGGTAATTTGCTCAATTTCACGATGCTGTCCATCTTCATAGACAACATTGGCAAACTGCTTGTAGTAAACCTTTTCTGCCAACAAGTCGCGTATTGAACATTTTAGCTCAAAATGTTTCCCAAAAAGCTTGCTTGCCGTAAGGTCAATGGTATTGCGTGGCATTTCATAGCTATCCGGGATACGGGCATTATCATCGCTACCTGTTGAGCCTTCACTACGCCCCACTCCAATGATACGTTTTCCTATGCGGTTATATAGTATTGCCACATTCAGTTGGCTACGATCGTTTTTATAGAAAAGTCCTGTATTTATAAGATAGGGAGACTGACCTTGCATTGGGCGGTTTTGTTCCTTGCTTCCTTTTTCAAACTGCACCCTACTCTTTATAAGCGCACCGTTAAACGACCAACTCAAGCCCTTTAAGCCTATAAAAGACAGGTCTTTGCGAATATCCAGCTCCAAGCCATAGTTATTGGCATTCTTAGCATTTTTGTAAGAATAAATCAAATCTGTTCCACCAGCCACAGTATAAGTCCACTCAATAGGCGAATCAAAATGCTTATAAAAAGCAGCCAACGATATTTGCTCGCTACGGCTGGGATAGAACTCATAGCGCAAATCAAGGTTTTGTATGTAACAGTTTTTCAAGTCTGTATTTCCCTGAACACTTGAGGCCAAATCGAAGTCATAATATACCGACGATGACAGTTCGCGAAATTCAGGCCGATTGACACTACGTCCATAAGAGAAGCGAAGTTGATGTCTATCGGTAAATTTATAGGTTACATTCACCGACGGGAATACATCTGTATTTTTATAATTGTGTGAAACTTCGCTTTTCTCAGAATCCCGTGTATTGGAGATGAGCTCCATATTGTTATATTCAAGGCGAACTCCTGCATATACACTCAGAGGCCCAAAAGGAAGTATTGCAGAAAGATAGCCTGCACCAAGCGTATTGTTTCCTCTATAGTTGTTACGCCATCTCACCTGTTCAAGCAAATAGAGTTTATCCGCACCAAAGTTATCCACATTACTTAGCAAAGACGGGATGTCGCTATGCCGGAAATCGGCAGGCAAATTATTGGAAGAGACATTCCAGTTGTAGATAAACTCCCTTGTCGAGTATTTCCTGGTTCGATATTCGCCGTAAGCACCCGCTTTGAGAGAAGGTTGCCATGTTCCAAAATGGAAATCATGTTTTTCGTTTACATTGGTCGAGAAGATGTGTTCATCCAGTTGTGTCCACTCTCTCGATATATCGTTTCCGGTGCTTAGGGCTATTACATTGCTTTCCAAAGCATCATCCATGAGGTATCTACGACGGTCAGGAAGATGTCTATTGGCATACGCATAGCCAACGCTCCAATCAAGGGTATTGCCACTAAAGGTATGTTTACCTGTCAACTGACCGTTGTATGTAGTTCTGCTTCGATAATAATATTCAGCAGAGTTTTCCAAATTTGCCTGTGCGCTCACTCCTTCACGCCAAGTATAACGACTATTACCAATTTGGTTGAAAATGTTTTTCAATTGATATTTGTTGTTTCCGCTCTCCGACAGAAATGTAAAATTAAGCATTGCGCCCAACCGCACATTTTGATTATACTGATTGTCTACCGAGTGGCGAAGATAGTTTGACCTATCATTCGACACATCATATGCACCAAAAAGGTTATTCTGCATATTTTCATAGGTACGATACTCGTTGCTATAATTAACTGCAGCTATCATTCCCAACCTGTGACCTTCTAAAAGCCAGCGACGACTCAAACTGGCAGAAAGTTTTAAATCGCCCATCGGTTTGCGGTTCTTTACCCGCCAATCGTTATTAAACCCGTTGCCTTGCAGATCCACGCCATTGTCTGCAATGCTTCTCAATTGTGTATGAATACCATTCGACAAAGAGCGCAATCCTCCGTCAAAGCCCAAGAAATCGGTTGAAGAAGCTTTGGAATAAAGAAAGTCCTTAAAGGCCGAAGTTGTATTCCAGTTACCTCCAACCTGTATGTCGAAACTATTTTCAGATGGGATTTCTTTCGTTTCCACAAGAATAAAACCTCCTGTATAATCTGCAGGATATTCTGACGCAGGCGTTTTTACTATCGTTAGATTGTCTATTTGACTACTTGGAATAATGTCAAATGAAAATGCTCGAGAGTCTGCTTCGCTACTTGGGACGGCTCCCCCATTAATCCAAACATTGTTGTATCTTTGGGAAAGTCCCCTCACCATGACAAACTTGTCTTCTATGAGACTTACGCCGGGCACACGACGAATAACTTCCCCTGCGTTGGAATCTTGTGTTTTACTTATTTCTTGTGCCGAGACATTACTCACTATGACGGGACTGTTTTTTGCTTGTTGTATCGCGGCTGTTTCCGTATTCCTCTTTTGAATCCCAGTCACGGTTACTCCATTCAGTTGCTGTTCGTCCGGTTTCATCGCTATAGTTAAGCGTTCTCCATTGTCCGATGTCCCTTGTGAACGAACCCCGTCAATTTCTTGAGTCTTATACCCCACATACCTTATAATAAGACAGGAGGCACTGTTATTTTTATTTTTTATTTCAAACAATCCATCTATATCGGTCAAGACCTTTTCTTCGCTTCCCCTCAGCTCTATTACAGCTCCTATTAGCGGTTCTTTCGTCTTGGCGTCTATCACTTTCCCCTTGACGTTCTGAGCCAAAGAAGTCAAGACAGAAAACAACAGCAACACCATTGTTACAATTCCTCTTCTTACTACCTTCATCTTATTACTTTAAACATTGTTCTTAATTCACAATGCAAAGGTATGAGGAGATTGTTTCAATCGTGTTGCTGCCGTTTAAGGATATTTTTTCTATCTGTTTACAATTTCATTTCAACCCGTAATTTGTTCATAAAGTCCATCCACGATGCTATCGGCAAGCGAGATATTAGGCACAAGAATAGAGCTACATTTCAAGCCTTGTGCCACCATCAGGAAAATTTCTGTCGCAGGAATGATTACATCGGCCCTATCTTCTTTCAAACAGAACTGTTCCATACGTTCTTCTATGCTCAAAGGTTTCATTTGCAGATAAAGCGATTGTATCGTTTCTAAAGGCAACTCCCGCTTGCTTCCTTTGATATGAGCAAGTTTAAACAATTTGTTGATATTTCCACCCGAACCGATGATACGGATATTGTCGAAACGCTCGGAATATTTGGCCAAATCGGTTTTAAGAACGTTGATAGTATCTTTTTTTACCTTACCGCTGAGCATTCTAAGAGTTCCACAGTTATAGCTATGGCTCTCTACAAGTTGTCTGTTATGAATGAGAGATACTTCTGTAGAACCACCACCAACGTCCACATATGCATAAGTGACCTTCTCTCCCAACTGGGGCAACACATCTTTGTCATACTCTCCTTCCGACATTATAGGAAAGAGGTTGTTTGCCAAAAGTTGGGCTTCTTCCTGACCAGGGATAATTTCAAGGTTTATACCTGTTTCTTCCTTTATTCGCTTGAGCACTTTTCTTCCATTTTCGGCATCACGCATAGCTGACGTAGCACACGAACGATAGGCTATCACATTGTTGAGAAGCATAAATTGCTTAAAACCTTTCATCATATGGAGCATCATTCGCTCGCGTTCTTTGGAAATTTTGTTCAAGGTGAACACATCTTTTCCCAAACGAAGAGGAACACGTAAATACATAACTCTCCGCACACGATGGCTTTCTGGCTCGTTAACGTCAAAATGCTTGATTAGCAATCTGGCACCATTTGAGCCTATATCTATCGCTGCCAAATTCATAGCAGACGGAAATGCTATCTTGTCTTTAAGTTCTTTCCCGTTTAAAAGTTTACTTTTGTTCATCTATATAGGCTTTATAAAGTTGTTCTTGAGAGCGGAAAACTTCACCTTGTTGTAGACTATTATTTCCCTTTCCATCGACAATACGGCCATTTGTAGTATCGGCAAGGCCATAATTGATAGTACGTAAAAGGTCTTTCTTCAAGTCCGCATCAAACACTGGAGTCATCACTTCAATTCGATTATTTAGATTACGAGGCATCCAGTCTGCCGAACCAAGAAAATAGCGAGGGTTTCCACCATTGGCAAAGATAAGTATACGAGAATGTTCAAGGTACCTGTCTATAATACCTACACAACGTATATTCTCACTCAATCCTTTCACACCTGGCACAAGAGAACAATTGCCACGAATTAAAATCTCTATTTTTACACCAGCGGTTGATGCCTCATACAATTTTCTGACCACATCAACATCTGTAATGTGATTGATCTTTATTTTAACCCATGCCTCCTTTTTGGCTTTAGCATTGGCAATTTCGACATCCAAATAGCGCATAATACGCGTTTTCATCGAATTTGGAGAAACCATCAATTCGCGGAAACGCACCTGAGAGAAGGGGCGGTCTATAAAATCAAAAACCTTAGCCACCTCGTTGACAATACGGGGACGGGCGGTCATCATTAGATAATCGGTATAGATTTTTGCATTGCCCTCATGAAAATTTCCTGTTCCCACACACGCTATATTTCCTTTTTTAGTTTCAAGCAGCAACAACTTTGAATGGATTTTCAATCCTTCAACACCAAAAATAACGTTAACCCCTTCTTCTTGCATACGTTTGCTCCACATAATGTTACTTTCCTCATCAAAGCGTGCAAGGAGTTCCACCACGGCCGTTACCTTTTTCCCATTGCGAGCAGCTGAAATCAAGCATTTCACCACCTTCGAGTCTTTTGCCAAGCGGTAAAGGGTAGTCTTGATAGACTTTACCTCGGGGCGTAACGCTGCTTCTTGCAAAACACGTATGTAACCGTCAAAACTGTGGTAAGGAACATGGATAAATCGGTCTTTTTCCCTGATTTCATCGAAAACGCTACGCTCTGATAGGAATTCCGGCTTCATAAGTCCCGGCCAACTTTCATACTTCAGTTCCTTATGTCCGCACGAAGGGAACTTCATCAAGTCCTTGTGGTTCTGGTAACGTTCCGTGCCCAACAATATGTCCAGCTCGCGTACATTAAGTCTTCTCATGATTTTTTTCTGCAAGTCGTGAGGCATTTTGTTGTCATAAATTACACGAACAGGTTCACCCCGCTTGCGCGAATGAACCCCCTGAGCAATTCGTTCCATGGTGGAGTAGTCGGAATCGTTTTCAATATCCATTTCCGCATCTTTAGTAAACTTGAACGAATAGGCTTCATAACGACACTTCGGGCCACCTATAAATATAAGCGGCAAGCAAAAACGGACGATATCATCGAGATACATCACGTTGTCATAGCCTTCTGAAGAAGGGATAATGATGAACCTGCCAAACACTCTGTCAGGAACTTTCACTATGGCATAACGTGTTTTGTCGCGGTCTATTTCATCCAACTTCACCACCAAATAGATGCGATTGTCTTCCAATACGCTAATGTTATCAATCTCGCTTAGCCATATTGGACTGGTAGACCCGTTGAGCTTGTCATAAAAGAAGTGTTGTAACCACTGCTTTTGTTCATCATTCAATTGGGTTTCATTCAGCAATCTTATCTTATGATCCTCCAAGCGAGTGAACACTTCAGTTGTAGCGGTCGAATATTCCTGGCTAAAGTTGGCATTAAGCTGATTGATGAGCCTCAGTGTTTTCTTGATTTTGTTATGTTCCTTCTTTTTTAAAGTACCCGACTCTAAAACACGATTGAGTGATGCTACTCTAACACGGAAAAACTCATCAAGATTGTTAGAATAGATACCTAAAAACGACAAACGTTCCAATAGAGGAACGCTTTCTTTTTCGGCTTCTTGCAAGATGCGGTGATTAAAGTACATCCAACTGACATCACGCTCTATATAATGGCTGCTTTCCATATCGGTTATTGATTATGCTTTTTGTTGTTTATTGCAAATAATTACGATAAAACCGTTTATTTTTTGGTCTGTAAGGGTTGAGATTCTTTCTTGGTTTCTGGTTCACGTTCTATCACCAACAAGTCGGGGTCGTCTACAATATGCAGTTCTTTTTTGAATTTTTCAGCAGTCCCTATTGGCACATTCAATATCCTGAGATTTTCACAACCTATAAAGGTTCTACGACCCAAGTGTTCTGGCAAGCCTTTAAACACCACTTCCTTGAGCTTATCACATTCGGCAAAAGAGAAACCATACACTCCTTTCACGGATGCAGGAATGGTGATAGATTCCAAATTACTGCATTCCGAGAACGAATCACGCTCTATTTTGGTAACACTGGCAGGTATTGAAACTTTTTTCAGTTGGTCGTGCTGGGTGAATGCCATACGTCCTATCGTTTTCACTCCATCTGGAATTGTGAATTCCTCCTCATTCAGTAAATAATAAATTAAGGTATCCATGTCTGCAGTATAAACCGCTTTTCCGTCAAATTCAAACTTGTCGCTGTTCACTTTCTGCAAAGCAAGGTTTAAAACGAGGTTTTCAAACTTACTTTTCTTCTTGGTTGAAGCTTTCAACAATTCCAAGATAGCTTTTTTCTCTTCCTTCATATACAGGTCATTTAATAAATCGGTGCAAAGTTACTCACTATCTCTGTCTTACTCGTTACAATCCTGTTAAGGTGTTATTACAGACATATGATGTAACATCATTGTAACACCTGTGTCTTAAAAAGGAAATATAAAAAAGCCACTTTTGCAGCGAAAAAGTACAATACACAAATAGAACAGAAATGAATAAACGAGTTTTGGCCCTCGCCACCATTGCGACTTTCATATTTGAAAGCTATGCCCAGCAAGCAAACACCATCCCTACCCCACAAGTACATGGTACGCTACGAGGCAAATACGAATATCAACCAGAAGACAAAAAAGGGCGATTTGAAGTGCGTACAGCCCGCGTAAGTTTCGACGGTAACGTTTCTCCGGTTGTAAGCTATAAGGCCGAGATCGACCTTTGCGACGAAGGGAAAATCAAGATGTTGGATGCCTACACCCGAATCAAGCCATTTGACGGTTTTCAATTTACCATTGGCCAAGAACGCGTACCGTTCACCATCGATGCACACCGTTCTCCCCATCAGCAATATTTCGCCAATCGTTCGTTCATTGCCAAACAGGTTGGAAACGTTCGAGATGTTGGTGCTGAAGTGGGCTATCAGTTTCGGGTTGGATTTCCCGTCAACATACGTGCCGGACTCTTCAACGGTTCTGGCTTAACCAACCAAAAAGACTTTTGGACCAATAACATCAACTTCTCTGCCAAAGCTGAATTATTTCCATTGCCTGGCTGGAACGTCACTTTGTCACTCCAGAAAATCAAGCCCGACAACGTGTCTATAATGATGTATGATGCGGGCACTTACTATCATGCCAACGGCTGGCATGCTGAAGTGGAATATCTGTTCAAACACTATGCGAACAATGCCTACAAGAATGTGCACGCCGTTGACGCTTTTGTTTGCTACGATATTCCCTTACGTACAAAACTGTTTACAAAGGTATCTCCGCTCGTACGCTACGACTTTATGACCGACCACAGTGATGGAATGCGCTATATTGACGGAAAAACAAACGAAAGCGGTACTCTCGTCACCAACGACTATCAGCGCCAACGCTTGACAGGTGGTCTCACATTCAGCTTTGACAAGCCCTTCATTTCGGACATTCGCATCAACTACGAAAAATATTTCTATCGTAATGACGGCATCCCAAAACCTTCTGAAAAGGACAAGTTTGTGATTGAATTCATGACACGTTTCTAACTATCTCTCACACATATACTTTCTTTTACAAATGTAGCGCAAGCTGGTGAAATTGTTTCTACCATGCTTGCGCTACTCTTTTTTTCTATGTATGTACGACTTGTGTCTTTATTTCTTGTCTTCGTCCGGAGCTTTATCTATAAGATCCATAAACTGGTCAAGTTTAGGAGTAATGATGATTTGGGTACGACGGTTGCGTTGTTTGTGCAAATCGCTGTCGTTGGCTACAAGCGGATTATACTCACCACGACCTCCGGCTGTAAGGCGTTTGGGGTTTACACCATAATGAGTTTGCAGATATTGCACAACACTTGAGGCGCGAAGACAAGACAAGTCCCAGTTGTTGCGAATGTTTTCACGGCTGATAGGAACATTATCGGTATTGCCCTCTACAAGCACATCATAGTCGTTATAGTCCATGATAATTTTAGCTATCTTCGAAAGCGTTTCTGCAGCCCTGTCGTTAATCTCGTAGGAGCCACTCTTATAGAGCATATTGTCAGCCAACGAAATATAGACAACACCTTTCAGTACCTGCACATCCACCTCTTTCAGTTCTTCTTTCGAGAGAGAACGTGTGAGGTTGTTTGTCAATACAAGGTTGAGCGAATCGCTCTTTGATTTCACTTCAACCAAGTGACGAATGTATTGGTTCGACTCGTTGATTTGGTCAACCAGCTTCTCAATGCTAATATTGTTCTGGTTGGCATTGGTCAAGCTCTTGTCCAACGAGCCCTGTAAAGCCTCAGCACTTGCCTTTGCCTGTGCCAACTGGTCTTCAAGACTCTTGATACGGGCGTTATTGGCCGCTATGGTTTCTTTTGCCGACTGATAATCTGTGGTGAGTTGTCTGTTCTCGTTTTGGCAGTTTTGCAGGTCTTTCTTACTTGCACAACCTGTCATAAATAAGCAGCTTACTGCCAATGCTGCCACAAAGAGATGTTTATTTGTCATATTTGTCCTGTTTAAGGGGTTGATATTCTTTTTTGCAAAGTTATGATTATGACTGCAAAAACGACCATTTGTAGAATGTGTTTAGGGAATTTTAACCTCTCAACGATACCTATTATTTTCTGTTAACAAGCGCAACTCCCCCGCCAAGCCTTCTGACATCTTTCCTCATATCCAATTGAACAGATATCAAAAAGCAAAGTTTTTATTTGTGCATATTACGAAATAGCCGTACCTTTGCAACACGAGTCCTGCGCTAATATGCGCTGTTATTTACGTAATATTACACCTATTTAATATAATAGACTATGATTCTTTTCTTCAAAACCCAGTCGAAGAGCGTGATTGCCACCGAAGCAGACCACAAGCTCTCCGAAGGAGAAATTAGCGAACTGAGTTGGTTATATGGCGAAGCCAAACCTTTGGCCGAGCAACAACTTTCGGGCTACTTTGTCGGCCCTCGCCGAGAAATGATTACGCCTTGGAGTACAAATGCCGTTGAAATAACCCAAAACATGGGAATCAACGGCATTTTGCGTATTGAGGAGTACTTCCCTGTCAGTTCAAAGGATGCCGATTACGACCCAATGCTTCAACGTCTGTATGACGGTCTTGACCAATCGGTGTTTACCGTCAACCATTCTCCCGAGCCCATCAAGCCTGTCAAGGACCTTGAAAAGTTCAACGAAGAAGAAGGCCTCGCCCTTTCTCCAGAAGAAATGGAATATCTCCACAAGATAGAAAAAGCCAATGGGCGCCCTCTCACCGACTCCGAGATATTCGGATTTGCACAAATCAACTCTGAACATTGCCGTCATAAGATTTTTGGCGGAACATTCATTATTGACGGAGAGGAAAAAGAAAGTTCCCTATTCAACCTTATCAAGAAAACAACCAAGGAACATCCCGGAAAAATTCTCTCTGCCTATAAGGATAACGTTGCCTTTGCTCAAGGGCCTGTAATAGAGCAGTTTGCTCCTGCAGACCAAAGCAAGAGCGACTATTTCCGTGTAAAAGACATCGAAAGCGTTATCTCGCTAAAGGCCGAAACCCATAATTTCCCAACCACCGTCGAGCCGTTTAACGGTGCTGCCACCGGTACCGGCGGTGAAATCCGCGACCGTATGGGTGGAGGCGTTGGCTCTTGGCCTATTGCCGGTACGGCTGTTTATATGACTGCTTATCCCCGCTTGGACGGAGGACGCAGTTGGGAAAACATTCTTCCAGTGCGCAAATGGCTCTACCAAACGCCAGAACAAATCTTGATAAAAGCCTCGAATGGTGCTTCCGACTTTGGCAACAAGTTTGGCCAGCCTCTTATCACAGGTTCGTTACTTACCTTTGAGCACCAAGAGAATGGCGAAAAATATGCTTACGACAAGGTCATCATGTTGGCAGGAGGCGTAGGATATGGTACCAAACGCGACTGTCTGAAGAAAGAGCCGCAAAAAGGCAACAAGATTGTAGTGGTAGGTGGAGACAACTATCGCATCGGATTGGGTGGCGGTTCTGTTTCTTCGGTTGATACCGGACGCTATTCCAACGGCATTGAGCTCAACGCTGTACAACGTGCCAACCCAGAAATGCAGAAACGTGCCTACAATCTTGTACGCGCATTGGTGGAAGAAGACAACAACCCCGTTGTGTCTATACACGACCACGGGTCGGCAGGTCACCTCAACTGCTTGTCCGAGTTGGTAGAAGAATGCGGTGGCGAAATAGACATGACAAAGCTTCCTATTGGCGACAAGACGCTAAGTGCAAAAGAAATTATCGCTAATGAGAGTCAAGAGCGAATGGGACTGCTCATCGACGAAAAGCATCTTGAGCACGTGCGCAAGATTGCCGAGCGCGAGCGTGCCCCTATGTATGTCGTTGGAGAAACCACGGGCGATGCTCATTTCTCGTTTGTACAAGGCGACGGAGTAAAGCCTTTCGATCTCGACGTAGCACAGATGTTCGGCCATTCGCCCAAAACCATTATGCGCGATGAAACCGTTGAACGCCATTATGAGAATGTTTCCTACTCACAAGACCAGTTGGACACCTATCTCAACAATGTTCTACAGTTGGAAGCTGTGGCTTGTAAAGACTGGCTGACCAACAAGGTCGACCGTTCGGTCACGGGCAAAGTAGCACGTCAGCAATGCCAAGGAGAAATTCAGTTGCCACTTTCCGACTGTGGTGTAGTAGCTCTCGACTATCGTGGTCACAAGGGCATTGCCACTGCATTGGGCCATGCACCACAAGCTGGATTGGCAAGTCCCGAAGCCGGAAGTGTGCTTTCGGTGGCAGAATCGCTTACCAACATCGTTTGGGCACCACTTGCCGACGGCATGACAAGCCTCAGCCTGTCGGCTAACTGGATGTGGCCATGCCGTAGCCAAAAGGGTGAAGACGCCCGGCTCTATGCTGCCGTACAGGCCTTGTCCGACTTCTGTTGCGCTATTGGAGTGAATGTTCCTACTGGAAAAGACTCTCTCTCGCTTAGCCAGCAATATCCAAACGGAGAAAAAATTATCTCTCCGGGCACTGTTATCGTAACCAGTGGCGGTGAAGTCAGCGATATCCGCAAAGTTGTTTCCCCTGTCTTGGTCAACGACAAGAACGCCAGTATCTATCATATAGACTTCAGTTTTGACGAACAACGCTTGGGCGGATCGGCTTTTGCCCAAAGTTTAGGCAAAGTTGGCGATGATGTTCCTACCGTAAAGAGGCCCGACTACTTTGTTGATTGCTTCAATGCCGTTCAGGAATTGATCAGCCGTGGCTGGATAATGGCAGGACATGACATCAGCGCAGGAGGCTTGATTACCACCTTACTCGAAATGACTTTTGCCAACAAGACTGGAGGCCTACACGTCAACCTGCACGATTTGCACAGCGAAGACCTTGTAAAAGCTCTCTTTGCCGAGAACCCTGGTGTGGTTATTGAAGTGAGCGATGAGCACAAAGCAGAACTTGCCAAGTTCTTTGAAGAACGGGGTATCGCCTTTGCCAAGATTGGTTATTCTACCCCCGAAACCCGCACCATTGTTGTAAAGAACGGCGAAAAAGAACACACTTTCGACATCGACAGTCTGCGCGACACATGGTACAAGACATCTTACCTTTTGGACGAGAAGCAAAGTATGAACGGAATGGCCCGTGAACGTTTTGCCAACTATAAGCATCAACCTCTCGAAATGAAGTTTAACGACAACTTTAAAGGTTCACTCGCACAGTATGGCATCAGTGCTGACCGCCGCAAAGCTACTGGCATAAAGGCTGCCATCATTCGGGAAAAAGGCACCAACGGTGAGCGCGAAATGGCTTACTCGCTCTATTTGGCTGGCTTCGACGTAAAAGATGTGATGATGACCGACCTTATCAGCGGGCGCGAAACACTTGAAGACATCAACATGATTGTCTTCTGCGGTGGTTTCTCCAACTCTGACGTGCTCGGTTCTGCCAAAGGATGGGCAGGTGCCTTCCTCTACAACCCAAAGGCCAAAGAAGCCCTTGACAAGTTCTATGCACGCAAGGACACCCTGTCGCTCGGCATCTGCAACGGCTGTCAGCTCATGGTTGAGCTCAACCTCATCAACCCTGAACATGAACATCGTTCTCATCTTGTGCACAACGTAAGCCACAAGTTCGAGAGCCAGTTCCTCGGAGTAACAATACCTGAGAACAAGAGCGTGATGTTCGGATCGCTCAGTGGCAACAAGTTGGGCTTGTGGGTTGCCCATGGTGAAGGTCGCTTCACGCTTCCAGAAACTGAAGATAGCTATCAGATTGTTGCCAAATACAACTATTCTGAATATCCTGGCAACCCCAACGGTTCTGATTACAACGTAGCAGGCATCTGCAGCAAAGACGGTCGTCATCTTGCCATGATGCCACACTTGGAGCGTGCCATCTTCCCTTGGCAACAAGCCTGGTACCCTCTCAACCGCAAAAACGACGAAGTTACGCCATGGATAGAGGCATTTGTCAACGCCCGCAAGTGGATAGAAACTAACAAGCAATGAACTTTTACTGGACGGCTTTCCGTACCTTCTTCAAGATTGGCGCATTCACCCTTGGTGGTGGATACGCCATGATACCCATTATAGAAGCCGAGATAGTAGACAAATACAAGTGGATTAGCAAGGAAGACTTTATCGACCTCATAGCGGTGGCCCAAAGTTGTCCTGGCGTATTTGCTGCCAACATCAGCATCTTCATAGGGTACAAGCTGCGCAAGACGCGGGGAGCGTTGTGCACATGCTTAGGCGCTGTGTTGCCTTCGTTCCTCATTATCTTGCTCATAGCGATGTTTTTCCACCAGTTTATGGATGTGCCATGGATTGCAGCCATGTTCCGGGGCATTCGTCCAGCCGTGGTGGCACTGATTGCCGCTCCAACTTTCAAATTGGCAAAAAGTGCAAAAATCAATCTCTCCACTTGTTGGATACCCATTGTTTCGGCATTGCTCATATGGGCCTTGCACGTTAACCCCATCTACATTATTCTTGCCGCAGGCATAGGAGGATATATGTATGGATGTTGGCTCAAGCCTAACAATAAACGAAAGGATGGTAACGCATGATTTATCTGGAGCTTTTTTACACGTTTTTCATCATTGGCTTGTTCGGATTTGGTGGCGGTTATGGTATGTTATCGCTCATTCAGACCGAAACGGTTGTACATCACGCCTGGCTCTCTTCGGCCGAATTTACCAACATTGTCGCCATTAGCCAAATGACTCCCGGCCCTGTCGGCATCAATTCTGCTACCTATTGCGGGTATGCAGCCGTACACAACGCAGGTTACAACGGCCTTATGGCTGTGTTAGGAAGCGCAACCGCCACCTTTGCCCTTGTGCTTCCTTCGCTCATTCTGATGATACTCATCAGCAAAATGTTTATGAAGTATATGAACACCCTCACTGTCAAGTCTATCTTCACCGGATTACGACCAGCAGTAGTGGGATTGTTAGGGGCTGCTACCCTACTGCTTTGCAACAAGGAGAACTTTGGTTCACCCACAGAGTCTGTTTGGCAGTTTTCCGTAAGCGTAGTTTTGTTCCTTGTCACCTTTATTGGGACCATGAAATACAAGGTCAACCCTATTCGCATGATTTGCTATGCTGCCCTCGCAGGCCTCATTCTGTTATACTGAAAAGACCATTTTGCACCTTGATTTACAACAAAAAAAATCGTCACCCGTATTTCTTTGATTTTCAAAGAGTTACGGGTGACGTTGTAAAAGCGGCCTTTTTAGAGGCTAAAACAACCGGTTTTAGAGTCTGAAATGCCGTGTTTTAGAAGCTAAAACACAGGGTCTTAGAATTCAATCACCAAAGCTTGGCGTTGGGACAGGTTGAAATTTCTTGTCAAATCAATCGCTTCTCCAGTTATAACATCCTTTGCCGTGGTATGGCTGCCTATGACTTCTGCATAGCGTGACACTTCCACTTGATTGTCTGAACGTTTACCGTTAAGTATGGTCATTACTGTTTTCCCTGCATATTGCCGTGCTATGACATAAACGCCCTTCCATGGTATAAACTGAATTTGCTTTCCCTTGGTTATAACATCATTGCCTTGGCGCCAATGAAGCAACCGTGAGGTCCAGTCGAACATGGCATTCTCTGCCTTGGTTCTTCCTGCTGCACTGAAGCAGTTGTGTACATCTCCAGGAAAACCACCAGGGAAGTCTTTACGTACATTCCCATCTGTCACTTCCTTGGTTCCGTTCATCAGCACCTCTGTTCCATAATAGAGTTGTGGCGTGCGCTTGATGGTTAGCAACAAGGCATAGGCTTGTTTCAAGGCTGTGGAGTCTTTCCCGTTTCCGAGGAAGCGGTCTGTGTCATGATTTTCCACAAACGCCAACACACTGGATGGGTTAGCATAGAGGTAGTCATAGCAAAGGGAATTGTAGATGCGGTTAAAGCCTTTCCACCAATTATCGGTTTCTTCACTCTTTGCCTGATTGAGTTTGTCAAAAAAACTAAAGTCCATTACCGTTTTCAGATAGGAGTTTCTGTCTGTCAGACGAGAGTCTTTCTGCCATGCAGCAGTATAGGCAGGCTCAGTCACCCAAGTTTCTCCAACAGTATTGAAGTTGGGATATTCTTCGTCAAGAGTTTTCATCCAAAGAGCCATAGCGTCTCTATCGGCATAAGGATAGGTGTCCATACGTATGCCGTCAATGCCGACCGACTCTATCCACCACTCTGAATTTTGGATGAGATAGCGTATAACGTGCGGATTACGTTGATTTAAATCGGGCATAGAAGGTACAAACCACCCATCAACGGTTTCATGGAAGTCTACCTTGCTGGCATAGGGATCGAGCACCGGAGTAAGCTTATAGCTTGTCTGGAGATACTTATCATTGGCAGCTGGAGTGCCATTGGGTTGGCCCGTTGTTGCGTCCCGCCCTACATTCTTGGTTTCTTCAAGCCATTCAGGGGTATTAAACCAGTCATTAGAGGGCATATCGCTGACCCATGGATGTTCAAAGCCACAATGGTTGAATATCATATCCATTACCACTTTCAGTTCATGCTGATGGGCTTCTGCCACGAGTTTTCGGTATTCATCGTTTGTTCCGAAGCGGGGATCTACCTTGTAATAGTCGGTTGTTGCATAGCCGTGATAGGTGCTGTATTTGTTATTGTCGGGCGAATTGTTTTCCAACACAGGGGTCAACCACAAAGCGGTGACTCCCAACTGGTTGAAATAGTCGAGATGCTGGCGTATCCCTTCAAGGTCGCCGCCATGACGCAAACTGGGTTCTGAGCGGTCCACCCGATAGGTATTCATACCTTTAAGCTGGTCGTTCTTGACACTTCCATTGGCAAAACGGTCTGGCATCAACATATAAAGCACATCCGCATTGGAAAAACCATAGCGGTCTACCCCCACCATAGCACGGTCTTTAAGTTGATAACGCACTTTTTTGCCATCGAAGTTGAGGGTCATTTCTCCAGCTTTGGCGTCTTTCAGATTGATGTAGACGAGCAGATAGTTGGGCGAGTCTAATCTTACGAGCGAGTCGACAACCACGCCCGGATAAGCGGTGGTTACACTTTTCACGTCACGGATGTTCTTTCCATAAACCATCAACTGGAGTTGCGGATTTTTCATACCTACATACCAATCAGTAGGATCTATACGGGAAATCTTAACTTGTGCTTCCATACACAAAGCCATCAAGAATAAAACAAATATTGAAAGAGACTTTTTCATGTGTTTATAAGGATTAATTTTCTGCAGATACCATTCTTAATATAAGTGCCGACTGGGCGGGAACTTCCACATTTCCGCTGACAGTTTCGGTGTTTTCATTCGAGGCAAAGACGCCGTCTTTCAGTACTACTGCATAAGTCAGCCCTGTAGGCAGAACGACGGAACGAACCGCTTTGTTGGCATTCAGCACCACCACAATGTCGGTCCACGGGTCAATACCTTCAAGGTGCTTTAAGCGATAGCCCACTACACAAGGTTGTGTGGGAAGAAACTCCAAGTGGCTACGCACCAAATCGGCCTTACCCAAACGAAAGGCTGGATGTTCTTGACGCAACTTTATAAGGTTCTGATAGTAGGCGAACACTTGCGGATAACGTTGTAAGTTGTTCCAGTCAAGACGGTTGATGCTATCTGGAGAATTGAAACTGTTATGGATGCCCTTCTTGTCACGGAGCATTTCTTCCCCGCTAAGCATGAACGGAACACCTTGGGAAGTGAACACGGCAGTTTGTGCCAACAAGTCGAGGCGTATCAGCTCGTCTTGGGCAATGCCAGGAAGTTCTGTTTTCAGTCTGTCCACCAAGCACATGTCGTCATGACAGCTCACATAGCTAATCATTTGGGTAGGTTCGGTAGCCCAAAAGTTTTTTGCATAGTTCACCTTCGACAAGTCTATCTGTGGATGTTGCACTGCTCCTGCAATACCAAACTTTATGCTTTCTTCCTCACCGGCCAGTCCTGCAAGAAACGCCCCCTTATGGTCGTCGCTGAAAGGGCCACGCAGTGCATCCCTGAGTTCGTCAGAAAAGGCTGCTATACCGGGCAACTTGTTCACGTTGGCCTTGGTGGCCAACTGATCGGCGGGATAGGCACAGGTTCCAGCACTCCACCCTTCACCGTAGACAAAGATACTCGGGTCGATGGAAGACAGTTCTTGGCGTATCAAGTTCATAGTTTCCAAGTCGTGGATACCCATTAGGTCGAACCTAAATCCATCTATGTGATATTCATCCACCCAATACTTAACCGACTCAAGCATAAACTCCCGCATCAAGGGATGCTCCGATGCCGTCTCGTTGCCACAACCGGATCCATTGCTATACTGGCCGTCTGCAGTCTTTCGATAATAGTAATCGGGATAAGTGAGCTGGAAGTTACTTCCTTCGATGCTGGACGTGTGATTGTAAACAACGTCCAAGATGACACGAATGCCTGCCTTATGAAGGGATAGCACCATTTGCTTAAACTCTTCAATACGTGTTGCAGGATTGTAAGGGTCGGTTGAATAAGAGCCTTCGGGCACGTTATAGTTGAGCGGGTCGTAGCCCCAATTGTACTGGGGAACATCTAAGCGAGTTTCGTCTATCGAAGAATGATCGAACGAAGGCAGGATGTGTACTGCGTTAACACCTAACGACTTGAGATAAGCTACCGCCTTGGGCTCTGCCAACGATAAGAATTTTCCTTTATACATCAGCCCCGATGATGCATCGATAGAGAAATCACGCCAATGCATTTCATAGATAACAAGGTCGGCAGGCGATTTCAACGGTGGACGCACATCGGCTTTCCAACCGATAGGATTGGTTTCTTCCATATTGATAATGGCACCTCGTTTGCCATTCACGCCTACCGCCTTGGCAAACACGCCAGGAGTTTCGCCGTCACCGATGTCAAAGGTATAAAACTTACCCTTAAGGTTGCCTTTGACCGAAGCCTCCCACCTGTTTAGATCGACTGGTTTCATTGAAACTGTCTTAACAGGCTTTCCTCCCAGCCCAGCATCATAGATGCGTATCTTCACTGCCGGGCGTGGAGTTGCCACTTTTGGAGTCGCCCCTGTCACTCCATCCACTTTTTGAGGGGTAGGAGCATTCAGATGAAACACCGTTTTGACTGGCGTATAATCCATCTCGTTGAACACAGACTGAGAAAACGCTACTGTTGGCAATAAGGACATGGCTATTGCAACAAGAATGTTAGGATAAGTTCTGTTCATTTTTCTTGGTTTATTGAGCTATCAGGGAAATTGCAAATCCGCCGCCGGGGGCTTCTGTCAGTTTCAGGACATCACCCTTCTTGAGCACTTTCTTCGTAATGACGTAGGCTTTGGGGTTGTCCTTATAGTTGGCATTGGGCGCATCTGCATAAATAGTGGCGTTGTATTTGCGTCCTTTGTCCAAGAAGTCAAGTTTCAGAACGCTCTTATGACCGTTCTCGTCACACTTTCCTCCGATGAACCAGTTGTCGGTTCCCTTGGCCTTACGCGCCACGGTAATGTACTTGGCAGGCTCAGCTTCAATATATTTACTATCATCCCAGTCGCAAGCCACGTCGCGAATAAACTGGAATGCATCATCATACTTCTCGTAGTGTTCCGGCAGGTCCGCTGCCATCTGCAAGGGGCTATACATCACCAAGTAGAGCGATAGCTGACCGCAAAGGGTGGTATGGACATAGCTGGTATTGTTGCTCCACTCAGAAAGCTTGGTTTCGAAGATACCAGGAGTATAGTCCATCGGACCACCCTGCAAACGTGTGAATGGCAACATCACGGTGTGATAAGGTACACTGCCGCCAAATGCTTCATACTCTGTTCCTCTTGCGCTCTCGTTGCCAATGAGGTTAGGCCATGTACGGCAAATACCGGTAGGGCGTGTTGCCTCATGTGCGTTTACCATAATATGATGTTTTGCTGCTTCCTCCACCACGCGTTGGTAGTGATTGTTCATCAACTGGCTGTAGTGGTATTCTCCGCGGGGGATGATGTCGCCCACATAACCAGTTTTGACGGCATCATAGCCATACTTGTTCATCAGGTTGAAGGCATCTTCCATGTGGCGTTCGTAGTTAAGGGCCGAAGACGATGTCTCATGATGCATCATCAGTTTCACGCCCTTTGAGTGGGCATAGTCGTTGAGCATCTTGATGTCGAAGTCTGGATAGGGGGTTACAAAGTCGAACACATCAAGTTTCTGGTGTCCGAACCAGTCCTCCCAACCTTCATTCCAGCCTTCTACCAAGACTTCCTGCAAACCGTTCTTAGCAGCAAAATCAATGTATCTCTTCACCTCTTCGTTGGTTGCGCCATGGGTGCCGTTAGGCTTGCACTTGCTATAGTCGGTCACACCAAGGCGAACAGAAGGCAGGTCGTTGGTGTAGCTCCATGTCTTTGTTCCCACAATCATGTTCCACCAAACACCACAATACTTGGTGGGGTGAATCCAAGAAGTGTCCTTAATTTTGCAAGGTTCGTTGAGGTTAAGGGTCAATTTGCAAGAGAGCATATCCCGAGCATCATCACTTACGAGTACGGTTCGCCAAGGAGTATTAAATGGTGTTTGGATAAATCCCTTTCTTCCAACGGCATCTGGTGTCAGCCAAGACTCGAAAACCAAGTTCTTGTCGTCAAGATTGAGGTGCATGGTGGGATAATCCAGACAAGCAGCCTCATGGATATTGATGTACAAACCATCCTTGGTTTTCATCTGAAGGGAAGTCTGAACACCTGTATCGGAGAAGACTGTGGTTGACGAATTGCTCTTATATTTCTCACGATTGGCAGAGATAACACTACGGATGCCAGTCAACGGAGTGATGTTATACTCATACTCTTGGGTGTCATAATCCCCAGGAATCCAGTAGGCAGTGTGGTTGCCTGCCATAGCAAACTGGGTATGTTCCTCCTTGATAACGAAGTAGTTGAGAGATGCCTGTTGAGGGAACTCATACCGTAAGCCCATGCCATAGTCGTACACACGGAAGCGAATGATAATGTTACGGTTGGTTGCCGGTTGGGAAAGGTCAACTTCCAACTCATTATAATTGTTGCGAATGGTGGAAGTCTCACCCCAGACAGGCTTCCAAGTTTCATCAAAAGAGGTGGTCTTGGTATTGGAAACTGTAAAGCCATCCATCAAGTCTGTTTCTTCAAAACCTTTGGATGCATGCTTGTCTTTTGCGAGTTCCAATCCCAAATGTGAAGGTTTTACCACCTCCTTGTTCTTATAGGTCATCTCGTAAGTGGGCTTCCCGTTGTCCGTAAGCGAGAAGGTAACCGCTACATTACCGTTAGGCGACTTAACGGTTTGAGCTGCTGCAAACAATGGCAGCAACATCGTCATCAGGAAAAAATATCTCTTATGCATTGTCGTTGATATTTGTTATGGGTTAGAAAACTCCTTGTCGTCATTGCGACAAGGAGATTATTTAAAAATTGCAATTTATTTTCTACCGCTTTGGCTGACCAATTCTGTTATGTTGGCAGTAAAATCTTTATTGCTCAACAAATCTTCTATGTTCAAGTGCATGCGGTAACGCCAATAGTGATGAGGATTGGCTGGAATATTAATGCGCTCTGCGTTAGGATTCGGCAGACGAAGTTTCTCGTCTATCGATAGCCAATCCTGTATGCTCAGTACACACAACATTGAAGGCGATGTCAGGTTTCGGCTAACAATATCGCGTGCCAACCATCCCGGCAAAGGATGAGGAGCGGCGTCACCGCGATGCAGCATCGTGCAGTAATAGTCTTGCGTCCGGGCTATGTCTTCGTCCCACCACTGACGCAACGTGGGCATATCGTGTGACGAGATGGTACAAACCGAGCGGTATGGGTTACGGCTGAGATGACCAAAACGCACGTGCGGATCTTTTGGCATACTCTGAAGCTCAAGGCTAAGGATGCGCAATTGGTCGATTACCCATGGCACACAGTCGGGCACCATGCCCAAATCTTCTGCGCAAACCAACATTCTTGTAGCATTGACAAGCTGCGGAAGCTTTCTCATTGCCTCGCGATACCAGAAATGGTTATTGCGTCTGTAGAAGTAATCGTTGTAGAGTTGATTGAAGATTTGCTTGTCGCTATCGTAGAGACTCTCATAGATAAAGTCGAACTGAACCGATATGCGAGGATGAAACTTTGATGCATCCTTGTGGTCGCGTACAAACAACACATCACTTATCAAGGCGTAAAGCCCATCACGTATCCATATATCCTTGTCTGAGGTTTTACCTTCAAAGGCTTTCTCCACTTTCTTCTGGGTGTCATAGTCGGGATGCATTTTGTAACGACCATCGGTTCCGGGAACCAAATACTTCTCCCTGACTTCTTCGGCATGTTCCTTAAAGACACGGTCGAGCACCCAATCAGTGATAAAAGGTTCTGTAAAAAGCGCTTCCTGCCAATGCAAGCCATAGGCTTCAATCTCATCCCTGCTCATGCCAAGCGATGGCTGGAACTGTCCCAACAAGCCATGGACGGCATCGGAAGGTATTTCCCAAATGCGGAAGAAACCCAGCACGTGGTCAATACGATAGGCATCAAAGTACTTTGACATGTTTTGAAAACGGCGAATCCACCATTGGCAGCCGTCATTGAGCATTTCTTCCCAGTTGTAAGTGGGGAAGCCCCAGTTCTGTCCGTTGACCGAGAAGTCGTCGGGAGGTGCTCCTGCCTGCCCGTTGAGGTTGAAATAGCGTGGTTCTGACCAAACGTCACAACCAAAGCGGCTGACTCCAATAGGTATATCTCCTTTCAATATCACTCCCTTGGCGATGGCATAATCGTGAACTTCCTTGAGTTGCTTACTCAATAGGTATTGTACAAAATACCAGAATTCCACTTCTTTATATTCCTTAGACCTGCTATTGGCCAATGCTTTTCTGTCGGCTTCATTCCAACAATTATGGTTTGGCCATTGAGAAAAGTCCGCAGTTCCATACTTATCGCGCAATACACAGTACTGGGCGTAAGGTATCAGCCACTGCTTTGCTTCATTGAAGAAGGACTTGAACTTTTTGTCTGCAAGAACGGTCTTACCCTCTTGTACATATAAAGCTTGCAGATAAGCCAACTTGGCTTGGTTGACACGTTCATAATCTATTTGCTTTAACCCGTTAAGCTCTTTGCGCAAACTGTCAAAATGCTTTTTAAGGGTTGCATCCTTCAATGCTGGCAACGATGTAAAATCGACATATTGAGGATGAAGAGCAAAGATGCTGATACAACTGTAAGGGTAAGAGTCGGTCCAAGTGTGAGTGGTTGTAGTGTCGTTAATAGGCAAAATCTGCAATACCCGTTGGCGTGTTTGCGCCACCCAGTCAATCATTTTGCGCAAATCGCCGAAGTCTCCGACACCAAAACTTTCCTTGGAACGAAGGGAGAAAACGGGAACCAAAGTACCAGCAACCTTCAAAGGAGCTATATCGAAACGAGCTTCCGGCAGCTCATATACGACAACATCACCTTCAGCAAGTTCCGGCAACTCCACCTCGCGGTTGAAACAGCTTTCCCAAAGGGGTGTCACTTCATTTTTTTCGTCAGCAATTGCAAACTTAAACTCCAAGTGGCTACTTTCCAGCAACTCTTCATTCAAGTCCACAATCCACTCGTTGACATTGTGTTTTGTCATCTCTATAGCCTTGTCTATATGCCATGAGCCAAGCAAAAGGTCACTTCCGAGAACCAAAAGGCGTTCACCGCGACGCAACTGTGGGGCTCTCACCTTCAAACGGATGGTCTTTGCAAAGGCATTTGGCTTAGCCAATTGCAGTTTTTCGCCGACGACACAACCGGTAATGGCCGAAGTATAGAGGTAAGCATCCAAAGGAATACCTATCCAATGGTCGTAAACACGATAATAATTTCCCTTTACTGCATTCAGTTCCAACTGGTGTGGCACCACTGTCCATTCCTTACATTCCTGCTGTTCACCGCGTTCTACGGAATAGTAATAGGAAAGTTGAGTCCCGACTGTATATTGATGGTTAATATTGCACTCCCAACGATAGCCATCAAAGGTATGCATTCGAAACTTTGATGCTTTCTGCTTATCGCCTTTATCCGACTGAACAATATTCAAAACGAGTTCTTGTCCATAAACGGTTTGGTAGTCGATATAAAATTGTAAATTCATTTTTGGTTAATGATTATGTCTGACGTTTCAATTAATCCGTTACATTCTACTTGGAAAATTCTTTTTCCTGAGCTTTCTCTTTAATGGCTGTCACCGCCAAAGCCCCCAATACCAAAAGCAAACCTGCCACTATCATCATATTGCTTTGGTTGGATCCTACAAGGCGAAGAAGAGCACCTCCCAAAAGGGCTGCAACTATCTGAGGGATGCAGATGGTTCCGTTAAACAGGCCCAGGTAAGCACCCATGTGACCATAACCCTGCAAGGCGTTGGTAACAAAGGTGAATGGCATTGCCAGCATGGCTGCCCAACCCGCACCAATCATCAGGAATGGAATAAACTGCAAATACTGGTCGTGCAGGAATGGGATCATTGCGAAGCCCACGCCACCAATCAGCAAGCTCACACTATAAGCCAGTTTGGTGTTCTTGAACTGAGGAAGAACCACAGCCCAGAGCACGCTGCCCACAGCCTGTACGGCAAAGAGGATGCCTACCCAGTTGCCAGCCTCCTGGAATTCAGCCGACTTAGGATCGGTGGTATTCCAAACGGTCTCGGCGATGGCTCCTGTAGAATAGTTCCAGAGATAGAGGAAACCAGCCCAACAGAAGAACTGTACCAATCCCACCTTCCAGAAGGTAGATGGCGCATTCTTCAAGAGCGTAATCCAGTCGGCCTTACCTTCTTCTTCCTTTTCCACATCGCCAGCTACGCCGTTATATTCAGCATACTGCTGCGGATTCCACTCCTTCACCTTCATCGTGGTGTAGATAACGCAGAGAATCAGGATGGCAGCGCCCACGTAGAACGACCAGATAACGGAATCAGGCACCACGCCTTCATCAGCTACATTCTTGATACCCAGGAAGGTAAAGAGGAATGGGAAGATGTATCCAGCCACAGAGCCGGCATTGCAGAGGAAACTCTGGATAGAGTAAGCCTTCGCCTTCTGCTTCTCGTTCACCATATCGCCCACCAGCATCTTAAACGGCTGCATCGCCATGTTGATGCTCGTATCCAGGAACATCAGGGCAATCAAGCCGAAGAGCATGGCTCCGCTCACGGTAAGGCCCAGCGAACCGGCATTTGGAAGCAAACACATTACCAACACCGCAACGGATGCCCCTATAAATAAATAAGGTATACGGCGGCCGAAACGGCACCATGTACGGTCTGACAACGTACCGACAATGGGCTGAACAAGTATGCCCATCAACGGAGGAAGTATCCAAAAATAGCTTAAGTTGTGGGGGTCTGCGCCCAAAGTAGCAAATATGCGGGAGATATTTGCACTCTGCAGAGCGTATGCAATCTGTACACCAAAGAACCCAAAGCTAAGGTTCCATAATGCCCAGAAGCCCAAATTAGGTTTTTGTTTCATTTTATTTTGTTCGTTTTATTTATTGTTTTATCTTGTTGTTCCACGTATTATCAATCGTGTTCTTACCACTCTTCTCTCCACTTTTCCGTTCGGAACAGAGCCTTCCACCTCGTTAATGAGGATGTTGGCAGCCTCTTCCCCCACTGTAACGCCTCGTTGTTCCACCGTGGTAAGCATAGGGTCGCACGCAATGGCCCTGTTGCCATTCGTAAATCCACAGATAGAGATGTCTTCAGGGACACGGAATCCCATTCTCTTTGCTGTGTAGAGAATACCTATTGCAGTGTCATCGTTCACCGCAAAAAAAGCATCTGGAACTTCTTCCTGCTGCAACAAGTTTGGCGTAAAAGCCTCAGCATCGGCACGATTGTCACATTCTTTCACCCAATCGGGGTTGGGAGTGAGCCCGTTTTTCAAAAGGGCATCCCTGTAACCATTATATCGGTTCTTTCCAATCTCCATTGTTAGCTTTGTTCCATAGTAGGCTATTCGGCGACAACCGGTATCTATCAAATGTGAAACAGCCGTATAGGCACCCATATAGTCGTCCACAACCACACGGCTTGCTTCAACGCCAGTACAGATACGATCATAGAAAACCAATGGTATACCCATATCGATAAGCCTTTGGAAATGGTCGTATTTAGTTGTATCCTTAGCTTGCGAGACAATAATGCCACACACCTTGTTTTCAAAAAACGATTGGCATATTTTTACTTCACGTTCATATCGTTCATTGCTTTGCGCCACCATAATGCGGTAACCGCGAACTGTTGCCTCCTCTTCTATACCCGACAAAATGCTCGAAAAATAGAAATGGGTAAACTGCGGAATGATAACTCCTATGATTTTTGGCGGCTGTATTCGACTTTTGCGCAACTGCTCCGCCAACACGTTTGGGTAGAAATTATGGTCACGGGCATATTGTTTAATCTGTTCACGCTTCTCTTCGGAAATGCGCGGACTATCTTTCAAAGCCCGAGACACCGTTGCTATAGACACGCCTAAGTCTCGTGCGATGTCCTTCATTGTTATGGTTGTAGTATCTCTCATCAGAGTTGAGATTTTAGCTCTTTAAGGTTTCAGTCGTCACTGGCGGCTTTTAGTTATTCTTACGATGCAAATTTATGCAAAAAGAGGTGATACAACTTCATGCAACAATTTGATTTCTGATTTTTCATTGTGCAATCGTTTGCGCACGCAAATTACATTTTTTCAAGCAGAAAGAAGACAACCAACTTACTATTTAACTTACTTTTGCATCCGAAAACCCCACTTGATATGGGTCAAGTACCTTAAGCATTATAAAAATAACTAAATAAGTAACTAACTTAAATAATAAAAATGATGAAGCAGGTAAAATTCAAATTCCCTGTAAAGATGTTGGTTCTATTCTTAGGACTATTTCTTTCAGCCAGTGCCTTTGCACAGTCTATCACTGTCAACGGCCACGTAAAGGATGAATCCGGCGAGCCTGTCATTGGCGCTACCATTCGTGTGGATGGCACGAGTACGGGCGCAGTGTCAGATCTCGATGGTAATTTCACCCTCAACGTTAATCAAGGTGCCCCACTGACTATCTCTTATGTAGGATATGTCACAGAGCAAGTAAAAGCTGCAAAAAGCTTAGTCGTAACCCTTCGCACCGACTCCAAATCGTTGGAAGACGTTGTTGTCATCGGTTACGGTCGTGCAAAAAAAGAAGATTTAACGGGTTCTGTAACAGCCATCAACCCCGATGCCCTGTCTAAAGGTATTACAAACAATGCCTCAGATATGTTGGTAGGAAAGGTTGCCGGTGTGGATGTTCAGACTGCAGGAGGAACTCCTGGTGCTGGAGCGCAAATCCGAATCCGTGGTGGTGCTTCGCTTTCAGCAAGCAACGACCCTCTCTACGTTATTGACGGACTGGTCATTGACAACAACACTGCTAAGGGTATGAGTAACATTTTGGCTATGATCAACCCTAACGACATTGAGACTTTCACCGTATTAAAGGACGCTTCAGCAACCGCCATCTACGGTTCACGTGCATCAAACGGTGTCATCATCATCACAACAAAGAAAGGCCGTAAAGGTTCAAAGCCTACTTTCAGCTACAATGGAGACGTTACCGTTTCTACCATTCAGAAGAAATATAAGGTTCTTAACGCTGCTCAATACAAGGACTTGATTAGTTCTGTTGACGGCCTTGACGCCTCTTTGCTGGGCAATGCCGACACCGATTGGCAAGATCAAGTGCTTCGTACATCTGTATCTACCAACCATAGCATCAGTATGCAAGGCGGAACAAAGAACATGCCCTACCGTGTCAGTGCAGGATACAATATCTCCAATGGTATCGTCAAGACGAGTTGGATGCGTCGTTTCAACGCAAGCGTCAACCTTGCGCCTTCTTTCTTGAACAACCACTTGAACTTTAACATCACAGCCAAGTACATGTATGAGAAAGACCGCTATGCCGATGCAGGTGGAGCCATTGGTGCTGCGCTCAGTATGAACCCTACCCAACCCGTTTATGGAGAAGGTGACAACTACAAATTCACCGGCGGCTACTATCAAGACCTTATCAATGCAAGTTTCAGCGATCCTTCCTGGACCAAGACAACCAATAGCAACGCTACCCAAAACCCTGTTGCTTTGCTCAACAACAAATACTGTTTGGCCAATGCCAACGACTTCAGCGGCAACGTAGAAGTTGACTATAAGATTCACGGATTTGAAGACTTGCACATCCACGCAAGCCTCGGTGCACAATACACAGCCACCAATCAGCACGATGATAATTCTATCTACTCTTATTCCAACAACTACTATGGTTGGAACGGTATGACTTATTACTGGAAATACAATATTGTCGGCAACGTTTATGCCCAGTATGCACACACCTTTGGCGTACATGGCATCGACATTATGGCAGGTGCCGAGGATAGCCACTACCACCGTAGCGGATACGACGAAGGACAAGGCACCGACTACTTTACAGGTGCTGCCAAAGATCCAGCCCTTCGTTCAGAGAAAGAATGGGCGACACACAACTCTTTGGTTTCATACTTTGGGCGTTTCAACTATAACCTCCTCGACCGTTACTTGTTGACTGCAACTTTCCGTGCCGATGGTTCTTCTCGCTTTGCCGACGGCCACAAGTGGGGTTACTTCCCATCAGCTGCCTTCGCCTGGAAAATCAACAACGAGCCATTCATGAAGAATCTCACATGGCTGAACGACTTCAAGCTCCGTTTGGGTTGGGGTAAGACTGGTCAGCAGAACGGTATTGACGACTTCTACTACGCTCCTCTTTACGTTCGTGGCGACCAATATTCAATGTATCCATTCGGTGATACCTACAATTACACCACTCGTCCGAACAAGTATAATTCAAACCTGACATGGGAAAAGACAACAACTTGGAATGCCGGTATCGATTTCGCAGCCTTGAACAACCGCTTCACAGTTGCATTAGACGGCTACCTCCGCAACACCAGCGACTTGCTATCAACAGTTTCTGTACCTGCAGGTACAACCTTCGGCGATGAACTTTTAAAGAACATCGGTTCTCTTCGCAACTATGGTTTAGAGTTGAGTTTCGACGTTAAACCGGTTGTAACGAAAGACTTCACATGGGATTTGACTTATAATGTCGGTTGGAACCACAACGAAATCACCAAACTTGAGGCCGGTGCACAAGACTGGGTTTGGGTAAAGAACAAGATTTCTCGCGGTAACAACGCCTACGTTCAGAAAAACAAAGTAGGCGAGCCTGTCAACTCATTCTTTGTTTTCCAACAGGTTTATGACGAGAACGGCAAACCTATCGAAGGTTGTTATGTAGACCGTAACGGCGATGGAAAAATCAACAACGACGACCGTTACTACTATAAAGATCCTGCTCCAGATGTTATCATGGGTCTTACCACCAAGTTCATCTACAAGAACTGGGACCTCAGTGCTGCCTTCCACGCATCTTTCAACAACTATGTTTACTACGACTTCCTGGCCAACCATGCCACAATAAGTACATCTGGTTTGTATAGCAATAGCGCTTTCCGCAACACTACCCCAGAGGCCATTGCCCTTGGATTTACCGGAACGACCACCAACCAGAATGCATTCAGCGACTACTTCGTACGTAACGCTTCTTATCTGAAGTGTACCAACATCACATTGGGCTACACTTTCCCAGCCTTACTCAAGTATGCTGGACAGGAATACTTCTCCGGACGCGTCTTCTTCACCGTCCAAAACCCATTCATCATCTCCAAGTATAAAGGTATCGACCCAGAGGTTTCAAACGGTATAGACCGCGAACTATATCCACGTCCTATGAGTTTCCAACTTGGTTTGAATCTTAACTTCTAATTATCAAACGGATATCAATCATGAAACATATCATATTTAAGACTGCGGCGATTGCGTTTCTTGCTTTAGGAATGGCGTCTTGCTCCGACGACTTGAACATCTCGTCCATCGATCCACAGTCAAGTCCATCCTACGATGTAAAAGAATTGCTGGCTAAGCAATATAGCACTTTAGGCGTAACCGGACAGAAAGGTCCTGATGGAAAAGCCGACCTTAGTTGCGATGAAGGTGAAAGCGGTTTCTACCGTACCGTATTCAACCTTGAAGAGCTCAGCACGGACGAAGCGCTTTGGGCATGGCAAACCGACCCGGACATAAGTCCTATCTCATTCATGAGTTGGAACAAAAGTTCTTCACGTGTGAATTGGGCCTACCAGCGCCTTACCTTTGACGTGACACTCTACAACCAGTTCATCTCTGAACAAACCGGGAAACAGGATGATTCTGTAATTGCTGAGGTTCGTTTCCTCCGTGCATTACACTACACCTACTTCCTCGACTTGTTCCACAAAGCGCCTTTCAAAGACAGCTTCGACGGTGAATTGCCAGTAGAAAAATCAGGAAAAGACCTTTATGATTGGATTGACAACGAGTTGACCGACATAGAAAGCAAACTTCCCGATGTAGGTACCTACAACACAAGCAAGGACTTTGGCCGTGCTGACCGCGGTGCAGCATACGCTCTCCATGCACGTTTGGCCCTCAACTCAAGCGTTTATACCGATGGTGCAGTCAAAGACTATGCAAAAGCAAAGGACTATTGCGACAAGATTATCAATAGCGGTGCTTACGCACTTTGCAAGGAAAAGAAGGGTGGTTTCTCTGGTTATGCACAAGTGTTCATGGGCGACAACGATGTGAACCCTGCAGCAATGAAAGAAATCATCTTCCCTATTCGCCAGGATGGAGCCAAGACCAAGCAATATGGTGGTGCCACCTACCTTGTCAGCTCCTGCCGTATAGCCGGAATGCCTTACGGAAACACCACCGAATACTGGAGTTGTAACTTCGCCCGTCAGAACCTTGTTGAGAAGTTCTTCCCCAAACTTGACATTCCAATGGTAAAACAGGACGACTATGACGCTTACCTTAAAGCACACGGATGGACCAAAGATAGCCTGACTGAAGAGCGCACCATTGCCATGGACAGCGCTTGCGGTGGAAGCACAAAGCAAATCATTGCCAAAGCAGGTGACGACCGTGCCATGTTCTATATGGGCTCAGGTGGCGGCGTACGCACACTCAACCCAGGCAAGCAGATTACCGGTTTCCTCAACGGAGCTTCTATCGTAAAGTGGTCTAACCAGCGTTCAGACGGTTCAGCCCGTCACGACGACAAATTCTCTGATGTGGACATACCTTTGTTCCGCTTGGGTGAGATTTACTTAACTCGTGCAGAAGCAGAGTATCGCCTCGGACAGAAAGATGCAGCTTTGGCTGACTTGAACGTTTTGCAAGACCGTGCTCATAGCACACTTTCAACTTCTATTGATGACAACATCCTCATCAACGAATGGTGCAAAGAGTTCTATATGGAAGGACGTCGCCGCAGCGACCTTGTACGCTTCGGTCTCTATACAGGCAGCAAATACCTTTGGAGCTTCAAGGGTGGCGTTCCTAACGGTACGGGTATTGACCCGATGTACAACATCTATCCAATTCCTGACAATGATATTTCCGGCAATCCCAACATGCACCAAAACCCTGGGTATTGATACCTACACCTTATACAATCATAACAAAAGACTATTAAGATTATGAAAAAGATATTTAAACTGATGATGCTGCCTGTGATGGTACTTCCATTACTGTTCACTTCCTGTGACACTGACACCGACAGCAATCCTCAACTTGACCTTAGTCACTTGGCAGATGGCTTTGTGTTGAACGTGCCAGCCACTGCCACCAACAACACTTACGACTTGGGTAACGCAAAGAGCCTTACACTCACCTGCTCACAGCCCAACTATGGCGGGGTGCCCTACTCGGTACGCTACTACGTACAGGCATCCATCGACCCAGCCTTTGCAGAAGGCGACACTACTGTCGCTTACAAAGAGCTTTCCACCTCTTACCGTACGGCAAAGATGGCTGTTGATGCTACAGAACTCAACAACGCACTTGTAGACCTTTACAAAGAAGCCAACCCTGATAGCAACATTCCTGAGACAATGCCCGTTTACATCCGTTTGCGTGCCATCATCGACGGAACCGACCTTGGCCAAACTTTCTCTAACGTCATCACCTTGCCTTCTGTGAAAGCTACCTATATCGCTCCTAACGCAGAACTTCCAGAGCAACTCTATGTAATAGGTTCTTCTATCCAGACCGCATGGACAAGTTGGAAAGTTGTACCTCCTGTTTATGGCATGAAGGGCAACTACTACACAATGGTTTATATCCCTGCAGGCGGACAGTTCAAGTGGGGTACTTACAACGGTGACTGGCGTGGCTACAACCGTCTCCGCACCATCAACGACAAAGCAGGTGCCGGCATCTCTGAAGCAGATGGCGACAACCACAACATTGGAGTTGACAACGGCGGATGGTACGTCCTTCACTTTGTAGGCGAAATCACTCCTGACGGCAAGAACATCCTCTACGACTTGAATATCTATCCTGGAACTGCCTACGTCATGGGAGCCGCTGCCGGTGGTTCATGGACCGAAGAAGATGCAGCTTGGCAGCTCACAGCTCCAACCGATCAGACAGGTCTTTGGGAATCACCTGCCTTTACGGCAGACGGTGAACTCCGCGCTTATATCAAGATCCCAGGCATCGATTGGTGGCGTACAGAGTTCTCTATCTACAAGGGCGAGTGCTACTGGCGTAACTTCGACATCCCTGACAACTGGGCAACAAACGTAGGTGCCGAATACTCCGTTCAGGTTTCTGCCGGTCAAAAACTCTATGTAAACTTCGACTTGAACACCGCTGAAGTAAAATAACTAAATCTGACAAATAACAATGAAAAAGCAATTATTATATACCTTAGCAACAGTTGCGAGCCTTGGGCTCGCCAGTTGCAACGGCGACTATACCGATTGGGCAAACCCTCAGACCAATGGTCCTGAGGAAGCAGCAGCCAAATATGGTGTCACCTTTACTGCCGGTCCTGAAGCCAACGGCTCTATGGCAGACGAAGACGGTACTATCCAACTTGTCACTGTAAATAGCGACAATGCCGAAATCACGGGTTACACCATCAAGAGTCTCACCATCAACGGTGAAAAAGTAGATGCCTCCATGACAGGCAACAACATTACTGTCGATGCTACCACCCTTTGCAAGTTGGTAGAAAAACAAAACGACTCTCGTGCAGCAGTGGCCCGCCAGCTGAAAGTGGTATCGACCGTTTCTGCCAACCTTGCTTCGGGCGATGCCGTAACCATTGACATGGCTGGAGAAACCGAAGGAACATTCACCCCGAATGCCACTCCAGCTATCGATAGCAAAGGTTACTACATGTTAGGCGATTTCGCCAACGTTGGATGGAACCTCAACACACCCCTTTGGATGACCGACAACGGTGACGGAACATTCACCGCCAATGTCACAACTACCTCAGAAGGCGACAACTATTTCAAGTTCTATGGCGGTAGCAACTACAGTACAAGTTGGGACGATGCCAACCTTAGCCAGATGGGATGCGAAGTGAACGGTGACAATAACCTACATAACTTTGTCGTTTACCAAGGTGACCCAATGTATAGTGAAGTACAAACACCTGTCATTCACGGCAAAGGACAGTTTGAAGTGACACTCGACATGAACAATCTCACCTACACTGTCACACGTGCAGAAGGCAAGTACTACATTGTTGGTAGCTTTAACGAATGGAGCGCTGAGACCTGCATCCAGAACATGTTCTATGCAGAAGGTGGTAACATCTATAGCTACACCGCACAATGGCCTGGTGCTTGGGATTTGAAGATTTGGGATAGCAAGAGCATCGGCAACTGGGACGTTGCATGGGGAACAGCTGTTGACGGTGACGGAAGCGAAACCGGCTCCCTCATCAACACAGACTCAAAGTCTTTCCAGGCTCCAACCAAGAACGAGTATTACACTCTGACCATTAATATGAACACCAATACATATACCTGGACCAAGCTCGACAATCAGAATCCTACGGCTTACACCAGCGTATCGCTTATCGGTGACTTCAACGGATGGGGCGGCGACGTCGACCTTACACAGGAAGAAAAGGCTCCTCACAACTGGTACAAACGTGTTACCATCGAAAAAGACGGAGCCTTGAAGTTCCGCGCCAATCACGATTGGTCAACCAGTTGGGGTGTAGACGATAGCCAAAAAGACACCGCTATCGGCGATCTCTACTATCTCACGCCTGGCACACAAAACATCAATGTGCCTGCTGGAACATATGACTTCTATTTGAATGACATTACAGGACGTTGGAACATTGTGGCAGTCAAGTAAAAACTCTAAAACAAAAAATTAACTTTTCACCAATATAACCCAAGGGAGTCTGCTGTGAAGCACACTCCCTTTTTTGTTGCTAACGTTGTCAATAAGAAACGAAAACAATAAGAAATTTGCCACACCCGTAACTCCTTAAAATCCAGCGACTTAAGAATCGCGTGGTAAAACCGGCCTTTTTAGCCCCTAACGGAGCCGGTTTTAGGAGCTAAAATGCCGTGTTTTAGGAGCTAAAACACGGCATTTTGGAAAACAACAACTTAGATGTTAATTTATCACCCTCGAAAAGGAATGATGCAACAAGGTTAGTCTCAGTGTGCAAACGTTTGCATACCAAGACTAAATATTATTCACTTTTTTTGACAGAGAGTAGAAAATAAGTTTGTAAATTTGGCCCATAAACCTAAATGACCTATTTTATGAAACGTATATTTTCTACGATTTTTACCGTGTGCTTGTCGCTATCGATGATGGCACAAGGGTGGCCAGCTAACTATGGAGGCGTAATGCTTCAAGGGTTTTCCTGGGATTCATACGATGATAGCCAGTGGACACGCCTTGAAAGTCAAGCACCTGAAATTGCAAAATATTTCGATTTGATTTGGGTTCCGCAAAGCGGCAAATGTTTGGAGGAACATAGAGTGATGGGATACACCCCCTACTATTACTTCAACCAGAACTCAAGCTTTGGCACAGAAGCAGAACTTAAATCGATGATTTCCACCTACAAAAAACTTGGCACAGGTATTATTGCCGATATAGTCATCAACCATCACAACACAACAGGATGGTTTGGTTTTCCAGCCGAGACCTATAACGGAGTCACCTATCAGTTTCAGACAACCGACATAACAGCCAACGACGACGGTGGAGCAACTGCAGCAGAGGCCAAAAGCGAAGGCGTTAGCCTCAGTGCCAACAACGATGAAGGCGAAGACTGGTCCGGTATGCGTGATCTCGACCACAAAAGCAGCAACGTTCAGGCCATCATTAAAGCCTATGAAAAATTTCTATTGGAAGACATGGGATACACAGGTTTTCGCTATGATATGGTAAAGGGGTTTGCAGGAAGCCACGTAGGCGACTACAACAAGGCCGCTGGTGTGGAATACTCGGTAGGAGAATATTGGGACGGAACAAAAAAGATAAAGTCTTGGATAGATGCAACAGAGAAAGAGAGTGCCGCATTTGACTTCCAGTTCCGCAACGATGTGCGCGATGCCATCAACGGCAACCATTGGAGCTTCAAACTTTGCACTAATGACCGACTTATCGATCAAACGGGATATAAACGCTATGCAATTACTTTTGTAGAAAACCACGACATGCAAGACCGCGGCACCACAAACGGATATAGCCCCGACCCTATACGCCGCGACACGTTGGCTGCCAACGCCTATCTGCTAAGTATGCCAGGAACACCTTGCGTATTCTTTCCACACTGGAAGGCCTACAAGCAAGACATAAAAGGAATGATTGATGTACGTAAAGCCGTAGGCATCAACAACGAAAGCACTTGGGCTGACAGATATACAGGGGCTCCACAATACAAAACCACAATAGTGCGCGGAACCAAAGGCACGTTGTTGTCTGTTGTAGGAGCACAATCAATGGTAACCTACTTAAACGACACGATACACTATGTTAAGGTTGTTGACGAACCACGCTATGCCTACTGGTTCTCAACCAACATGAATACCACTTGGGCCGACAAGGCTTCAGGACAATACAACAAAGACTTTGATGTATTGGTTTCTGCCGTTACCGACAACGCCGATGCCAAATTGGTGTACACTCTCGACGGAACAGTGCCCACAAGCAGCAGCCAACAAATTGAAAGCGGCAGTAAAATACACATCGACCACAGTTGCATTCTCACTTTAGGCCTACTCATCGGAAACAACGTAAGCGGAGTGGAGTCACGCGAATACGAACGCATCAATTCCACACCAGTCAAGATTTACGTCAATGCCGACCAAGTTCCAACCTGGGACACTTCATCAGGCATAAACTTTTGGAGCTGGGGTGGCGACGGCACACACACGCCCAACAACATTTCATGGCCAGGCGACAAGGTGAAAACCACTGCTACTATCAACGGCAAAAACTGGTTTGTAAAGGACTTTACCCTCAACAGTGATGATGATGAAATCAGCTTTGTGTTCAGTACAGGTAGCGGTTCGCCCCAATCACACGACGTTACAAATGTCAACAAGACATCTTTCTTCGAGATAACCAACGCCACAGACGACATGGGGTACTACCTTGTCAGCGATGTAACCGAAACAAACAGCATTGAAAATGCCGTCAACGAAACTTCCACAAAAGACAATGTTTGGTACACCGTCAGTGGTATGCGTCTAAAGAAAGCACCTACGCAAAAAGGCATCTACATCCATCAAGGGAAAAAAATTGTTATTCGGTAAATTCAATTCATACTCAATAGGTAGCCCAATATATAAGCTTAGGGCTGAGAGGCGGACTTAAACGTTCGCCTCTATTTTTGTTGTATACACTTAATACATAATATATGAAACACTTAAAAACCTCTCTATTGGCACTTACGTGCTTAGCATCATTCAGTGCACATGCACAAAAATATGTAGGAGGAGACATCTCTTTGCTCTCAGCCTATGAAGAACATGGAGCCTCCTACTACGATACAGATGGCACAACCCCCATCACCAACCTGTTGGAATACTTTCAGCAACAAGGTCACAACGCCATGCGTGTTCGCCTGTTCCACACTCCTTCCAACGCTCCCGCCCAAGCTAAAGGCGAAGGAGTGATACAAGACTTGCCTTACGTGGTAGCCTTAGGACAACGCATCAAAGCCAACGGCATGGCATTTATGCTGGACCTTCACTACAGTGACACTTGGGCCGACCCCTCAAACCAATGGCTACCAAAGGCCTGGGAAGGGCTAACAGACGTCGCTTTACAGGATTCTGTCTACAACTACACCAAAAAGGTGCTCCAAGCACTGGTAGATGCCAATGCCACCCCCGACTTCATACAAACCGGCAATGAGATTAGCTATGGCATGTTGTGGGGAGTTAACGGTGGCTCTTCTTGCAAGAAATACTATGCTGGACAAAGTACAAACGCCGTAAGGTTTTTCAATCTCTTGAAATATGCAGGCAAAGCATGTCGTGATGTTTGCCCAAATGCCAAGATTGTTCTTCACACCGAACGCATATCCACCCCCGACTACCTCGTGAAGTGGTACAAAGACATGGATCAGAACCAAGTGGACTATGACATCATCGGTACAAGCTATTATAGCTACTACCACGGCGACTTGAAGCAACTCAGCAAAGCGCTTCAAACCATTGAGCGCAACTTCAGCAAAGACATCATGGTGGTGGAAACAGGATATTACCACGACTGGCAGCCAAACACGGTTGACTATGACCTTAGCGACACCTACCCCATCAACGGTGAAGGGCAAAAGGCTTTTACAGAAGCCCTTATCGACACTCTAAACGCCCACCCGCAAGTAAAAGGACTGTTCTGGTGGGACATGGAAGTGAACGAACATGGCCTTGACTGGAACACGCAACGCGTCACCGACGGATGGTATAATGCAGGATTGTTTGACAACGCCACAGGAGCAGCAGAGCCTGCCATAAAGGTGCTTAAAAACTTTCTTGTGACCGACAAAATAGATATACCTTCAGCAAATGCAACTGCCGAGACCGGACAACAGTGGTACACACTTTCCGGGCAAGCCGTTCAGCAGCCACAACGAGCTGGCATCTACATCCACAATGGACGAAAAACAGTAAGAAAATAACTGCTTGATAGCATACAGTAATCCCTCCTTCCACAACGATGAAAGGAGGGATTACCATATTATTACTTCTTCAATTTCAACACAACAGGAAGCGTATATTGAGTCTGTACAGGACGTCCGTCCTTTGTACCTGGCTTCCAATTAGGCATAAGAGAAACCAAACGTACCGCTTCGGCCTTTAAGGCTGCCAAGCATTTCTCTTCTTTTGCTTGACGGTCGGAAGGCTTCTTCTTCAGCAAGCGCTTGTTGTGGCAAGCGAAATTTTCGACTTTCACTGCCCGTACACCAGTAACCTTTCCGTTAAACTCTACATTGAATGTACAATAAACGGTGGCTTCTGCTTGCGCTTTTTGTGCTACAAGCGGATATTCAAGGTAGTCTTGAAAGAACTTATCTATAGCTTCCTGACCTCCGTCAAAGGATGGAAGCGTTACAGAAGGGTCGTTCTGCTGCAATGGAAGGGTAGCCAAGAGTTCTGCCAACTTTTCCGTTTGCACCGTAGCCAGCAACACCTTACCCTCCGGCGAAAGGAGATAAAGAGTTGGTATCCAATTCACCTTAAACAGTTTGTCCACCTTTGTGTCACGTTTCCATTTCTTCAGCTCGCTCACCTGTAACCATGTCATTTTGTAAGTCTCCCAATAACACTTCACCCAAGCCTCTTTGTCCTGATCGAACGAAATGCCAACAAAGGTGACATTCCGGTCCTTATATTTGTCGAATAGCGACTTGACGGCAGGAATTTCCTTACGGCAATCGGGACACCAAGAAGCCCAGAAGTCAAGTACAACATAGTTGCCACGAAGGCTTTCCAGGGTGATGTGGCGTCCATCAGCTGTCTGCAAATCAAAATTGGGTGCTTTTGTTCCTACCGGCAACAAGTCTTTGGCGTATAAGGAGTCCAAGTCTTTAGCTTGAACGCTGGCAGCCAAACCTATCAAGAAGGCTGCAAGAAAAAGTAACTTCTTCATATTCGTTCGTTATTTTATAGTTTTTCAAGATGTAATGTTTGGTCACAATAGTCGACAACAGCAGGGCGATGCGTGATGAAAATCACAGTTTTGTTGTGTCCCGACAAGATGTTGCCCAGCAACTGCCGTTCGGTTTCAGGGTCAAGGGCCGATGTTGCCTCGTCAAAAAGCATGATGCCTCGGTTGCGCAGCAAGGCACGGGCAATGCTGATGCGTTGGGCTTGCCCCTCGCTGAGCCCCCCACCCTGTTCGGCACAGGACGTTTCCAACTGTTGGGGGAGATCAAAGACGAAGTCGGCACATGCCTCATGCAGGGCAAAACGTAGTTCTTCGTCTGTTGCATCAGTCTTTCCGAGCAGCAGATTCTCGCGAATGGTACCGCTCAGCAAGGTATTTCCTTGTGGAACATACACGAAATTTGTTCTCATGCGTGGGGTCAGTTCCATGTGTTCCTTTTCGTTATAGAGTTCTATTTTTCCTTCCGTGGGATGGAGCAATGCCAAGACGAGCCGGACAAGTGTGGTTTTTCCAGCACCGGTTTCTCCCAAGATGGCGGTACAGGAACCTGGCGGGAAATCAAAAGACAGCTTGTCGATGACAGCCCCGTCCGCCTCTGTATAGGCATAGGAGACGTCCTTGAAACGCACCCCGCACGGTGTCGCCATTTCGATAGGGTCGCCCTGTTCTTCCAACGGGTCTTCCTCCAGTTCCATCAACCGCTCGGCAGCCGTAAATACACTTACAAAGGCAGGAACAAGCTTGGTGAGCTGACGGGCTGGACTCTGAATGCGATTGACCAACTGCAGGAAAGCCGTCATTCCACCAAAGGTAAGCGACCCCATCGACATACGAATAGCGGCCCAAGTGAACGCCACAAGATAGCCTAAAGCAAAACCAAAATTCAAGATGAGATTGCTAAAGACAGAAAACAACGTGCGGCGCACCACATTGTGACGAAGCTCTCTTTGCGTACTTTCCAACTTGTTTACAGCCACATCGTCGCTCTCAAGTGTCTTGATAAGCATACGGTGCTGAATAGTTTCCTGCAACACGCTTTGGACTTTCGAGTCGGAATCACGAACCTGACGAGTTAGTCTGCGCATCTGGCGAACATAGACTTTACTGACAAGAACAAACAAAGGAATCATCAAAACCACCACTATTGCCAGTCGCCAGTCCATTGAAGCAAGGTAACAGAAAGCTCCCAAGAACATGGCGAACGTGCTTATGGTGCTCGGAATGGTCTGCGTAAGAAATGTCACCACGGTGTTCACATCAAATTCAAGCCGGTTTAGCACATCACCGCTATGGTGTTTCTCCTTTCCATGCCACTCGGAACGAAGTATGCGGTCGAGTATGCGCTGCTGCATACGGTTCTGCGCCTTGATGCCTAACAGGTTTTGAATCCAGATGGACGAGATGCTGAGGGCGAAATCGCACAGGATGAGACCACCCATAACGGCAACCGCCCAATAGATATTGCCTTTCACGGTATGGGAAGCTACGTCAATGGCATGTTGAACAGCCCATACAGAACTTAAAGAAACAACTACTTGCAACAACCCAACCACTGCGTTGAGCACAGCCTGTAATCTATTGCCATGCCAAGCACGCCACAGCCAGCCAAAGATTTGTTTGGTGGTGTAACGCGTTTCCGGTATTTTCAACCATTCCTTCAGTTTCATCGGTTTGTTCCTTTAGCGTTTGTCGGCTCCCCACATCATCTTTTCGCGCAATGTAGCAAAATAGCGTTTGCCCATACGTTTGATGATATGAACATCGTAAGAGCCCCTGTGCAACGTAAGACGTGTACCTTCTATCAGTTTTTCCGACCGTCCGTCAATGGCTATAAGGAAGTTGTGAGACCGGCTTACCACTTCCAAAGAAATCTCAACTTTATCAGACAAGACAATCGGACGTATGTTCAGGCTATGTGGTGCTACGGGTGTTAGACAGAACACAGGCGTTTGCGGAGCTATGATGGGGCCTCCGTTAGATAGCGAATAGGCGGTAGATCCTGTCGGAGTACTAACTATCAGGCCATCTGCCTGGTAGGTTACAAGGTTCTCGCCATCTATTTTGGCACTTATCGAAATCATGGATGCATTGTCCCGCTTTAGCACTGCCACCTCGTTAAGGGCATAAGGGAAACCCTGCAGCGGTTCTCCTTCCACCTCAACATGAAGCGTTGAGCGGTCAACCACCCGATAGTTGCCACAGAAAACAGACTCTAAGGCCTCATTGGCCTCTTCGGGTGAGACGTCGGCAAGAAAGCCCAAACGCCCCGTGTTGATACCTAATATAGGGAATTCACGTGGACCTACGTGACTCGCAGCGTTCAGAAAAGTGCCGTCGCCACCCATTGAAATAACATAATCGGCAACAAACTGGTCACCGTCGAAGGCGGTAACAGCCGGCAAATGGAGCTCGTCAATGCCTAAGAGCGACTTCAAGAAAGTGCGTTCCACCAAGATTTCCGCTCCGTGAGCGCACAACCGGTCAAACACGGTTTGGATGGTGGCCGTGCGATGGCTTTGGTATTCATTGCCAAAAAGAGCGAAACGCAATCTTTCTGATGCCATAAATTAGCGTCTTTTTATTATTCTTTATATATCAATCTACCGCTAAACCGAGAAGTTTTTGTACATTTGCGGATAGTTATTAACTTTGCAAAAATACGTATTTTTATTGATAATAGGAATATAAAGCTATTGAAATATGGCAAAAGTGTATGAATTTTTGGCCGATGGCTTCGAGGAAATAGAAGCTTTGGCACCCGTAGATATTCTCCGTCGTGGAGGTGTGGAAATCAAAACCGTTAGCGTTAGTGGATCAAAAACAGTAAAAACAGCCCACGGAGTAGCGCTTCAAGCCGACCTCACCATTGAAGAAATCAACAGTTTCAACGACGTTGACATGATGCTCCTGCCAGGCGGTCTGCCTGGAGCAACCAACCTGCGCGACCATGAAGGCGTGCGCGCAGCCCTTTTAGAACAACACAAAGCCGGCCGGCGCATTGGGGCAATATGTGCAGCTCCGCTTGTGCTTGGCTCGTTAGGACTCCTCGAAGGACGACGGGCAACTTGCTACCCCGGGTTTGAAAAATACATGACCGGAGCTGAATACACCGCCCAACTGTTCACCGAGGACGGCACCATCATCACCGGCGAAGGCCCTGCTGCCACGTTGCCTTACGCCTACAAGATATTGTCCTACTTTGTTGGAGAAGAACGTAGCAAGGTGATTGAAGAACAAATGCGTTACACACATTTGATGGAAAGCAAATAATTTTTCCAGACAACCCCATCTATTATGAGCAATTATGTCATTATTGTAGCTGGCGGAAAAGGGCTTCGAATGGGCGGGGAAATACCCAAGCAGTTCCTTCCTTTGGCCGGTAAGCCTGTACTGATGCACACTATAGAGCGTTTTTACACCTATGACAGGCATTTAAACATTATTGTCGTCCTGCCAAAAGAGCAACAAGCCCACTGGAAAGAGCTGTGCAAAGAGCATCACTTCGCCATTCCCCATCAAGTAGTTGATGGGGGTGACACCCGTTTCCAATCGTCAAAGAACGGATTGACTGCCATTCATGACGGTGAAGAAGGGTTGGTGGCCATTCATGACGGAGTGCGTCCTTTCGTTACAACAGCCGTCATTGAACGATGCTATGATGCCGCCGAAGAAAGCTATGCAGCCATTCCCGTACTTCCGGTTACAGACACCTTGCGTTACATCGATAGCCACGGGGGTGGCAAAAACGTTCTCCGTAGCGACTACCGCGTGGTACAGACACCGCAAACCTTTGACATAAACTTGGCAAAAAGGGCTTTTGACCAGCCCTACAAAGAAGCTTTTACAGACGACGCCTCGGTTATAGAAAGCTTAGGATGCCAAGTGGCGATGGTTGAAGGAAACCGTGAGAATATCAAACTCACTACCCCTTTCGACCTTGTCATAGGTGAAGCCCTCTACCATTCTCCATCCAACGTTTAACCTTCAACCGTTTTCAAAAAGAGCTAAGACACCATACAAAACACTTATGGACCAACTGCAACAAGACATCACCTACCTGCCTGGTGTAGGGCCTCGTCGAAAAGAGCTGCTAAACAAGGAGTTGGGCATCAACACCTACGGCGACTTGTTGGAGTATTTCCCTTATAAATACATCGACCGCTCAAAGATTTACTCCATAGCAGAGCTACGTTCTGATATGCCTTACGTACAAATAAGAGGAAGAATATTGAGCTTTGAAGAGTTTGATATGGGGAGACGAAAGAAGCGGATAGTAGCCCATTTCAGCGATGGACACCACATTTGCGACCTTGTATGGTTTCATGGAGGACAATACATCTACAGGACTTACAAGCCAAACACCGACTACATCATCTTCGGAAAACCTTCCACATTTAACGGGCGCATACAGTTTACCCATCCAGAAATAGAAGACACCAGCCAGTTAGACCTCAAGGGCATGGGTATGCAGCCCTACTACATCACTACAGAGCGCATGAAGAAGGAAGGATTAACTTCCCGCGCCATAGAGAAACTTACCAAAACGCTTCTCAGCAAACTTACCTCTCCTCTTCAAGAAACCCTTCCGGCTTTCATCACACATAGACTACACCTTGTCAGCCGAGACGAGGCCATGCGCAAAGTACATTATCCCAAGACCATAGAAGACCAGCAACGGGCTCGCCTTAGGCTGAAGTTTGAAGAGCTTTTCTATGTTCAACTCAACATTTTAAGGTATGCCAACGACCATAGACGCAAATATCGCGGCTACGACTTTGCACACATCGGAGCACTCTTCAATTGGTTTTATAGCCACAACTTACCTTTCGAACTGACCAACGCCCAAAAGCGAGTCATGCATGAGATACGCAACGACTGTCACTCTGGAAAGCAGATGAACCGGCTTCTCCAGGGCGATGTAGGCTCAGGTAAAACACTTGTGGCACTAATGTCCATGCTGATAGCCCTCGACAACGGCTTTCAAGCCACACTGATGGCACCCACCGAAATTTTGGCAGAGCAACACCTGCAAACCATCAAAAGCTTTTTGCAAGGTATGGACGTACGAGTGGAACTGCTTACAGGTATGGTAAAGGGGAAGAAACGCAACAACATACTCACAGCGCTGGCCACCGGAGACGTCAATATCCTGATAGGCACACACGCCATCATTGAAGACGGCGTCCAGTTTGCCCGCCTTGGTTTGGCTGTTATCGACGAGCAACACCGTTTCGGAGTGGCACAAAGGGCAAAACTTTGGAACAAAAGCGCTCAACCGCCCCATATTCTTGTGATGACAGCGACCCCAATACCCCGCACACTGGCGATGACCATCTATGGAGACCTTGACGTTAGCGTCATAGACGAGTTGCCGCCAGGAAGAAAGCCCATTGAAACCAACCACGTATATGACAACCAACTAACTGGCCTTTATCAAAAAATACGTAACCAAATCCGGCAAGGACGACAGGTATACATTGTGTTTCCACTCATTAAAGAGAGCGAAAAGACCGACCTCAACAACCTTGAAACAGGATATGAAAAGCTGAAAGAAGTCTTTTCCGAGTTCAAGCTGAGTAAAGTGCACGGACAGATGAAAGCCAACGAGAAAGAAGAAGAGATGCAGAAGTTTGTCCATGGCGAGACCCAAATCCTCGTTGCAACCACCGTTATCGAAGTTGGTGTCAACGTTCCCAACGCTTCCGTAATGGTAATACTTGACGCCCAGCGTTTCGGACTGTCACAATTGCATCAGCTCCGCGGGCGTGTTGGACGTGGAGCTGACCAAAGCTATTGCCTATTGGTAACGCCTTACAAGCTAAGCACCGAGACACGGAAACGCATTGACATCATGTGTGGCACCAACGACGGCTTCGAGATAGCTGAAGCAGACCTTAAATTGCGCGGGCCAGGCGACCTTGAAGGGACACAACAGAGCGGAATAGCCTTTGATTTGAAGATTGCTGACATTGCACGGGACGGTCAAATAGTGCAACTTGCACGAAATGAAGCACAAGCCATCATAGCGAATGACCCAAATAGCGAAAAGCCTGAATATCAAATGCTTTGGAAACGACTTGCAATGTTAAGAAAATCTAATATTGACTGGGCGGCCATCTCTTGACAAAAATGCCACATCAACATAGCAAAAAGTACTATATAAAGGGCTTTCGAGCACATTTTCAGCACTTTACATAAGTGTTAAAGCTACAATAAAAACTGTTAATACAGTAACATTTTCATCAATTTTTCATTATCTTTGCAATGTCTTTAAATAATTCGTTGGCCTTTTGTTTTGTACAACGACGTGTCTTGGGGACTTTATTGAATGTTCCAATCCTCCCAAAAGAGACGAATCAATAACTCTATTAATAAGAACATGACTTTGAGAAAAAGAATAAGAAAAATTGCAATTGTATCATTGATGGCGTGTTTTGCCACAACAGTTTCAGCCCAAGACCTTCTCGCCCATCAGGCACCGGTAGACCGTCGCAGTTCAAGTGTAGACACTGTAATGATGCAAACCATTAGAAATAGAGAGAATGTAGAATTTCCTTCATCCGACCTATACGCCGATTGGGACAATCGCTATGCACACAAGGTAACAGAACTTCCTGACGTTTACAAGATAGACCTCCGTGGATTCCACATGCCAACCCCAAGCCGTGTCATCACATCCAACTTCGGACGCCGTTGGGGACGCCAGCATAAAGGACTGGACATCAAGGTTTATATAGGTGATACCATCTATGCTGCGTTCACAGGAAAGGTTAGAATTGTGAGATATGAGGCTAACGGCTATGGCAAATACATCGTCATTCGTCACAACAATGGATTGGAGACTATCTATGGTCACCTTTCTAAACAACTTGTTCGCGAGAACCAGTTTGTACGTGCAGGCCAACCTATAGCCTTGGGTGGCAACACCGGCCGGTCAACAGGTTCTCACTTGCATTTCGAAACACGTCTCTGTGGTGTAGCTCTCAACCCTGCCATCTTCTTTGATTTCCCCCACCAAGACATAACAACTGACGTCTATACATTCAGAAAGAGCAATAAGGACGTTGAGGACGAACGGGCTACAGCACTACGCGGAAAGGCTACAAGTCCTGGCTACAGCAAAGAAAACATACAGGGGCGTCGCAACTATAATAGCAACAACAGTTCACTAAACTATGAACCACGTGAACCAAGAGCTGAAAACAACGGCAACGGTGAGAGAACTGTCTACCACAAAGTGGCAGAAGGAGAGACGTTAGAGTCTATTTCCCGTGAATGTAACATTCCGTTGGAAAAACTTTGCAGACTGAACGGTGTGGGTAAATACACTACATTACGTCGCGGTCAGCTTATCAAAATTTCATAACAGAAGTTTTTTCTACAACTATAAAGCCCGTCAAAGCAAATGTTTTGACGGGCTTGTTATATAATATAGGCTATCCTTTACTTTTTGATGAAAGCCCTTACAACAAACCATGCATGCAAGAAAGACGTCTGCAACAAGCCATAATGGCTACACATCACACGAAAACGCTCACGCAACGAATCTTTATGATGCAAAGTAGTTTGACCTTCTTGCAAGTAGTTGGCAACCACACATGGGACACGTTTTAATGCCAAACGTCGCTTTTTGGCTTCTTTCATCACCCTAATGCACCAGTCAACATCAGCAGAATAACGATAGCGTGTATTGTATTGAATAGTCTTGGCTATGTCCAATCGGGCATAAAAAGCCTGATGACAGACCACCATACCCTGTTTGAATGATTTCCAAGACAAGATTTCAGGCGGTTGGAGACGTCTATGACACAAGAAGTTTCCATCACCGTCAACAATGTCCGTATCGCCATAAAGAACTGCAGGAAGTTCTTCCGCATCACCCACTTCGGCTGCTTGGGCAACCATTTCCAATGTGTCGGCAGAGGGAAAACGGTCGCCTGCATTCAAAAATACAACATAGTCGCCCGTTGCCAAAGCCAGTCCCTTGTTCATGGCATAGTATAATCCACTATCAGGTTCACTCAAAATGCGGACTTGATGTCCGTTGTCCTCGGCATCAGATGCCTGCTTGTATTGCGTGGCAAGCTGCAACGTAGCATCTTTCGATGCCCCGTCCACAATGATATGTTCCACATGTTCATGGTTTTGTATCTGCACACTGGCAAGAGTTGGAGGCAAAACCGCTTCTGCATTATAGGTAATTGTAACGACAGAAAAAGTAATCATAACTTATAGTTTTTGTATGCCATAGCCTCATTATACACATCAATATATTTTAAAGACACGGCTCGTTGAGAATAGCACCTATGCACTTTGGCAAGGGCGGCCTCAGATAGAGCGGAATGCCTATCGGCATCAAGGGTCCAAGCTATGCCATTTGCCAAGTCGGCCACATCACGCAGCTTAGCCACATATCCGTTCTTTTGATGGTTAATCATTTCAGGTATGCCTCCAACACGGAAGCCTACACAAGGCACCCCGCAAGCCATGGCTTCCATAAGGGTGTTGGGAAGGTTGTCTTCGAGCGATGGCAAGACAAAGACATCCGCCGAATTATACACCCCCACTATCTGGCGTTCATCCGAAACATAACCTAATGGATAGGTATCCAGCGGCAAGCTGTCGGCCAATTCCTCGGCATGACCGCCCAACAATGCCACCGCCCAGCGTTGTTTAAGTTCTGGACGGGAAGCAACCAACCGTTGGATAGCTTCCACAAAATAGCCAACGCCCTTGCGTGTATCGGTCACACGCTGAGAAACAAACAACAGAATTTGCCTATCTTGCGGTAGTCCGACCGACAAGCGGGCTTGCTTTTGGTCTGTTGGAGCAAAGATTTTAGTGTTAATCGGATTTGGAATGGAAGTAACCGGTTGGCCAGACAAGAGCCTGCTTTCCTTAGCTTGGGTTTCAAGCCAATGACTACAGGCAACAAACCAAATGGTATGGTTTTTCAATACAGCCGCTTTCTTTTTCCAAACCTTTGAAGATAAATCGGTTTTTCCTCCGCCACCTGGCAGCAACTTGCAATGATGACAGTTAGAATGAAACTTGGGACAACCATGAGCATAATGGCAAATGGAGCTGGCTGGCCACAAATCGTGCATTGTCCACACAACAGGCTTTCCAGAAGCAAGAATCTTTCTCAAGCCAGAAAGCGACAACATACCTTGATTAATCCAGGAAAGGTGAATGACATCAGCTTCCTTAAACTCGCGAAGATGCGTCACATCCACACCTGCATTGGCTATATCTATTTCAAACAGATGTTCCCTTGTGAAGTGAAGATGCCAGAAAATGCACCATCGTTCCCACAAGAAAGCCCACCGAGAACGCAATTTCTGCCCGACACCAGACACGGTTACACGGCTGGTAGCCTTGTCACGCACGAGCATTTTGGCCTTTACCCCATTATTGTTGAGGGCATCTACCAACCTATTGGCGGCCACTGCAGCGCCACCGGTATTCTCGCTTGTATTGATTATCAAAACTCTCATATGACAACAATATAGTCACAAAGATAGAGAAAAACGCTGAACACCACAAGAAAAGTAACTGTTTATTCATTGTGCACGTACACAATAGTTTGATTTATATCAAGAAAGCATATAAAAAACATAAAAAACACAGTGTAAGTATTGCTTGATAAGGCAGCAAGTAGTACTTTTGCATTGTCAAAAGGTTAATAGATTGTTTAGGTTAGTAGTAATAGATTTAGGTTTTTAGTTATTTTATTAAGGTAGAAGTTTAACAGATTCGATTTCATGGATGACGAAGGTGGATCGCGAGATTCCCTTTAATTTCGAAAGGATTTTTAGTTAAACATAGGCTAAAGCGCTGGAGCTCGTTGAGAGTTTCAGCGCTTTCATTTTTACGGCTTCCCATCAATTAATAAGACGTATGTAAATTATTGGTTTTCAACGCCTTATGTGTTATCTTGCAAAACCCAGTGTTTTAGCTCCTAAAACACTGGGTTTTACGTCCTAAAACGGCCGGTTTTAAGAGTCAATAAAGCCGGTTTTAGAAACTGGCTTTCCTAATCTTTCATAATAAGCACTGTTGCATAGGCGCTTATTCCCTCTTCTCTGCCGGTAAAGCCTAACTTTTCTGTGGTAGTGGCCTTAATGGAAATCTGGTCTTCTTCACAATTCATCACCTGTGCCAGGCAAGCTTTCATTGCAGGAACATGCGGATTTATTTTGGGGTGTTCGGCACATATTGTGGCATCAACATTGCCGAGCTGATATCCCTTAGAGGCGATCAAAGCCATCGTTTGTTTAAGAATAAGCTTTGAATCCATATCGAGAGTGTCGTCACTTGTGTCGGGAAAATGATAGCCAATGTCGCGCATATTGGCTGCACCAAGCAGTGCATCGCAGATGGCATGGATGAGAACATCTGCGTCACTATGCCCCAATAGCCCTAAAGAGTGGGGAATGACAATGCCCCCCAACACCAACTTGCGTCCTTCTACCAAACGGTGGACGTCGAACCCCATACCAACTCTTATCTTCATAAGCCTAAATCAAACAAAAAAGTCCTTCAAGCAGAAGGACTAAATACTTTTATCTTCTATGGAACAAATCTTTAATGCCATCCATATCAAACGCCAGCGTAAAGCGCAACGTCTGATCAAGAGGATTGCTCTTGGCGGTAGCTATGACATAACCCGCATCGAGAGAAAACACACTCATTCGGAAACCGGCGCCAAGCGTAAAATACTTGCGGTTTCCTTTGTTTTCGCTTTCGTGATGATAGCCGGCACGCAAGCTGAACTTATCGTTGTAGGTGTATTCGGCTCCTACGCTCCACTGCACTTCCTGAAGTTCTTCCGAGAAGCCATTAGGAGCATCACCAAAACTCTTGAAGATGCCCGATATAGACGATATGTCGTAATAATCTTTCTGTACGCGCTCTTGGTAGTCTTCAGTAGACTCCCCATCCATTTGTTTAGGATAGGTTGGCACGAGGAGTTTGTTGGCATCGGCGGCAATGGTGAAACGGTTAAATTCGTCTATTGGAACCATAAGCGAGGCGCCAAGGCGAAGGTTTGTAGGAATAAACTCGGAATTGTCATCGCCGCCAAAAGTAATTTTTGAACCGATATTGGAAATGTTCAATCCCAAGCCCAACTGACATTCACGGCTACCGATGTTGATATAGTTTTGGTAATAGCAGGAGATATCTGCTGCAAAAGCCGAACCTGGAGATGTATCTTCTGTGTAATCGTATGTCAAGTCGGAGTAAATCCAACGCACTGCGGCTCCGATGGAAAAGTGTTCGCTTAGCATCAACGAGTAAGCCACGTCCAAAGACATTTCATAGGGATTGATGGTCATATCGCCACTATTAGATGCATCACTGCTGGTTTGTACTTCTCCTAAAGAGAAATAGCGTAAAGACCCTGACACAGCACTGTAGTCGCCGATGCGATAGTAGCCAGACAAATAGGCCAAATCCATATCATTGACCAACTGACGCAACCAAGGCGTATAGTTGAGGGCCACTCCTGCACGGCTAATGGTAAACGGATACTTGGCAGGGTTCCAATACTGGGAGTTAACATCGGGGTCGGTAGCGGCTCCTACGTCACCCATACCAGCCGAACGAGCATCTGGCGCGATGGTTTGAGAGGTTACTGACGTATTAACGGGGTTGAAAAAGTCTTTCTTGTCTTGGGCTATCGCTGAAAAAACGCCGCAGAACAACAAAAAAGCGATCAAAACTATTTTGAAAGATTTATACATTCGTTACTAAAAATTTCTGGGTTTTATACCTTCATTAAATTATATCTTTAACGACACTAATCGTTATTTATTGCCTATAACAACAAGTTTCTTGGCTTTAGTGGCTTGTGACCCGCCATCAGAACTGAGGCGAACGCGATAGAGATATACGCCAGTTTGCAAACGAGCTCCCCCATCAACGGTCAGATCCCAACTGACTGTGTAAGCATTGGACGAAGACACTCCACTCTCGGAATGTTGCCACAAAAGACGTCCACTCATGTCGAAAACGTCAATAACAAGGTCTACCTGCGAACCCATAAAGTTATGGGTAACAATAAAAGTGGTGGACGTGGTGGCCGGATTGTTGGTACAACTCACCGAAGCAATTTCTGGTTGCAACCCTTTCACCACATTGAAAGAGAGCTTTGCCGTGCTTGGATTGTTGAGCACATCCCAAGCCCTAAATGTCAACGTATGCGGTCCTTCACTCAGTTCAGGAATATTATAATAGGTAGAGCCTTTGGTGAAGCTGCCAAAATCGAACGTGAAATGATCGTTAAGATTGTAGGTCTTCTGCATATCTCCATCGATGGTGAGTTGCAAATCGTGACCGATACCGCTTCCCGACGCGTTTATTCCATCCTTGTCTGTAACCTGTGCTACAAAATAAGGGGTTGCGTTCACGGTTCCCCCATTGACAAACGAAGGAGAATTGAGATAACAATAAATAGAAGGACCAATAGAGTCGTTGCTCACCGTGTCGGTTCCATTGACAAGGAATCGCGATTCTGCCCCATTGGCAAGCGACTGATAGTCGGAACTAACTGCATAGGTATTGATCAATCCTGTGCCGTCTGCATAGTTAATGTCGCGAGGAACAGCAAAAGTCATCTCGAAGAAACCGTTGCGAACACTGTCAGAGCCTGTGTAAAGTGTCTTCTGACGATCGTAGAAAGTAAAAGCGGTCTTGGTTTGTATTGGGTCGTTCTTCTTGCAAGTAACAAGTTCACGAGTGTCACGTACAACCACTGTGACCAGCCCGTTGAAGGAATTGTCCGCCAATCCATTCTTTTCCACGTGTCCCTTTATGGTAACAATAGCCCCTGCACGCAGTTCGGGAAGTTCTGCGGTTCCCATCTTTACACCCGCAAGACTATCTATCACCACATTCTGACGTGGCAGATTCAGCGACAAGGCAGGATCGCCCAAAAGAGAATACTGCAACTTGTTGGCCGTTTTGTCTTGTCCAGTTGTAATCATTTCATTCTTTGTCAAGCGTTGAGCTTCTCCTAAAGGAGTTGGTTTGCCGTCAACTTGGCGAAGCACATATTTGAGAAATGTTGTGTTAAGCGATTTATTGTAGTTGGCATAAACGGTACGGGTGGTTCCGTAGAAGGCGACCGCTCCACCTTTACTGTTAAGCAATGCCGTTTCGCCTATCGTTGCCTCGGTTCCGTCAAAAGGCATAATGTCGCAGCTGGCGGTAATCCATAAAGGAAGATTGGAGTTGGAAAAATTGCGAAAATCGTTGAGACGCAACACCGACTCATGGCTAATTTGGTCGGGACGACCATGGCCGGCATAATCGAAAATGAGCGCTCCCAAAGCCTGTTGTTGCTTGATTATGGAAGAAACTTCGGGATAGGTATTACCAGTGGAGGAAGATACACGCGTATATGCATCCCACATCACCTTCTTTACTTGGTAGTTTGGATAAAGTGAAGAAATCTTATCGGCCGTTTCGTTAACGTCGCGCATATGGAGATTTTGGTTGCCATCATCCCCCATAAACACAATTACGTTCTGCCATGCTCCCGCATTGACATCCTCGGCATAGCTGATGGTTTTGTCAACTACCGCCTCAGCATCTGTCAATGTTGTGACAGGGAATCGCCCGACTGCTACATCCTGCTTGTCGCTGGAGAGTTGGTTGGTGCCCTCGCCATCGTCCAACAGGGTGAACCAGCCATCATCTACATAACAATAAAGTTCACTAAACGAGTTCTCACTTTCGAAAGCGAGCAAGTAGTCGTCTGGATCAAAAGCCTTACAATCGGAAGTCAGCATACGGTTGTCCCACACCGCGTCTCCAAAAAGCAGCAAATATTTAGGTTGTTGTTCCTCTGTTTCCGCCCTATCATACAACATCTTGAGATACCTGCGATAGGCATTGGCATCGGGCGTACCGCTCGAGAACTCGTTATAGAGTTCGTCTGCTGGCACAATCTTCACCTTTAGCGAATCGTGTTGCTCATGGAAATCGGCAAGACGCTGAGCTGGCGAGAGTAGCTTTTGCGAAGTTGGGATAATGATGACCATATCAACTTCCTTATCGGCATGATGGTCTTGATTGGTGATGTTGTACACATATTCGGGCGAGGGGAAAGAGCCTTGCGCCAAATCGGGGGCCGGGCGTGGTTGATTGTAAGCCATCGAGATATAGTCGAGGCGTGCAGGGCCTCCGGAAATTGTGGAAATCTTGATGCTATCGGTGGCTCGCAGCCCTTCCACCGAATAGATCGCACGGCTTTCCGACCCCTTGTCGTATTCGCCTAAAGAAATGACCTGCTGTCCCACCAAGGAGTCATTGAATTCCACTTGCACGGTTGTAGCTTGTCCCGCTGTGACGCTCACAGACAAAACCCCGCTTGTTGCATGTGCAGTATTGGGCAACGTGTAGACTTTAGACGAGCCGGCATTTATTGGACTGTTCTCAAAAAGATTACGACCTCCTTGATACCAACTGTAATTATCTATTTCATGCAAAGAATGATAGTCGTCTGCAGAAGGATAAAACGACTGTAAAAAAGCTGCGCTATCCACAGATAACGGAGTTTCATCGCTCTCTGTCAAGAAATAGTAGCCATAATTAGAATAGGGATTGCGGGTTCGACGGGTTGCCGAAGCATTGTTCCAACTGACCGGTCCTTTGCCGTAGAAAAGGCGTTTGCCGTTAACGGTGCAAGAGGGCACTTCCGGCAAGTCGTCTAATTCGGCCAACTCGCTCCCTACAAGTTTCTCGTTTTGCAGGTTTCCACCATATCCGTAAATCTTGACATGGGCTAAATTGCTGAATCCTGCCTTCTTTACAAGAGCTTCTGTCAGTTGGTATACGCCATCAGAAGGTACACGTATCTTTGCCCATCTTCCGCTTGCCAGTACGCTATGACTGGCGTAACGGTCAGCAGCGCCAGAGGCTTTTGCTTCGTTTTTTGCCTTCTTCGAAGAGGAGGCATTTGGCCGTGAAGTCATGGCAATCATAAAACTCACCAAGAATTGCTTTTTCCCGTCACGTTCCACCAAGGGAACGAGCGAGAATTCAAGAATGCCTTTCTTCTTTTCAACTACCATTTGCTGAGTTATCGAGGGTAAAGAAGGCAAAGGAGAGCCACAGAGTTTGGCATAGCGGGCTTCATCTTCCTTACTCATATCTATAAACTCAGGATAGCGTATCTCCAATTGGTAAACTGAATCGGCATAGTTTTCACCAACAGGAATGGCATAAGTGAATTGAGGCAAAAGCGAATCTATCTCAATGTCTTCTACCGTTAAGTTGAAAAAACGCTGTCGCTGGGCATTGGCCGTCACAGCAACAAGCAGAAACAACCAAAACAACAAACGACGATATACTATCTTTTTCTTCATCTTAAACTCTTTACTTACATCTGAAGTCCAATACTTTTCGGTCTTCCAAGAACCCCGTCACATGCTCTTCGATGTGTATTTGGCAGTCAGCAGAAGGTGCTCCAGTAAACAAAATGTCACCCGTTTTAAGCGTATAGAAACGACTTATGTAAGCGATCTCATCGTCAATACAAGTAAGCATATCACTTGTACACCCACTTTGGGTAGACGTTTCATTGACACATAGGCCGAAATGAACAGCCTGTACATTCAAGAACTTCTCTTTCGGAACCCAATCACCGATGACAGCAGCACCGTCGAAGCCTTTGGCCACATCCCAGGGTAGACCCTTTTGCCTACATTCTGCAAGCATATCGCTAGCTGTAAAATCCACGCCAACCGTTAGAGCATCATAATAACGATGGGCAAATCGGGACGATATGGTTTTCCCCAACCGGCAAATGCGCACTGCCAAATGACACCCATAGTCTATCTTGCCCATAAAAGTAGGGACAAAGAAAGGCTTATGAGCTTTCAGCAACGATGAATCCGACTTTAAAAAGACAACGGGTTCACCTTGTTTTAATAACGCTTGCTCAGTATTATTATTGTGTATCGGATAGTTTCCAGCAACAACAAATATCTTCATAACTTTCTATTTACCTTAAAGATAACAATCTAAGGTTACAAAGTTACGCTTTATTTTGTCTTCCGGCAAAAATCGAAAAGACTTTTTGAAATTCCAACAAGTTCTTTAAAATCTTTCGCTTAGATAATAGCCTATACATTATTTATCGCTATCTTTGCAACACACAGGTTGCCCACAACCACTTGTTTGCATATTTTCATTGAAAAACGACGGTTTACTTGCTATGACAAAAATAAGAAACTCATTCCCTTTATTGGTGTTGCTCGGTCTGTTGGCGTTAGTCACACCTACACAAGCACAAACGCCCGATTATTCAAAGTTGTCTGTTTGGGTCAGGCAAATCGCCTTGCAGCAACAACTCCATGCACAGGCCAAAAACTTACAAAAGAATGGGCAGACAGACCAAAAACAGAAAATGCAGACGATGACTGCGTTCGTTCGTATACCAAAAGACGCCCACCAAACGCTTGAAAACTATGGTTGCAAAGCTCTTGCCCAATTTGGCGACATTTATATAACAGCTATTCCCCTCAATAGCTTAGTAGCTTTGTCACGTTGTTCTGCCGTTAGCCGCATAGAAGCGCGTAGTAGTTGTAGTCTACTCATGGATTCGACAGCCATTCACACCGACGCCATAGCAGTCTATGCAGGAGAAAATTTGCCACAAGCATTCAGCGGACATGGCGTAGTGATGGGCATACAAGACATTGGCTTCGACCTTACACATCCCAATTTCTACAATAATGACCTCACGGAATATCGCATCAAGGCTTTATGGGACCAACTGTCAACTGACACCATAGGCTCTTCGCTATACGTAGGAGCCGACTACACCACCCGACAAGCTTTGCTTTCCTATGCACATTCACGAGACGGTATCGACCAGACACATGGAACCCACACCTTGGGAATTGCTGCCGGAAGTGGTTACAACTCACCTTACAAAGGTATGGCGTACGAAAGTGATATTTGTCTTGTTGCCAATGCCACAACAGAAGACATTAGCTTAATAGATAGTACTGAATTGTACAAGTATACATCTGCAACAGATGCCTTGGGGTTTAAGTATATCTTCGACTATGCACAACAACAAGGCAAACCATGTATTATCTCGTTTAGCGAAGGATCACACCAGGACCTGAGAGGCGACGACCAGCTCTATTACGCCGTTCTCGACTCACTTACAGGCCCAGGACGGATAATTGTAGCCTCAGCAGGCAACGATGGCATCATAAACACCTACTTCCACAAGCCCAAGGGAGTGTTGTCGGCCGGCGGCTTTCTGTTAAGTGCCAACAAATCGGCCAGTTTCACCATGCGCTCCTCTACCGATTTCAACATTAGACTGGTGATATACGGAAACCAAAACGACACTATCTGTTTGCCATCCAACTTAGCTTGTCTTTCACCCGATTCACAATATGTGGACAGTATAGGAACCATGGCTGGGAAATACTTCATTCAGATGATTGGATATCATTCTTCCTACGACAAAAACGAGCAAGTATTGGAAATGCAAATCACCGGTCAAGGACAGTTAGGCGGCCAATTTCCCATTTCTATAGAAGCCGTTGGAAAAGCAGCCGATGTGGAATGGTTTCGCAATTCAGGCTATCTCATATCCAACGCCATCAATCCTCAGCTCACAGCGGGAGAACCTTCACATAGCATTCATTCACCCGGGAGTGCTCCATCAGTAATATGTGTAGGGGCTAATTCTTATCGTACCCACTATAAAAACTATCGCGGCGAATGGAAAGAGTATGATATGGGAACGAAAGGAGCAAGAGGCGAATACTCATCGGTGGGTCCCACAATGGACAACCGCATCAAACCCGATGTGCTGGCCCCAGGCACCAACGTTATCTCTTCTTATAGCAGTTATTATCTGGAAGCCCATCCTGACGCCAGCGATATAGAAAGTGATGTGGAACACTTTAGGTTTGAAAACGGTCGCACCTATGCATGGAATGCCAACTCGGGAACTTCAATGTCTGCACCTGTAGTGGGTGGGGCAATTGCACTTTGGTTAGAAGCCAATCCCAGCCTATCACCCAAAGACTGCTTAACCATCTTTGAGCATACATGCAGTCACCCTGAGCCAAGTATTACCTATCCCAACAACTATTATGGATATGGGCAAATAGACGTCTATCGGGGATTGTTGGAAGCCCTTCAACTGGCCAATAGTATTCCTAATTTACCTCCATACCAGCCAAAGAAACTAACATACAAGTTGAATAACAACGTCTTAAACATCCAGTCAACAGATGTTTGTCCAGTCCCTATCGAGTTGAGCATCTACGCGGTCAATGGATCTAAACTGTTACAGACAACATTACAAGCAGAACAAAATGTTTTTCATATAGAAATCAGCAATTTGCCGAAAGGCGTTTTAGTTGTTAAGACACAAAGCCGACTATCAGACTATAGCGGTTCCACGCTGATTAGACATTAAAAAATGTAGTGGAGGAAGAACAAAAAAGGTGGGAATGCATGTTGCATTTCCACCTTTTTATAATTTGATGACTATATAGTCGAATTATTCAGCAGCCAAAGTAAAGCGCTTGTAAGCAACGATAGAAAGATCTTTATCCTGCTTCTTGAGCCATTCAGCAACAGTAGCTTTATCACCATCACCAAATTGGAACTCTTGATCTACGAGGCAATTCTCTTTGAAGAATTTGTTTAAGCGGCCCTTTGCAATGTTCTGAATCATATTCTCATTAAGGGAAGCAGCTTTCTTTTCAGCTTCTTCTTTCTTAATCTTACGAGCTTCTTCAGCTTGCTCAGGTGTTAACCAACCCTTCTTGGTGTTGCTTTCAATATGCTCTTCAGAGTCAACGTGAGTTGGATTGATGCCAGCTTTCTTCAATGCAGCATTGACAGCCTTCTCTACCATTTCCTCTTTTGTCTTGGCAACAGCCACTTCAAACTCTTTATCCTTAGTCTCCTGTGGAACTGAGTTCTCGTCGAGTGCAACAGGACGCATAGCTGCTACTTGCATAGCAACCTTGTGAGCAGCATCTTCATTGTCCTTGTTGAGCTGAACCATAGTAGCCAAAGTATGGCGTCCCATGTGGTCGTAAACAGAGATATTGTTGCCCTCGAGATAGTTATATCCGTCGATTTCCATCTTTTCTCCTGTTACACCAGAACGATGTTTAACTGCAGTTTCAGCATCATCGCCACTTGCCAATTTCAAAGTCTTCACCTCGTCAAGACTCTTGCAACGAGCCTCTATGGCAGCGTCAAGAATTTCTTGAACCAAAGCGATAAAGTCTTTACCGGCAGCTACGAAGTCTGTTTCACACTTAACAGCTACCATAGCGGCAAAACCTTCTACTTTCTTCACCAATACACAACCATTGGAAGTTTCGCGGTCAGAACGTTTTGCAGCGATGGCAAGACCACGCTCACGAACGAGTTCAATTGCTTTTTCTATATCACCATCAGCTTCTGTGAGGGCCTTCTTACAGTCTGCAAGTCCAGCACCGGTCATTTTGCGAAGCTTTTGGATGTCTGCTATTGATACAGCCATTTTCTTTTGTTTTAAGTTTAATAATGTTTTAGACTTCAATATTGAATTACTCTGCTGCGGGAGCAGTTTCTTCTGCAGGAGCGGCAGGAGCTTCTTCAGCTTCTTCCTTACGAGCCTTGCGAGCACGTTTTGGCTTTGCGTCAGCAGCTTCCTCTGCTTGTTCGGCAGCTGCTTTTTCGTCTGCTTTTTCTGCTTTACGCTCTTCTAAGCCTTCTGCGATAGCAGAGCAGCAAGCTGTAAGAATAGCTTCAACAGAATCTTTGGCATCGTCATTAGCAGGAATAACGTAATCGATATTGTTAGGATTAGAGTTTGTATCAACAATAGCGAAAACAGGAATACCCAAACGGTTTGCTTCTTTTACCGCAATGTGTTCCTTCATTACGTCAACTACGAAGAGAGCAGAAGGAAGACGAGTCAAATCAGCGATTGAACCAAGGTTCTTTTCCAACTTAGCACGCTGACGGGTGATTTGCAGCAACTCACGCTTTGACAAGTTAGAGAAAGTTCCATCACTCATCAACTTGTCGATATTGGCCATTTTCTTTACTGCCTTACGGATGGTTGGGAAGTTGGTAAGCATACCTCCAGGCCAACGTTCAATAACGTAAGGCATATTTACAGACGCTGCTTTCTCAGCAACGATATCCTTAGCTTGTTTTTTAGTAGCAACAAAGAGTATTTTCTTGCCGCTCTTGGCAATACCCTTTAGAGCCTCAGCTGCCTCGTCTATCTTGGCAACTGTTTTATGCAGATCGATGATATGGATGCCGTTGCGCTCCATGAAGATGTAGGGAGCCATTGCGGGGTTCCATTTACGACGCAAGTGACCGAAGTGACAACCTGCCTGTAATAATTGATCAAATGTTGTTCTTGACATTTTGTTCTCTTAATTTTAATTGTTTACTTTCTTTTTTAATTCTGTTTGCGATGATGTCCACCAAGGAATTCTTTAGCAAATTCAGCAAAACGAACATCTTTCCGCGTTAGAATCAGCTTCCGAGTAGTCCTCTGCAAAAAGCCCAAGTAGGCGTCTCGAAAGTTTAGATACTAAACGCACAAGCGATACGCATTAACGCTTGCTGAACTGGAAGTGACGGCGTGCCTTTGGCTGTCCTGGCTTCTTACGCTCAACAGCACGGCTGTCGCGTGTCAAGAATCCGTGATCTTTCAAGTTCTTCTTATCCTCAGCGTTTACCTTTACAAGGGCGCGAGCGATGGCAAGGCGCAATGCTTGGCTCTGACCGGTAAAGCCACCGCCATTCAAATTGGCCTTAATGTCATACTGACCTTCTACACCGAGCAACTGCAGGGGCTGCTTAACCACGTACTGCAGGATAGCCGATGGGAAGAATTCAGTGATATCTTTCTTATTAATAGTAATCTTACCGGTTCCCTCTGAGAGGTAAACACGAGCTACTGAGCTCTTACGGCGACCTACTGTGTTAATTACTTCCATCTTCTTTCCTTATTATTTATACTGGTTAATATCGATAGCCTTTGGCTTTTGAGCCTCGTGCAAATGTTCTGTACCCTCATAAACATAGAGGTTGTTCAGCAAGTGACGACCAAGAGGGCCCTTTGGCAACATACCTTTCACTGCATGGCGAATCATCTTTTCCACACCATTGTTGCGTTTGCGCAACTCTGCAGGTGTATTAAAGCGTTGGCCACCAGGATAGCCAGTGTAGCGAGTATAGACCTTGTCAGTCTCTTTCTTGCCAGTAAAGCGAACCTTTGCGGCATTGATGATAATAACATTGTCTCCACAATCTACGTGAGGAGTAAAGCTTGGCTTGTACTTTCCGCGGATCAGCTTAGCTACTTTAGAGCAGAGGCGACCCACAATCTGATCTGTGGCATCGATAACAACCCACTCTTTCTTTGCTGTTTCCTTATTAACGGAAATAGTCTTGTAACTTAAAGTGTTCATAAAAAATGATAAATTTACTACTAAAAAACGTTTCTTAATTACTTTTTTCACTGGACAATTCTCCATACAGAACGTCCTGACGTACGATTGATTCACTAACCATGGTGCTCGGCCAAAGAGCAACACTATTAACACAACCATACCGAGAACTCTAAGTTCGTTCTCAATAATCGGCCTGCAAAGTTACACATTTTTATATTATGGGCAGCAATTGCAGAGAAAATTTTTAATAATTATTAACCAACTAATTCCTAAAAAGTTTGTTTTAAACGTTGAAATTTTCGTTGGCAATGTTGCTTATAACTATAGCCGAAGGCGTGTTTCAGGAGTTTTCTCCAATTGTAAGTTAACACGAAGCGTGCTACTGTCCACCTGCATGGCTTAACATCAGCATAGAGAGAGCGTGGGATATGCACAAAATAGAGATCGGCAATGGTGTCAAAAGCCGAGAAATCCTTTACTTCTCGCTGATAAAGCCATATCTCGCTATAGAAACGGTCGTTGGCAATAACGGCATCATCAAAAGGTGGCAACAAACGGATATGTTCAGACGTTGCCCACCAAAAAGAGCCTGAGTACATAGTAAACCGAGCAGGTTTGGGTGGCCAACGGTAGCAGCCATAAGTGTCGTAGCCAGACATTAGAACATTGACAGCTACCTGCCATTTGGAGAAACAGAAATATTCCATCATCTCGCACCATGCCAAGATTTTCCGTTTAAAGGAAAGAAAGGCTCTGTCGTTCGTATGAAGCGTTTGATAAGATATGCCTTTGGTATGGAAATAATAGACGTAGCAATCTTCTCTTTGGCAGATTTTGCGCACAAATTCCAACGCCGGGTATTCGTAGCACTTTGGATTTTGGACACAAGAGACAATTTCTATAGGGTCTTGTCCGAAAATGGATTTCAGTTTAAGCACATCATCCTCTGATTTGACAATGGCGCTGACATAGAGTCGGCGACTTGCTTCAAGAAGACCGCTTTGCCTCAATGTGCTCAACTGTCGCTCCACAATAGCTTCCCAGCCCACATCGCAGAAAATGTGATAAACGCCATATATCGGCCGTAACGGTTTGGGCCGATAGTCATACGGAGAAAGATCCACTTTGTTATAGACCTTAAAAAAGGACTCTCCAATGCGTTTTAGCATAATCTGTCGCCCCCTTGCTTTTCTTTAAGTGAGGCAATGAGCCGTTCAAACATTTGCCTAAGACTGTACCGAGGGCGCCATCCCAAGGCTTCAAGCCTTTCCGTAGACATCTTTATATGGGTTGTCGGAGAATATCCCTGACCTTCTTTTATATGGAAAACCAGTTGCAAAGATGGGGCAAAATCATCACAGAGCTTTTGGGCCATGTCTTTAATGGAAATATAAGTAGCAGGGTTGGCCACATTATAGATGCCTCCAGACTGTCCCTTCACCAGAATGTAGAACAAGGCCATCACGGCATCTGTCGTATAACAATAGCACCGACTAAGCATACCAGCCGTGTTAAGTTCGATGTTTTTCCCGTTAATAATGCAACGGGCAAATTGTGCAAAGACCCTCATATCATCTTTAGAGACACCCGCTCCAAAGGTTTGAGCCAAACGGGCAACCTTCACTGGCAAAGAAAACTCTTTAGCATAAGCGTGGCAAAGGCACTCGGAAGTGCGTTTGGCCATAGGGTAGCTGCTTCTGACATCCGTCGGGTTTATATAGCCTTGCATCGATTCCGTCAGGGGGGTATCATCATTTTCCACCACGCCAAATGCCTCAAGCGATGATACATACACAACGCTTGACAAATGGTTTTCCTTTGCGAAATCCAAGACTGACCGCGTCCCGTCATAAACGATGTTCATCGTTTCTGCAGGATGTTCAACAAAAAAGCGGGAAGCCGTTGGGGCAGCAAGGTGTATCAAGTAGTCTGCTGATATACAGTTAAATGGCTTTCCGGAGGAGAAATCGTATTTCCAAAATACAAAGCCATCGATTTCTTTTCCTAAGACTTCTTTTGCTTTTTGGTCATTGCGTATCACCGCCACCACACGTAGCGACAAATGAAAACATTTGTTGAGTGCTAACAGGGTCTTGACAACAATCGATCCAATCAGTCCGGTGGCCCCTGTGACTATGAAGGTCTTCCCCTTAAATTCTTCAACAAAAGGGAAACTTTCTGTCAACTTTGCTATATCTTGTTGCAAGACACTTGATTCCATCATTTATCAATGTTTTAATCTATTTTCAAAAACCGAAGATTTGCTGATCTTCATGCACCTTCACCATGGCCCGCAACACAAAGAAATCGGTCGGGGTTGTGATTTTTATATTCTCCATTGGCCCTATTACAGTTCCTAAACGATAGCCATAATGACGCATCATCGTACAAGAATCTATAAAATCGTGCCGTCCTTGTTGTATCGCTTTGCGATGAGCCGAAAGTATATCACAAAGGTGAAAGCTCTGTGGTGCACGTGCAATAAGCGAATTGGCTCGTGAAGGTATCTCCATTTGCCCGTCTTCTTTGGTAACGACAAAGGTTTCCGTGGCTGGCACGCAAGTAATGCAAGAGCCACATTCACCCACCTTATTTATATTGTCGGTTATGGTTTGCTCTGTAATGAGCGGACGCACGCCGTCATGAATAAGCACCACAGCATCGGATGCATTTGACTTTGCATAATCTTCTGCTGCACACAAGCCGTTGTAGATGGAGTCCTGTCCGGTTGCTCCTCCAGGTACAATCTTTACAACTTTTGTTATTTCAAACTTGCGCAACATTTTTTGAAGGAATGGTATCCACGCCTCTATACACGAAACGACAATAGCGTCAATCTGAGGATGGTTGTCAAAAATTTCAAGCGTATAGATGATGATAGGTTTACCATTAAGTTCCAAAAACTGTTTGGGACGGGACTTAGTGTGCATTCGCAAGCCCGAACCTCCTGCAAAGATTACGGCGATATTCATGGTTATAGTTGTTTTATGGGGTCATCAAGAAAGCGGATGTCTACATGATGTCTGTCACGCTTGTCTTTGGGTGGCAGTTCCATATAGTTTCCGTAGGCAATTCGGCAAAGTTCTTCTGGATCAGCGGGACCTTCAAACGTGTGTCCTTCAAACTCTATGTCCTTATGCGGTACCATAATGCGCTTGGGATTGCGCTCATAAAACCATGCCCCATAAGAATGCATATAAAGATCGGGATTGCCAAAAGCATGGCCCACCAAGCGGAACAGGGGAAAGACAACATAATGCAGGACGTTGTAAGCACCTTGGGCAAGGGCGGGCCAACGTCCTGCAAGATTGAAATTGACCTTGCACGATAGCTTGGCTGCCAAACGTTGCAGCCAAGGTATCATATAGCCTTCATAGGGAAAGATGTCAATATGCAATCCTTTATAATGCATTGCATCGTGACAACGGCGTTCTTTGCGCCCTTGTGCCTCGTTACTGATGTGCTCGCTCTTCAAATCACGCAGGCAAGCCCACTCTTTATAGTAGCCAGAATCAGTTTGATTGTTTTGCAAAACATACTGGGGATGGGGATGGGCGATGAGAAAATCGCACAGTTTGTGAAAGTCGGAGTAGCTAACCACAACGTCAACATCGTCGTCCCAAGGAATAAAACCTTTATGGCGCAAAGCTCCAAGCACGTTTCCTCCGTCTATGCGACAAGGCACACCGATGCTCTTTGCCGTTTGTTGCAAATAGACAAGCATGTCAAGCATTCTCAACTGGGCCCGACGGAGCGTTGATCCCTCGGGGTTGTATTCAGCCCGAAGACTTTCCTGGGTCTCACCTGTATTGAATTGTTCCGCCATTTCTTTCTGATTTGTATTCGTCCTAATGCTTTATCACCTGCAAATTTAGCAAATAGTCTTGGATAATACGAAATTAATTTCTACTTTTGTGACACTTAAAAAGCAACCGTCAATGGCAACACTCAAGGAAAAAACCGCCTCGGGACTGTTATGGGGAGCTATCAACAACGGACTGATGCAGTTGCTAAACATCGTGTTTGGCATTTTCCTGGCCCGTATACTTTCGCCTGCCGACTATGGACTGGTGGGAATGATAGCCATCTTTACAGCAGTGGCTTCCGCTCTTCAAGAAAGCGGATTCACCTCGGCACTGGTCAACAAGAAAGACGTTACAGACGCCGACTACAACTCGGTGTTTTGGTTTTCTTCTGCCATGAGCTCCATTCTGTTTGTATTGCTCTTTTTCCTTGCTCCCTATATAGCCGACTACTATCGGCAACCACAGTTGGTGGCATTGTCGCGTGTAGCCTTCATTTGCATACCGGTTTCGGTATTGGGCCTTGTTCCCCAAGCCTATCTGTTCAAGTATCTAAAAGTTAAAGAAGCCACATACATCAGAATTTTTGCCCTAATCGTTTCCGGAATAACTGGTATCACGCTTGCCTTTAACGGCAAAGCCTATTGGAGTCTGGTGTGGCAACAACTCACTTATGTCAGCATAACCAGCCTTGGCAAGTATGCCTTGATACCTTGGCGTCCTTCCCTACACATTGATTTCGGTCCTGCACGCCACATGTTCGGATTCAGTTGCAAGATTATGCTCACCTCCATTATCACAACCATCAACCAGAACATTCTTACCGTTATCTTCGGAAAACTGTTTCAGCCAAAGGTGGTTGGCAATTTCACACAAGCCTACAAATGGAGCAACATGACTTCAAGTCTTGTCTCCGGCACGATAGCACAAGTGGCTCAACCTGTTTTTGCTGAAATCAACGACGATGAAATCCGGCAAACGCACGTTGTGAGGAAGATGATGCGGTTTACTGCCTTCTTGGCTTTCCCCGTGATGTTCGGACTTGCCATTATTGCCAAAGAGTTTATTCTTATAACCATTTCCGAGAAGTGGATTGGCTGTGTCACACTACTTCAAATTCTTTGCATCAGTGGAGCATTTCTTCCTTTACAACAAACCTACCAAAACCTTATTATAAGCCACAACCGCAGCGACATCTATTTGGGCATTAACATTGCTCAAGTGGTTTTACAAATTATGGTAGTGCTTGTGCTCGGAAGTTATGGCATTCATACCATGGTGATAGGTTACACCTTATTTAATATACTTTGGCTCATGGTATGGCACCACTACACACACCGCCTTATCCCGCTAAAGCTAACAGACACGCTTAAGGACATTCTTCCGTTTATGCTGGCAGCAGCCTTCACAATGGCTGTGGCTTATCTCTCAACACTTGCCATAGACAATTTGCCATTGCGAATGCTGGCAAAGATTGGCATAGCCGCTGGTGTCTATTTCGTCCTGATGAAAGTGGCACACGCCAAGATTTTGGACGAATGTCTCAGTTACCTGTTTCACAAAAAACAGAGTTAACGATGTGTTGCACCCCCTCTCCAGGCAAGCGTCCATAGCGTTTTTCCTGCCCACAGACACACACTATCAAGCCGAAGCTTAAGTATGGAATTGTAAAACCGGCTCCGTTGGCTCCTAAAAGCGGCTCTTTTAGGAGCTAAAACACGGCATTTTAGCCCCTAAAACCTACCGTTTTACAACCCGTTCACTATCAGACGATTACACAGTCAACACAAAGTGACAGAATGGCAACACTTTTTCACGAAAACAGATAGATAGCATAAAGATAGGCATTGGATATCCACAAGTAGGCCGTCAGGCCCAAAAGCAAGCAGCGTAATGGTATTTTGACTTTGTGAGAAGCGTGCAAAAAGAGGAAAGCAACGGCTATGGGAATAGCAAATAGCCAATGAGCCCCCATTATGTACACCTCGTTTATGCCAAAGCCCAAGCCCATATGGAGGGCCATGTCGAAAAGGAAAAAAGACATAACAAGCCAGAAGAACTTTGACTTTCTGCCACACCAAATGCCCAAGACAAACAATGCCACAATTACACCTTCCACTATATAGCTTACAGCATTCTTGTAACGGACAATCACCGGACGCTTGATAAGGGTATCCAAAAGCAAATAGTCGCGATGGAGTTGTATGGATTCGCCAAACAGATTTTCCACTGCCGTATCCCATCGGGAAGTCGTTATATCCATCCAGTCCCAAAACCTTCCTTTCTTGAATGGCTTTCCGGTATGCTTTTTTGCGACCGCCTGACGTTTTTTCAGGTCTTTCTCAAAAGCCATTTCCTTAATGCCTTTCTTTTTCAATATGGCTTTCTTACGTGCCACTTCCTTGCGAATTTCCATTTGTCGCGGATGAACACCATGATCAAACTCCAAGTTAGCCACATACCAAATAGCTCCTGCCGGAACAATAATGGCTAACAACAGGTTTCTCAAGCGAAAAAAGCGCTTCCCGTTACAGAACAAATTGGCTAAGAACACCTTAATTCCATTGTTGAGGGAAATGCCGGCTGTAAAGAAGAAAAGGACAACGGTCTGAAGAATGGTGAGTTGTTTACCCGATTTTATGCTTATTCCCGAAATCCAAAGCACAAGGAGGAGCATTGTAAGCGACAATCCGAAATGGTCGGGAACGGTGTAAGAAATCATGACGTAGGCAAAAGAATACATAAAAGCCGTCAAGAGATAGCCATCAAAAACATTCAGGCCTATCACGTCTCGAAAAATGCGATAAAGAAACACCACCGAATACATCACTGCCAGAATGAGCATAGCGGCCATTATAAACTGTGCACAATTTATGCCCGTCAGCATCATCAGCCCTTGGTTGAGCTGATTGGGGATGTACATGAAAAAGGCCAAGAGGGGATGTCTGAAAACATTATAGATTTGATTCCAGTCCCAATTGGACAACACACAATAGGTAATGGGGTCAAAACCCGAAACGTGGTACTTGTTGACAAACACCGGCCAATAGTTTTGACAGATGCGCGTAAAGTCGTTGTAATATCTACAAACCACCATCGCATTGAGCAGCAAAAACACAAGAACGGTGACAATAGCAAGCCAGCGCTCTTCACGACGAATTCGAAAAATGGAAAGAATCTGTTTCATTTCTTTAGAAAATACCTTACCAATAAAAAATTTATAGGGACACAAACAGCAAACATAGGAAGCGGTGCCCAATTCTTTGAAACTCCCAGCGCCAAGAACAGGTTAAGAAACAACGTCTGCAACAGGAAGTTGATGCAATGAGACAGGAAAAAGCCTATGCCCTTTTTGGCATTTGACTTCACACGAAACGTGAAACGCACCGAGGCAAAATAATTGAAAGCAAGACTCACCACATAGCCCACCATATTGGCTATGGTGGGAACAAGGCAATGAGCCATCAGCCAATAGACGGCATATTGGAGGACTGTGGCTAAAACGCCCACAATACCAAAACGCACTATTTCGCCCAATTGAGGCTTGTTGAACTTATTGAAACGTGTCATCTTGAGCTAATCTCTAAAGGGTTTATAGTGGCCTACATCGGCATAGGCCAACAATTCCTTATCTCCGTTGCTGTCACCATAGGCAGTGAGGTGATAGCTGGAACGGTCTTTCAAGACTGCCGACAAACGGTTCACCTTCTCTTCCCCATAACAGTTCTTTGTTGAGAAGCGTCCTGTCAGGACATGGTTGTATACCTCTATTTCGGTGCCTATAACACTAACAGTATCCATTAAGCCACCTTCTGACATAAGACGGTCAAAAAACGGGCGTACCCACCGGTCGATGCTTGCACTGACTATATATACCTTCTCGCCTGCAGACAAAGACTGGAGAACAAGACTAATACCTTTCGGACGAAGTATTTGCCTGTTGCTATCGGCAAACCCTCTGCACAACGCATCGAACTTGCAGTCTGACAGTCCCGCAAAAAAATGGGAAAAAACACGTTGCTTGGCTTTCCAATTAGGATAGAGCTTGAGTTTCATCAACACCAGCAACGGACTATATAACAACATCCCTGCAAGAAAACGCTTAAAGCCACACGCATATTTCACAAACAACAGGAAAGTGTCGCAAGTGGTCAACGTTCCGTCAAAATCAAAAACCTTAGCTTCCTTCATACTAAAAGAAATAAATCATAAACAGGAAGGTAAGTCCCCATCCCAACAAAACAAGTTGGGTGAAATGGTCGCTTAGGACTACCTTTGTCGGATCACCGCTTTTCTTGTCTACCACAGCCAACTGAATATAGCGCAACAGACCAATAAGAACGAAGATAGAGGTCAGATAGAGATTGTCTGTATGGAACCGCTGAACCACTTCGGGTGAAACAGTATACATGATGTAGCATACCAATGTGACACTTGCCGTTATGGTTATGGCTTGATTGATAAAAGTGAGGTTATAACGAATCGTATTCTTTCGAGGTGGTTCACCCGTTTCGTTCATACGCAACACATCATCTCGACGCTTGGCAAAAGACAAAAACAACATCAACAGGAAAGTCATCAACACCAACCATCTGCTCAAAGTAACTTCTGTAGCAAAGCCTCCGGCCAATATGCGGAGCACAAAGCCAAAAGCCACTATACAGACATCAAGAATAGCATATTGTTTCAACTTAGCACAATAGCCTAAATTTAAAAGCCAATAAAACAATATGACGCCACCTATAACAAGGTTGTCTTGGGGCAAGGTAAAGACGCACAAGAACGACAACAATATCATCAATGCCATCAAGCCATAGGCTTCACGCAAGCTGACAGCACCCGAAGCAAGAGGGCGATGACACTTTATCGGATGACGTCTGTCGGCTTCTACATCTACAATATCGTTGAAACAATAGATTGAAGAGGCAGCAAAGCTATAAGCAAAAAACGTGATGAGGGATGCTTTTATATCTGCAATATCAAACAAACTGCCGGCAAAAAACATCGGAGCAAAGACAAGAACGTTCTTAATCCATTGTTTCGGGCGTATCAAACGTAATAAATCTTTCATATTCTGCTATGTTCAAGTGATTTAACAAGAAGCGTAAGCACCTTATGGAGTGCCCACGACAAAGGCAATGAGATGGCAATGCAAGACAAGGCTGTACCCCAATAGCCCCAATTGAGCGAGCGCAAAGGAGGAAGTACGAAATGTTCGTGTATCAGATAGCATTCCAAACACACCGTTCCAACAAAAGCCAATCCCTCATTCAGGAAGGTTGATGCATGGGAAAGGCATTTGCCTAATAGCAACATTCCCGAAATGGACATTGGAATGTAGAGCAAACGCTCATAGAACAAAGGGAAACAACCATGTTTTGTTTGCTCCAAATAAACACAAAGCGCCAATATAAGAATAAAGACAGGCAACAGGCTTTGGGCCTTCAGCCCTTGCAGGACCACCTTCCTTTTGACAATTTCCCCAAAATTTATTCCTATTAGGAAGATGGGAATGCGGCTCCAAAAAATTTCCAGATAGCCGAGACGACTGTGAACGGCTGGACAATACTGAACAACAAAGCACCAAAGCACAACCAACAACGGAAGATAGGCAAAACGACGGCTACGCTTCAACAACTGCATATAGAATGGTGCAAAAACATAAAGGAGCATTATAGCAGGAACATACCAAAATGTAAGGTCCCCATAAAGCCAAAATCCACTTCCGCAAAGAAGATTTCCCAACAGATTCAACCACTCGTTAAAAGAATGAGAACCGTGTAAAAAGCGAGGAATGTAAAACAATCCCGACATAATCAACCATGTGGGATAGATACGTCGGCAACGATGTAGATAGAAAGAGCGAAACGACGGAAGTTTACACCATGAAAACCATAAGCCAATACCGCTCAAAAAGAGAAACATATCTACACCTACGTTCCCCATTCGGCAAAGTCCATAAAACAAATCGGCCCGTGGCAAACGCACATGAAACAGAATAATAGCAAGCATGGCAAAGCCCATTATCTCGCTTCGATATCTGCTAACTGCAACCGTTTCTATTCTAAAAGACGTCATTGGCTGGATTTTAACGAAGGATTAGGCATTTTCTGCAATAGCCAACGAAACAAAAATGCCACACAAACAGAGGAAACAACATAAAGCAACAGACCTGTATAGACATCTCCCCTTTGGCTGATAGGAATAAACACCTTCCTCAATATGGGGTGGCAAACGAAAAGTGCTGCAGAAATTTTTCCCATCCAACATAGCAAACTTACCAATGGTTTGGCACAAGCGAATGAAGACAATGCTTTAACCGCACTGACACTGGCAATACAAACAATAGCTGGGGCAAGCGTCCATAATAACATTCCGTTACTGAACACAGCTATCAGTCCTATAAACAACAAGGTACATAACAACCAAACGCCTCCAGACAGTTTTCTTCGCATCCAAGTCAATCCATAACGGGCATAGAGCAACCCCATGCCAAAAGGCAACATTCCGCCCATAAAGTTGTAACGATACCGATTCAGTGCCTCTCCCTCAGGATTAAACAACAGTTGCAACAAGACGCATACACTCATCAGGGCTACTGTCCAAGCCCAATGACGACGATAAAGTAACAATCGATAGACAACGTACAACTGCAACATCAAGCCAAAGAACCAGTAAGGCCCAGGCCAAATGACTTTATCGGGCATCGGAAAAACATTATTCAACATCAACAACTGCCCCAAGACATCGACAAAAGCATAAGTGTGAGGGTTCGGGGTTATGGCATCAAGAATGGTAAAGGCGACAAATCCGACCACCATCATCTTGAAAAGCTTTAGAAAATGGTAGCGGACAAACACCCTTTTCCCAACTGTCACCGTCTCATACTTCCTCGTCAGGCCGTAAGCACTTAGGAACAGGAAGACAGGGACGCCATAATGGCCGAAAAAAGAGAGCAGATGAATGGGCAAATATTCATCAGGGCGACTAAAACATACTTCTTTCAACCAATCTACATTGTGCTGAAAGTATTGATACTCGTTTTCTTTCACAGCCAGACCAAGCCAATGGCAGTAGTTGTGAAGGAAAATTCCAATAATGGCAAGCCCTCTTAGGACTTGACATTCTGTGCGCGTCAGCAATTCTTTTTTCACGTTGCGGGTTTCAAGTGGTTATAATCGGTTGACCCTTTCAGTATGCGTGGTCGATTAACATCGTAAGACGGACTAAGCAAATTGTACTCTGCATGATAGTCTGGTGCACTTATTCCAGCCAGATATAGCAGCAAATGCGGCAAGGCATCCGTCATAAACGGTTTATCTTTAGCAGAAAGGATAGCATTCCAAAGGTCAGGATGGGTTCTGCGATAACTACGGGACGCCCATATCCAAAAAGGTATTTCAAACTCGTAGCGGGCCAAATCGTAATCAATCTTCCCACTATGGTTGCGACAGTAGAAACCGCGATTGCCCTCATAGCATTCCTCTCCATGATCGGGAACGTACACAACAATGGCATTTTGATCTTCAAAGCGCTTTAAAATCTGATTTAATATAGAGTCATTGTATACTGTAGCATTATCATAATCGGCCAAAATCATCTGACGTTTCTTGGTCAACTCCGGACGAAAATCCGTATAGTCCTCATAAGTAAAACGCTTACGGTTTAAGGGATAACGCTTGTTGTATTCCACATGCTGACCTATCAGATGGAAAATGGTGAGGTTATAATTTGTATTCTGCTTTTTCAGAGTGTCGTAATCGGCCAACAAATCTTCGTCAAATTTATGAAGCGAGCTATTACGGGTATCAAATTGAGCAGCACTGAGTGTGGGGTTGTTCAAAAAAAAGCCTCCACTGAAATCAAAAACTGCAGCTTTCGCTTGTGGAAGAAACTGATTGGTTAGAAAAGTTACATGATAGCCAGCCTTACGGAACAACTCTGGAAAAAGGGGATAGTCGGACCATTCGCCTTTTTCTCCTACAACATGCATAGAGAACATGTTCTTGAATACATAACTGGTAAGGTTCCAACAAGAGACAACATCACTGAATTTAACCAGCTCCCCAGCCTTTTCACGTTGTTTCTGCTTGGGGGTTGTGGGCAAACGATAACCATATAAGGATGAATGGTATTTGCTAACACTTTCGCCTATTACCAAAACAATGTTCGGTGATGTGTATTTACAACTATCCACCACTACCTTTTGGGCTGCCTTTTCAAGCGTGGCAACTTGTTGGGAAGCCAATTCGTTACTACGAACGCTAAACAGAAAACGACTGAAGGGCGTATACATTTCCCCATGTCCCTTTTCGGTGAGAAGATGTTCTACCTTTCCTACCGACTTGGCTGTCATCAATCGCCAACACTCATACTTGTTATGAGCACTGCTTATGCCACTCCATACAAAAAGGAAAAGGCCCAATACGCCTGCCAAAGGCTGAACCCACAAGGATTTTACAGAAAACGCTGAGCGGTATTTCTTAAGGACAAACAAACTAACTATATGCAAAGCCATCAACAACAATAGCCAAACCACTGCGGTTGAAAGGATTTCTGGAGTAAGCACCGTAGCCAAAAATTCGCTTGCTTCCCTACTGTTTGTTTCCCCAACAAGCAATAGCATGGAAGGATTTAGAGTTGATCCATACTTAACGAAGCAAAAGACGTCGGCTAAAGACACCAAATAGAATACAACACATAGTGCCCCACGTATTACTGCACGTACTTTTTGAGGTATCAATGTAAGTAACAGACACAGCAAATACAAATCGAAGAAAAGTTCAAGATAAAGATTTGAATACACATGAGCCTTCGGTGTATCAGGCAATGTACACCAAGCACATAACACACCTAACAGATACATAAAAAAGAAGAACACCCCATTCTTCTTAACAGGCTTGAAAACAAGGCTAAAAAATTCTCTCAATTGCTTCACGACACATTCTCTTATCGTAATTCGGGCGCAAAATTAATGCTTTTTATTGATATTGCAAATCTTTTTATAACATAATTTATAACGCGCGCGAAACTATGCGTTTCCCAATCGGCAATAAGGCAAACAGTCGCAAGCCGTCAACGATAGATTGGATTGTCAGACAGATACTCGGCAACAGAAGGAGGTAGAAGGTCTTTAGCAGAGATATTCTTGCGGAGAAGGTTACGTATTTCCGTACTGCTCACATTTATGTTCCCCACTGACAACAGTTTTACATTAGACGGCAAACTACCGGGATCTATTTTGTCAGTAGCTCGTGGATACACTACAACAGAATAGTTCTGCAGAATCTCTTCGTGATGACTCCACCGGTTAAATGCGCCCCAATTATCTCCACCTATAAGAAGAACGAACTCGTTTTTCGGATAACACTTCGACAACTCTTGCAAGGTATTCCACGTGTACGAAGGCTTTGGAAGATGGAATTCAAAGTCAGAAGCCTTAATGCGATTTTCTCCTTGAAATGCAAGATTTACCATTTCCAACCGAATTTCATCGGCCGGCAAGTCCTCACCAACCTTAAACGGATTTTGAGGAGACACCATCAACCACACCTCATCTACGGATGCTTGCTCCAAAAACGTTTTGGCCAATCGCAAATGCCCATTATGCGGAGGATTAAAAGTTCCCCCAAAGATACCTATGCGCATGCTTTTCAGCCTTTAACTATTTGGAAAGGAATGAAGAAATCAAGCGGTATGCCTCTTCTTGAGCTTTAGACAAATCATCATTAACCACAATATGGTCAAACTGGCTGGCAAAAGTTAATTCATAAGAAGCCTTTGCCAATCTTGCCTCTATTGCCTCTTGAGAGTCTGTTCCACGCCCTTCAAGGCGAGCACGAAGAGCTTCTATAGATGGCGCTTGAATAAAAATGCTTAAAGCACGGCTACCATAATGCTTCTTAATGTTAACGCCTCCCTTAACATCAACATCAAAAACCACGTTTTGGCCGTCCTCCGACTGACGCTCTACTTGCGCTTTCAACGTGCCATAGTATCTATTTTTGTAGACCTCTTCATACTCAAGAAATTCCCCCGCAGCTATTTTTTCTTTGAATTCGTCAGGCGACAAGAAGAAATATTCCACCCCGTTGCGCTCTGTTCCGCGGGGTGCACGAGACGTACAACTAATCGAAAAAGCCAAATGCAACTCCGGATGATGCTGCATCAAATAGTTGACAATAGTGCTTTTGCCACTTCCTGAAGGAGCTGAAAAAACAATAAGTTTTCCTTTTTGCATAAGATTAAAGCGCGTTTAGTACCTGTTCTTTAATTTGTTCCAACTCGTCTTTCATCTTGACTACAATATTCTGCATTTCAGCATTATTGCTTTTCGAGCCGGTTGTGTTGATTTCGCGGCCCATCTCTTGAGCTATAAATCCCAATTTCTTGCCTAAGCCACGGCCTTCCTCGTCCATTGTCTCACGAAAATACTTAAGATGATTGGACAACCGCTGCTTTTCTTCACTTATATCCAGTTTCTCTATATAATAGATAAGTTCCTGTTCCAACCTGTTTTTGTCGTATTCGACACCTGGTATTTGCTTTAATCCTTCTATTATACGGTCTTTGATTTTCTGAACACGGGCTTTTTCATAAATATCAATGCTCTTTAAGAGAGATTCAATGTTATCAACTTTCTCATTAAACTTCTTTTGCAAAGCAGCACCTTCTTGTCGACGAAAATCCTGTAACTGGCCAATGGCCTCTTCAATAGCCTGTTTCACAACCGCCCATTCTTCCTCACTAAGATGTTCTACATCCATTTTGGTTGTAACATCCGGCATACGCAAAAGCGTATAAAACCAATCTTGGGGTTCAGGAATGCCTGTTTTGGCTGAAATTTCTTTAATTTGACGATAATAGTTTTCCACCAAAGCCGCATTGATAGGCGTTGCATCGACATCATTGTCCTTTTCTGTCCAAACAGCAAAGTCCACTTTTCCACGAAGTAACGCATTTGATATCATCTGACGCATCTCCATTTCTTTCTCTCGATAAAGTGGCGCTATACGCGTTGATAAGTCCAAGGTTTTGCTGTTTAGAGATTTTATCTCAACGTTAATTTTCTTTTCATTGTACGCTACGACTGCTTTTCCGTAGCCTGTCATTGATAGTATCATTGTCAAATTGCACGTTAAATTTATGCAAAAGTACAAAAAACCGAGGAAAAAAGAGTAAATTTGCACCTTAATTTAGTAGTAATTTAAGTTTTATGTCTTGCATTTTAAACATTGAGACAAGCACTGACGTTTGCTCCGTAGCGGTTAGCAACGATGCAGAATGTATTTTCAACAAGGAAGACCATAGCGGTCCTAATCATGCTGTAAAACTTGGTGTGTTTGTAGACGAAGCTTTATCATTCATTGATAGTCATGCCATTCCACTCGACGCAGTTGCAGTCAGCAGCGGTCCAGGCTCTTATACGGGCCTTCGCATTGGCGTTTCCATGGCGAAAGGCATTTGTTACGGACGGAAAGTGAAGCTTATCAGCGTTCCCACATTGGAAATATTAACTGTTCCTGTACTACTTCATCACGAGCATCTCGAAGAAAATGCTCTACTCTGCCCTATGTTGGATGCTCGCAGAATGGAAGTTTATGCGCAAGTCTTTGACAGGTCTTTAGCAGAAATTCGCCCAATTCAGGCTGACATCGTAGACGAAACAACCTATAAGTCCTTCCTTGATGAACATCCTGTATACTTTTTTGGCAATGGAGCTTGCAAATGTATGGAAACCATTAACCACCCGAATGCGACATTGATAAAAGACATTGTTCCATTGGCAAAAAACATGTTTCCATTAGCAGAGAAACGAATTGCACATGAACAATATGAAGATGTAGCCTATTTTGTTCCGTTCTACTTGAAAGACTTCGTAGCAAAGCTACCCAAAAAATTGCTTTAAGAAACTTCCCTGTTCTCATTTTTTCCAATAATAATATATATGAATATCAAAGGATTAGACTATAATACACAACGGGAAAAGCTGCTTTTGCCGGAATATGGGCGCGAAATACAAAAAATGGTAGACTATGCTTGTTCGCTTCCCACCAAGGAGGAACGACAACAATGTGCCGAAACTATTGTTGATATTATGGATCGCATGTGTCCGCAAAGCCAAGGAAGCAATGACCACCAGCAAAAACTATGGGATCATCTTGCCTTAATGTCCAATTTCCAATTAGACATCGACTACCCATACGACATTAGTCAAGCCACCAAAATAGCCACTCCTCCTGCCCCTATGAACTATCCGATGACCAAAATTCCTGTTAAGCACTATGGAAAAATGGTCTTTGAAGTGTTTGAAAAGCTAAAAACCATGGAACCCGGAGTGGAGTGCGATGAACTTGTACGCATCACTGCAAACCAAATGATGCGCGATTTGGCACAATGGAGTCATGGTGCTTGCAGTGAAGAGAAAGTTGCTGACGATTTAGCGCGGTACACAGATGGAAAAATACAACTGGATTTAACATCTTTTGAATTTGACAAAATAAACCAACGGGATACACAACTATCTCGAAAGAGAAGAAAATAAGAAACAGTCTATGGAGTCATTCATTATCGAAGGAGGACACCGCCTTAGCGGGACAATCATACCACAAGGTGCGAAGAACGAAGCTCTTGAGGTGATTTGTGCAGCTCTTTTAACAAAAGAAGAAGTCATTATCGACAATATTCCCGATATTCTTGATGTCAACAACCTCATAAAATTACTGAAAGATATCGGGGTTTGCATAAACCGTTTAGCACCCAACAAATATTCTTTTAAAGCAGACAAATTAAACCTGGACTTTTTACAAAGCGATGACTTTGTAAAAAAATGTTCGTCATTGCGCGGTAGCGTCTTGATGATTGGACCTTTATTGGGCCGATTCGGCAAAGCTATCGTCGCTAAGCCTGGGGGCGACAAAATAGGAAGACGCCGCTTGGATACCCATTTTTTGGGATTTAAAATGTTGGGGGCGCAGTTTATGCACCAAGAAGAACGAGATGTTTACGAGATTAAAGCAGACCAGCTGAAAGGTGTAGACATACTTCTTGACGAGGCTTCCATTACTGGAACAGCCAATATCATCATGGCAGCAGTACTGGCAAAAGGGAAGACAACCATTTACAATGCAGCCTGCGAACCATACATACAGCAACTTTGCCATTTACTCAACAAGATGGGAGCACATATTGAGGGCATTTCCAGCAACTTCCTGACCATAGAAGGTGTAGAAAAACTGCATGGAGCCCAACATCACATCCTTCCCGATATGATTGAAGTTGGTTCTTTTATCGGTATGGCAGCAATGGTAGGCGATGGCATTCGCATCAAAGATGTATCAATAAAAGACCTTGGCATAATTCCAGATACGTTCCGTCGGCTTGGAGTGAATATCATTGAAGACGGCGATGACCTTATTGTTCCAAAGCAAGAGCATTATATTATCGACTCCTTCATTGATGGTACCATTATGACTATCAGCGATGCGCCATGGCCGGGGCTGACCCCTGACCTCATATCAGTATTGTTGGTTGTCGCAACACAGGCGAAAGGGAGTGTACTCTTCCATCAGAAAATGTTCGAAAGTCGTCTGTTCTTTGTAGACAAACTTATCGATATGGGTGCTCAAATTATACTTTGCGACCCTCATAGAGCAGTTGTCGTGGGCCACAACCATGAGCGCCAATTGAGGGCAGGGCGCATGACAAGTCCTGACATCCGAGCTGGAATAGCACTGCTCATCGCAGCTATGAGTGCAAAAGGCACTAGCCGTATTGACAATATCGCACAAATAGACCGTGGCTACGAAAACATTGAAAACCGTCTAAATGCTTTGGGCGCCAATATTATCCGTGTTTCCCAATGATAAAGCAAAACGAAGTCTATAAAATAGGCCGTATAGGAAAGCCGCATGGAGTAAATGGTGAATTACAAATGCAATTCGACGATGATGTCTTCGATCGGGTTTCAGCAGACTATCTGGTTTTGGACATCGAAGGCATTCTTGTTCCTTTTTTCATAGAAGACTACCGCTTTCGTTCTGACAACGTGTTACTTATCAAGTTTTCAGATATTGACACCCAAGAACGTGCACGCGAATTAACAGGAAGCGATGTTTTTTTTCCTCGCAAATTAGCAGCTAAAGACGAATGCGACAATATCAGTTGGGGACAATTGGTGGGCTTTCACATTATCGATGTAAATATCAACAAGGAAATAGGAGTTATCGTTTCTGTTGACAATTCTACAATCAACACATTGTTTGAAGTTCGCACTAAAAACAACAAAGACATACTTGTTCCCGCTTCCGATTACTTGATACAGGATATTGACGCAACAAAACAAGTAATAAAAATGAATTTGCCTGAAGGCATTCTGAACTTATAAGATAGTATGAAACAACAGATTTGCATTCTTGGTTCTACCGGCAGCATCGGCACACAAGCCCTTGACGTCATTGACCAACATCCAGATTTATACGAAGCATACGCATTGACAGCCAACAACCATTGGGAACTATTGGCCGAGCAAGCCCGAAAATTCAAGCCGTCTGCAGTGGTCATTGCCAATGAAAGTTATTATCAGTCATTGACGACTGCCCTTCTCGACATGCCTGACATTAAGGTTTATGCCGGAAACAACGCTTTATGCCAAATTGTAGAAGCCTCCCCCATCGATATGGTACTTACAGCTATGGTGGGATTTTCCGGACTAAAGCCAACCATCCATGCCATCAAAGCACACAAAAAGATATGTCTGGCTAACAAAGAAACCCTTGTTGTTGCCGGAGAGCTCATTTGCCAACTCGCCCAAACTTACCATTCTCCAATTCTTCCTGTTGACAGTGAACACTCTGCAATATTTCAATCTCTTGTCGGAGAAGACGACAATGAAATTGAAAAAATTCTTCTGACATGTTCAGGCGGGCCTTTTCGGCAGTTTTCGCATGAGCAATTGACAACAGTAACAGCTTCCGATGCTCTGAAACATCCCACTTGGAATATGGGAGCCAAGATAACCATCGATTCTGCTTCGCTTATGAATAAAGGCTTTGAAGTGATAGAAGCAAAATGGCTATTTGGTGTTCCTGCAGATAAGATTCAGGTTCTCATCCATCCACAATCTATCGTTCACAGTGCAGTTCAATTTTGCGATGGTTCGGTAAAAGCTCAATTAGGCGTTCCAGACATGCGCTTACCAATACAATATGCCTTTTCTTTCCCTAAAAGATTGCATTTAAACGGCAAGCGCTTAGACCTTTTTCAACAACATTTAGAGTTCTTCGAACCTGATGTTTCAAAGTTCAAATGTCTAGCAATGGCTTACGAAGCACTTCATCAAGGCGGAAATATGCCTTGTATCGTTAATGCAGCCAATGAAATTGTCAACGAGGGATTTCGCAAAGGGAAATGTTCTTTCTTGCAAATGGGAGACATCATAGAAAGAACCATGCAACAAGCCACTTTTGAAAAGCACCCCAACTATGATGTTTATATAGACACTGACGCAGAAGCAAGAGCAATCACTACTGAAATTATGAATAAAAAATAAACCAATAACCTATCATTTCAATGGAAATATTCCTTATTAGATTGATTCAAATTCTCTTGGCATTTTCCATATTAGTTCTCCTTCATGAAGGTGGACATATGTTTTTTGCCAAGCTCTTCGGCATAAGAGTCGAAAAATTTTTTATGTTCTTTGACATTTCTATCTATAAATGGTCGGGCACACTCTTCCGTTGGAAACCCAAAAACAGCAACACCGAATACGGCATAGGCTGGTTGCCATTGGGTGGCTACTGCAAGATTGCAGGTATGATCGACGAAAGTATGGACAAAGAACAAATGAAGCAAGAACCCAAACCATGGGAATTCAGGACAAAACCCGCTTGGCAACGTTTACTCGTTATGATAGGCGGAGTTCTTGTAAACTTCCTTCTTGCCTTGTTTATCTACTCCATGATAATGTTCACCTGGGGAGAAGACTACTACAAGGTAGCCGATATGAGCATGGGCATGAAGTTTAACGAGGAAGCAAAAGCCCTTGGTTTCAAAGACCATGATATATTAATAGGTACAGAAAACACGAAATTTAAAGAGTTTGCCAACATCAATGGTGACCTCTTCCGTGACATTGCTGAAGCTAAACGAGTTGACGTTATCCGTAACGGAAAAAAGGTTAGCATTTCGCTTCCCGGCAATCTTGACATGTTGTCAATGATTAAACAACAACCAGTTTTTGCAGTACCGTACATTCCTTCAGAATTAGACAGCGTTGCCAAAACAGGTCCAGCTGCATCAATTGGCCTAAAAAAAGGAGACCGACTCCTCAAGCTCAACAATCACGACATTGAGGACTGGGGGACATTCAACAACGAAATCGGACGTCTTCAAGATGTTTTAAGCACCATCACCAGCCATAAGGATTCGTTGAAAGTTCGCACCGTCAATCTCACTTATTCCAGAAAGAATGGAGCTTCTGTTGATACCATTACCCAAAAGGTTGTTCTTACACCTGATTTATTATTTGGATTCTATCAAAGTTCCTTGAAGAACTATTACAAACCCACCCACGATTCGTATGGCTTTTGGGACAGTTTCCCAGCCGGCATCAAATATGGATGGAATGTTTTAAAGGGCTATGTCGGAAACTTAAAGTATCTATTCTCCAGTGAGGGCGCTAAGTCGCTGGGCGGATTTGGCTCTATCGGAAGCCTTTTCCCTTCCACTTGGGATTGGCACATATTTTGGAACATGACGGCATTTTTAAGTATCATACTTGCATTTATGAACATCTTGCCAATTCCAGCCCTCGATGGCGGACATGTTCTCTTCCTCATTTATGAAATGATTACCAGAAGAAAGCCAAGCGAGCAATTCATGATTTGGGCAGAATATATAGGTATCGCCATTGTCATTTTGCTTATGGTCGTGGCAAACCTTAACGATATTCTTAGGTTATTCCATATTATATAGGCCTACACCCCTTTCGTTCCGCCTGTTATTCACAGATAAAATCTCCTTCAATTGGTTTTGTTCTTGTTTTCAACATTACCTCTGAAGGAGATTTTTTATATACACTATGAATGACAAAAAACATTTATGGCACACCTAAAAACTTCACGTTCTATCTACAAACATCAGCTTCTCTTGCAAAAATAACAATTTAATAGTTTTCAAGCAAATACCACCCATTTAGCAAGGCTTTACATATTAAATATATAACAAATAGGTACTTTGTAAAAAAAAGACAATATAAAAGCCAACAAAAGTTTACATTTAAATAATCAAAACGAAAGTAAATTAGTATATTTGCAGACGGATTGAAAGAAAAATATCAGCGTTTTACTAATAAAAGAAAGTAGAAAATGGGAAAAGGATTGTATCATGCCAGTTATGAACATGATGCTTGTGGAGTTGGAATGGTTGTCAACATTCACGGAAACAAAAGCCATGAACTTGTTGACAATGCCCTAAAGGTACTTGAAAACATGCGCCATCGTGGTGCAGAAGGTGCCGACAACAAAACAGGTGACGGTGCAGGCATCATGTTGCAGATACCTCACGAGTTTATTTTACTTCAAGGTATACCTGTTCCGGAAAAGGGAAAATACGGAACAGGATTGGTATTTTTACCCAAAGACGAAAAGCATCAACAAAACATCTTGTCCATTATGATCGAAGAAATCGAACGTGAAGGACTCTCGCTGATGCACTTAAGAACGGTTCCAACCTCACCGAAATGCCTTGGAGAGGCGGCTCTTGAAACAGAGCCATCCATCAAACAAGTTTTCATTACGGGCGTTACAGATGACAAAGTGCCCTATTTTGAACGCACGCTTTACCTCATCCGCAAACGAATAGAACGGCGTATTAAAGACAAAGATTTTTATATTTGCTCTTTATCCAGCAAGAACATTGTCTACAAGGGAATGCTCTCAAGTTTGCAACTACGCCAATATTATCCTGACCTCACCAACAACTACTTCACATCAGGGTTGGCATTGGTACATTCCCGTTTCTCCACCAACACTTTTCCTACTTGGTCTTTGGCACAACCGTTCCGCTTGTTGTGCCATAACGGAGAAATAAACACCATCAGAGGCAATAGAGGCTGGATGGAAGCACGTGAAAGTGTGCTCTCAAGCGATGCACTTGGAAACATTAGAGACATATCGCCTATTGTGCAACCGGGCATGAGCGACTCTGCTTCATTGGACAACGTATTTGAATTTTTCGTCATGAGCGGACTTTCATTACCTCATGCCATGGCAGTAATGATACCGGAAAGCTTTAACGACAAAAATCCTATTTCGGAGGACTTGAAAGCATTTTACGAATACCACTCCATCCTGATGGAGCCGTGGGATGGACCAGCTGCTTTACTTTTTAGCGACGGTCGCTTTGCAGGAGGTATGCTTGACCGTAACGGTTTACGCCCTGCACGATACACCATCACAAAGAACGATATGATGGTAGTGGCAAGTGAAGTGGGCGTAATGGACTTCGATCCAACCGAAATAGCAGAGAAAGGACGTTTACAACCAGGTAAAATCTTGCTGATAGACACCCAAGAAGGCAAAATCTATTATGATGGAGAAATAAAAGAGCGCCTTGCAAGCGCCCATCCTTACCGACAGTGGCTTTCCACCAACCGCATTCAACTTGAAAAACTCAAATCAGGGCGCAAGGTGAGCAACAAGGTTGACAACCTTACGGCAAAAGAAGTGGCTTTCGGTTTTGGACAAGAAGACATCGAAAGCACCATTGTTCCTATGTCAACTAAAGGACAAGAGCCTACCGCCTCTATGGGCAACGACACTCCTTTAGCTGTTTTAAGCGATCGGCCACAAGTATTTTTCAATTATTTCAGACAACAGTTTGCCCAAGTAACCAACCCTGCCATTGACTCCATACGTGAGAATTTGGTAATGAGCCTTACCGAATATATCGGTCGCGTCGGCTCTGGCATTCTCAATCCCAACGAGTCCAACTGCAAGATGGTGCGTCTACCACATCCCATCCTAACCAACACACAACTCGATATATTATGCAATATCCGCTATAAGGGTTTCAACACCATGAAACTTAAGATTTGCTTTAAAGAGGATGATGGTACTGAAGCACTCCATACTGCACTTGACGAGCTCTGCCATAAAGCAGAGCAGAGCGTTGACGATGGCTACAACTACATCATCTTGAGCGACAAAGACCTCAAAGACGACGAAATACCAATACCTTCTTTGTTGGCTGTCAGCGCTGTACACCACTATCTTATTTCAGTGGGCAAGCGCGTTCAAACGGCACTTATAGTGGAAAGCGGGGAGATACGCGAAGTTATGCATGCCGCATTACTGTTAGGTTACGGTGCATCAGCGTTATGCCCATACCTTACTTATGCTATTCTTGACGATTTGGTAAGCAGAGGCAAAATACAAGAAGACTACAAGACAGCTGAAGCAAACTATATCACAGCCATGAAGAAAGGCCTCTACAAGATTATGGCTAAAATGGGAATATCCACCATTCGTAGCTATCGTGGAGCAAAAATCTTCGAAAGCATAGGCCTATCCGAGAGTTTACTACGGAGCTATTTCGGCACAGAAGTAAGCACTATCGGCGGCATAGGACTTGAACGAATAGCTCATGATGCTATCAAAATGCATGAAATGGCTGTATCGGTTGCCCACAAATGCGATGAAAACAAAAGCGTCAGGCCATTGCTACCCAACCAAGGATTGTTCCATTGGCGAAAAGATGGAATTAAACATGCTTGGAATCCGGAAACCATTGCCGCACTTCAGCTGGCCACGAGAACCGGTAGCTACGAGAAATACAAGCAATATGCTCAATTGGCAGACCATAAGGAAAAACCTATTTTCATTCGCGACTTCTTTGACTTCAAGAGAAATCCTATTGATATCAACGAAGTTGAGCCAGTTGAAAATATCGTTAAGCATTTTGTAACAGGAGCAATGTCTTTTGGTGCCTTATCAAAAGAGGCTCATGAAGCCATGGCTTTGGCCATGAACAAACTGGGAACACGAAGCAATACCGGTGAAGGTGGTGAAGATTCTGAACGTTTCCACGCCACTGTGGATGGCATTTCGTTGTCATCCAAGACCAAACAAGTAGCAAGCGGACGCTTCGGTGTTACCACAGAATACCTTGTCAATGCTGAAGAAATACAGATTAAAGTGGCCCAAGGGGCTAAACCAGGCGAAGGCGGACAGCTTCCCGGATTTAAAGTCAATGAAGTGATTGCCAAGACAAGGCACTCCATACCTGGAATTTCACTCATATCCCCTCCCCCTCACCACGACATCTATTCTATTGAAGACCTTGCCCAATTAATATTCGACTTAAAGAATGTCAACCCGAAAGCGGCTATCAGTGTCAAGCTTGTTGCAGAAAGCGGCGTTGGAACCATTGCTGCCGGTGTTGCCAAGGCAAAAGCCGACCTTATTGTCATCTCTGGTGCAGAAGGAGGAACCGGAGCAAGTCCTGCATCAAGTATGCGCTTTGCTGGAATTTCGCCGGAAATAGGCATTGCAGAGACACAACAAACCTTGGTTAAAAACGGTCTACGAGGATACGTTCGCCTACAAGTAGACGGGCAACTCAAGACTGGACGGGACATTATTCTGATGGCTCTGCTTGGCGCAGAAGAGTTCTCGTTTGGAACAGCCGTGCTTATCACATTGGGATGTGTAATGATGCGCAAGTGCAACCTGAATACTTGTCCTATGGGCGTGGCTACACAAGACGCCAAACTACGCTCGCACTTCCGCGGTCGATACGAATATGTCGTCAACTATTTTACATTCTTGGCTCAAGAAGTTCGCGAATATCTTGCAGAAATGGGCTTTAAATCGCTTAATGACATCATCGGCCATACCGAACTCATCACTAAGCGCAAACAAGACGGCTTAAGCCAAGAGTTGAAAGACAAGACCCGGCATTTGGATTTCAGCCATCTCCTTGAGAAAGAAAGCGTAAACTGTCCGTTGCATTATGCATCAACACAAGCTCACAACCTTTCAGATGTTCTTGACCAAAGGCTTATGCATGGCGCAGAAGCTGCTATTCAAAAGAAAGAAGAGGTCAACCTCGACTTTGCCATAAAGAATACAGACCGTGCAGTCGGCACAATGCTAAGCGGACGCATCGCTTCTTTATATGGAGAAGATGGGCTTCCCGACCAAACGGTGAACGTAAAATTCAAAGGTTCGGCAGGACAGAGTTTTGGAGCATTCCTTGTTAAAGGTGTCAACTTTAAACTTGAAGGTGAGACAAACGATTATTTTGCCAAAGGATTGAGCGGTGGCCGCATTTCAATACTGCCTCCCATCCGTTCCAACTTTGCGGCAGAAGACAATATCATTGCTGGTAACACGGGCTTATATGGAGCCACCAGCGGTGAATTGTATGTCAATGGAAAAGTGGGAGAACGCTTTGCGGTCCGCAATTCCGGTGCCATAGCAGTTGTAGAAGGTGTCGGCGACCATTGCTGCGAGTACATGACAGGAGGCCGCATCGTGGTTCTGGGCGAAACTGGCCGTAACTTTGCTGCGGGAATGAGTGGCGGAGTTGCCTATGTATGGGACAGAAAACACAATTTCGACTATTTCTGCAATATGGATATGGTTGAAATCAATCTTGTGGAAGAGAGCAGTTATCGCAAAGAGCTCCACGAACTTATCCGCCAACACTACCTTTACACGGGTAGCAAACTCGCCAGAACAATGCTGGACGATTGGAACAGATACGTTGAAGACTTTATACAAGTGGTCCCAATAGAGTACAAGCGGGTACTTCAAGAAGAACAAGTTAAGAAATTACAGCAAAAGATTGCTGACATGCAAAGAGATTATTAAGCACAATGGGAAATCCAAAAGCATTTCTGACTATCCCGCGCAAAGAGGCAGGATACAGACCGATACACGATAGAATACATGACTTCGGAGAGGTTGAACAAACCCTCAACAGCAATGACCGACGCCAACAGGCTTCACGGTGCATGGATTGTGGCGTGCCATTTTGCCATTGGGCATGTCCTTTAGGCAACAAGCCTCCCGAATGGAACGATGCATTATACAAAGGTGATTGGCAATTGGCTTATCAGTTGCTGAATGCAACAAACGATTTTCCAGAGTTTACAGGACGTATATGTCCTGCGCTCTGCGAAAAAGCGTGCGTTCTGAACCTTATGGACCATGAGCCCACTACCAACCGAGAAGACGAAGCCGCAATAACAGAAATGGCTTGGGACGAAAACTACATTCGTCCACATCTTCCCAAACGCAACGGCAAGACAGTAGCCGTTATAGGTGCGGGACCAGCAGGCTTGGTGGCAGCCAACCGTTTAAACCAGTTAGGCTACCTCGTAACCGTGTTTGACAAGAACGAAAATGCCGGTGGTTTGCTTCGTTATGGCATTCCGAACTTCAAACTCAACAAGGCGCTCATCGACCGGCGTCTACATTTGCTTCAAGAAGAGGGCATCATCTTCACCTATAACAAGAATGTGGATGTCACAAAACTCGAGAAATCTGTCGGAAAATTCGACGCTTACGTCATTTCCACCGGCACGCCTACAGCGCGTGACTTAAAAATACCTGGCAGAGAACTAAAGGGTGTTCACTTCGCATTGGAGATACTGTCACAGCAGAATAGACTTCTTGCCGGAGTAGACATCCCCAAAGACCAACTCGTTAATGCCAAAGGAAAAGATGTTTTGGTCATTGGCGGTGGCGACACAGGGTCTGACTGCATAGGAACTGCCCATCGGCAAGGTTGCAAGAGCGTAACGCAAATAGAGATAATGCCTAAACCTCCTGTGGGTCCAGACGACCCCAAAAACCCTTGGCCAACATGGCCTCGCACCCTAAAGACCACTTCAAGTCACGAAGAAGGGTGTGTACGCCGTTGGAACATCAATTCACTTGAATTCTTGGGTAAAGACGGAAAACTGACAGGAGTGAAGGTACAGCCCATCGACTGGAAGCCCAATCCAGATGGCGGACGCCCTATTATGGTGGAAGCAGGAAAACCCGAGACAATAAAAGCGGAACTCGTACTTCTTGCTATGGGCTTTCTGCGTCCCGAGCAACCAAAGTTTGCTGAAAACGTGTTTGTAGCCGGTGACGCTGCCAATGGAGCTTCTCTCGTCGTTAGGGCTATGGCCAGCGGACGTGACATAGCCAAAAAGGTAGACAAGTATCTAAGCTAAAGCACTAACAACCTCCTTTAACCACATCGCCTCTCATGAAGAAACATACTTCATGAGAGGCGATATGCTTTTACCTGTTTACGCCTAAAAGAAAGAAAAGGATGTAATAGCACAATCATATAGAATCAACCGTGGTGACAATGGCTGAGTATACACCATGTAAACCAACAAAAAAGCCCCGAATGTAATGCAACATTCGGGGCAATGTTAAAGCCTATTCTTATTGTATGCCACTTACTTCTTCATCACCTTGACGGTTGTTCCGTTGGCCTGACGAAGAATATTAAGGCCTTTTTGCATTCCATTGAGACGATGACCAGCGGCGTCAAAGACCTCTTTCACCGTGTTTTGTCCTTCGTTTGCCACTTCTTTACTGCTGATTGCATCGGTAGCATTGTCGAAAACCGCAGACACATTGATGGTAGTGCCCAACAAACTTACCGGCAATGAAATGACCAAATGCAGTTGTTCGCCATAAAGGAAGCTGCCGTCTTCTATCTTGACATGCACTTTACCACCCAAAAGGCCAGCTATTGAACTGCCGTTTGTTATGGTTGCATCCTGCTCCGTAGAAAAGGTGACCTTGCCGTCTGCTGTAGGAGTGCCTTGCACATCGGTCATGGTTACATCACCTATCACGTACGTTCCGAACGAAAAGTTGTTCAAAACAATAGAATATAAATTGCTACCATCTGCCGTTTCATTCAACGAGATAGTTGCTTCTGTGGTTGTAGGCTCACTTCCGTTAAGGGAAATAGCCAAGTTGCCGGTAAAGTCTTTGGCAAATGTTGACATTGCCAATACGCTGAATGTTACCAAAACTAAAAATTTCTTCATCTGTTTTACCTTTCTTTTTTATTACTTTATTTAAACTTATATGTTAATCCTAATGACCCGTAAATGGGATAAAGGGTTTGCTCTATCGTATTGAAACTACTTTTGAAGATACCCGTCAGACCCCAGGACACATCAGCATAAGCGCCCCAACGTTGTCCGAAATACCAATCGGCACCTACATCTATGCCCATTTGGAAATGGCGCAAGTCGTCAGAAAAGTCATAAACGCCACGCGTAGATGCATCACTGCCTATCTCTACCTTTGTTCCTGTTGGTGTGTTGCGGCGCAAGTGGCCGTCATAAGCATAGCCGTCGAAACTGTTTGCCAAAACATAGCTGAAATAGGGGCCTAACTTCAAACGGACTTTTGGACAGACATCATAAGTGGCCAAAACTGGCAGAGTCAGACTCCACTGCGTTACTTTCGTTACAACATTGCCCGTAAACATACCCTTCAGCGACTCTCCGCCCCGACGCATCTCCATGTGATAGTTCTTCACAACAGCATCTGTCTCCATTCCCTTGCAATCGATATGCAGGCCAGTCATCACTCCCCACTGACGACCTAAACGCTTGTAAGCATCCATTCCTAACGTGAAATTGGCTTGCAAACTGTAGCGGTTGAGTTTTCTGATGGTCGCAGGCATATTCACCGGAGCCGTTCCTCCAAGCGCATAACCTACCCGTCCCAGATAGTTTAAACTGTCAAGTACACTTTCTGCGGACATAGAAAGCGATGTAATTGCAAGCAATAATCCCAAAACAATATTTCGTCTCATGGCTAATCTTTGATTATTTGATTTTCCCAAAGTATTTTCACATTGTCAACCAGCATCGTACTGCCTATTGCCCCTTCGAAGTTTGCGCCTCTGTCACTCGATGTGAACACAATAGCAAGATTGTAGCCATAAGCAGCCAACCGGTCTCTATCAATATCCTCAAGATAGGTAAACGGTATTTGGAAAGGAGTCCATTCGCCCGTCACTTCCACTTTGTTAATGATTGCCTTTGCAACAATAAGCGGACTGGTCATTACATTGTCACCCGACAACACAACAGATTTGCCGTTTTCATCGGTGTTTTTGTAAAGTATGGCATAGATGTTACCTGTATCTGTTCGGCCTTCCACAGGCTTTCCGTCACGGTCTTGAAACACCTTACCAGGAGAATACTGATAGACACCCATGAAACAAACGGGTTTTTGAGCTACCGGAATTCCAAAACGCGTGGCCTGCATCGTACTTGTCAACGACTTGGAAACGTCAAACTTGCCCAAGAAAAGGTTTCCTGCTGCCAAACGCATATTTACCAATTCGCCCAACGGGCCCGTACTACGGGTAGTTAGCTTCACAGCTTTACCGTTCATTCCTTGCTCATAGGGTGTGGTAGGATATTCTTCAGGCTTCGCCGAGCCAAGACTTAAAGCAAAACCAGGATTTCCTGTTGCCCAGTCGTCCAACACATAGCCATCCTGGGTGGTGTCATTCCAAACGTAATACTGTTGCTGATCGGGTTCGAGATAATAACGTTCAAAGCCAAATCCGGCTAATTCGTCCACCGTACGTTGTTTCAAATCCACCGATACTTCATAGTTGCGATGCCATTGCCCGTCCTGCGATGTCACCGTGTAAGCTACAGAACCGTTGCTAAAGTCGTGTTCCGAACCGTTTTCTGGCGAAATGGTAGCACCATCTGTAAGACGAAACAGGGGTGACAAATGGGTTCGATCAGCATCCATCCTCACATGAAACCTTATCTTGTTTTCCGAGGACAACACATTTACCAACGTGTCTGAAAGTTGGTAAAACAGGCTCTTGGGCGTGTCTGTGTGGATGTAAGCCTGCTCAATGTCACATTCTGCATTGAGCGGTTCGTCTTTAAAACAAGACGTCAAACTCGCACATAAGACTATCGCCAAGAACAAATGGCAATGTTTCATAAGCTATTTCATCAATTATTCGTCTGCAAAATTAGCCATATTTTAGTTACCCCCCAAAACATTTTAACGGCAAGAAGTGAGAAAAATGAAATATTTAATGAAATAATGCGCAATTTGCCATTTATCCGCATCCATTATTTAAAAGGCAAAAGAGCCTATATCTTGTCAATATTTTTCACATCATCAGATTCCAAGCGGTCAACAATGCGGGGGAAAGATGACCTCCTTGGTTTTCAGCAACTTACATTCTCGTTTCCAATAGACCGTCTTTTACGTTGTAAAAGCCAAGGTTTTACAACGTAATAAGGCCGCTTTTAGAACGTAAAAAGGCCGCTTTCAGGAGCTAAAAGTCTACCCGATAGCGACCACAAGGGTGTTTTTCAAGATTTTTTACCAATAATTATCGTCAGAGAGCAAATAAGGTTTAATTTCTTAATCGGCAGAAGCATGATGGACATCTGCCACTGCACGGCCACTGGGTTCGTTCTTGTCAAGCCATGACCGATCCCAAGCCAAAGCTTCAGCCGTACTGCAAGCCACACTCGGAACACTCGGAACACATCGTGCTGCTGAGTCTGACGGGAAGTGTTCTGCAAAAATGGAACGATAGTAATATTCTTCTTTATTGCGTGGAGGATTGACAGGAAAACGCTCGGCTGCATGTTCCATCTGGTCGTCACTTACTGCAGAAGCAGTTATCTGCTTGAGAGTGTCTATCCACGAATAGCCCACCCCATCGCTAAACTGCTCTTTCTGTCGCCAAGCCACCTCTTCGGGAAGCATGTCGGCAAAGGCTTCACGCACCACACGCTTCTCTATTGTGCTTCCAGGGCACATCTTCACCTGTGGATCCAGCTGCATGGCAACATCCAGGAATTCCTTGTCGAGGAAGGGAACTCTTCCTTCCACACCCCACGCCGCAAGACTTTTGTTGGCTCGCAGACAATCGTAGAGATGAAGTTTCGACAACTTTCTAACGGTTTCCTTATGAAATTCTGCTGCTGAAGGAGCTTTATGGAAATACAGATAGCCACCGAACACCTCGTCGGCACCTTCACCTGACAAGACCATTTTTATCCCCATTGACCGTATGACACGGGCCAACAAGTACATAGGAGTGCTGGCACGAACAGTGGTCACGTCATATGTTTCTATGAAATAGATGACATCACGAAGTGCATCCAACCCTTCCTGGATGGTATAATTTATCTCGTGGTGAATCGTACCTATATGGTCTGCCACCAAACGGGCTTTTGCCAAATCGGGAGCTCCTTTCAAGCCCACCGCAAAAGAATGAAGCTGAGGCCAATAGGCACGTGTTTCCCCTCCCGTTTCAATACGTTGACCGGAGTATTTTTCTGCTATAGCGGAAATGACCGACGAGTCAAGACCTCCCGAAAGTAAAACTCCATAGGGCACATCGCTCATCAACTGGCGGCGGACAGCAGCCATCAACGAAGTCCGCACTTGCAGGGATGGCTCCTTTGTATTTTCTTTCGAATGATCAGGAACGGTCTCCATCCAGTCACGATGGTACCAACGCTTCATACCTGGCTCGCGACTCCAATAGTAATGACCCGGAAGAAACGGCTCGTAACGGTCGCACTGGCCTTCAAGGGCTTTGAGCTCGCTGGCCACATAGACCGTTCCGTCAGCATCATAACCTATATAAAGAGGTATAACACCAATAGGATCGCGTGCAATCAGAAATTCATCCCGCTCTACATCATAGAGAACAAAGGCAAAAATACCGTTCAAGTCCTCCAAAAAAGCCGTTCCCTTCTCCCGATAGAGTGCTAATATCACCTCACAGTCGCTTCCAGTCTGAAACTGATAGCTTCCCGAAAAACGTTCACGTAAGGACTGATGATTGTATATTTCGCCGTTCACGGCAAGCACTTGCTTCTTGTCGGGTGAGAAAAGCGGTTGGCGTCCCGATTCGGGATCAACGATACTGAGCCGTTCATGGGCCAAAATGGCAGAGCCTCCGCAATAGATTCCACTCCAATCGGGGCCGCGATGGCGTATCTTACGACTCATTCCAAGAGCCTTCTGGCGTAGCTCCGAAGTTTGCTCTTTTACATTAAGTATACCTACTATTCCGCACATGATCCTATTGGTGTTAAGTTGCTAATGATGAATTGTTTTTATGGTCGAAGTGTAAAGCCAAAGAGCAAATAGGCTTTTTCCGTACTTGGATTAGCCGAAATGCCAGCAAAAACAGGTACACTAAAACTGTTTGTAATCTTTATGTCCTTGCTCGCTTTCACTCCTACATTGGTAACAGCAAACCCACTTGCATCACTATAGAAAGAAGTAGCGTAAGGAACTGCGCCCAATGTGGCGGTCCAATCGCACGAAGCAAACTTAAACGACACGTTAGCTTCAACATATGACGAATAAGCACGGTCTCCTGACTTGTTGATACCGTCGTTGCCAGCAAAGTTAGTATACCAGTCCAAAGAGAATACGCCAAAGTCATAGCCTACATTTGCCTCAAAAACATGACTTGTCTCGTGGGCTGCATAACTAAAATAACGGTCGTTAGGAGTATTAAACCAATAATCGGTTACACCTATATGAAAGCCCTTATAGGCATAGGCAGCTGTCAAATCAAACTCTTTCGTGTCCGAAGCCTCGGTCAAGCCTACGCTTCCCCAAGCAGTCAACGACAAGCCTTTATAAGCAACACCAAGGGTTGGCTGGAAAGAAACGTTTCCCAAATCCTGGCCACGCCAAATGTATTGGTTTACAACATCTGCCGAAACAGTCGCTTCTACGTCATCTTGAGCTTTTACAGGGGAAGCTACAGACAGGGCTACAAGGGCCATCGCAGTAAATAATCCTAATCTTTTCATAAGCTAAAATTTTAAAAAAATCCCCCTTGCGGGGGAATATATGAATAAGTTTTTGTGTTTAGTTGTAACAGCTTTCTCCGTGCTCGTAAATGTCAAGACCCTCTTCCTCGATACGTGCATCAACTCTCAAACCTGCTATCTTCTTAATTCCGAAGAACAAGATTATACCAGTTGCTGCTGCCCAAAGGTCGATTACGACAATTCCAAAAACCTGAGCGCCAAGGAAACCAGCACCATGTCCGTAGAACAAACCTTCGCTCACAGATAGCAAACCAGTCATTATTGTTCCCAAAATACCGCATACTCCGTGAACACTACTTGCACCAACAGGATCGTCTATGTGAAGTTTTTGATCGATAAACTCTATGCTGAAAGGAAGAATAACACCGCAAACAAGACCAATGACAACAGCTCCTGCAGGACTTACCATGTCACATCCAGCCGTGATGCCTACCAAACCGGCAAGTACACCGTTCAGCGCAAGAGAGAAAGAAGGCTTGCCATACTTAATCCAAGTAACAAACATGGTACCCAAACCACCAACTACTGCTGCAAGGTTTGTTGTCAAGAACACGTGAGAAATGGCTACACGATTTTCTTCACCACTGGCTGCGAGTTGAGAACCAGGGTTAAAACCGAACCATCCAAACCACAGGATAAACACTCCAAGAGCCGCCAACGTGAGGGAATGGCCTGGAATAGCGTTGCTACGACCGTCTTTCTTGTATTTTCCCAAACGGGGACCAAGAGCAATAGCACCTATCAACGCCAACACACCGCCTACAGAGTGAACAATTGCAGAACCAGCAAAGTCATGGAATGTTGCCCCGAAGGTCTGCATCATAAAGCTTGCATCATCGGCATTGCATAGCCAACCGCCACCCCACGTCCAGTGGCCTTCAACAGGATAGATAATCAACGAAATGAAGAAAGAATAGACACAATACATGGAGAACTTGGTTCGCTCAGCCATTGCACCACTTACGATGGTGGCACTGGTGGCACAGAACACCGTCTCAAATATCAAAAAACCTTCCGTCGGCAAACCTGCTGAACTCTTGTAGAAACTCAAATCACCGAAATTCGGAGCTCCTATAAAGCCGGCACCGTCGCTACCAAACATAAATCCGAAACCTATAAACCAGAAAAGAACGGATCCAACCATAAAGTCAACGAAATTCTTGAACAAGATGTTGGCCGTGTTCTTACTCCGAGTAAAGCCTGCTTCACAGAGAGCAAAGCCCGGCTGCATAAAGAACACCAACATTGCTGCAAGCAGCATCCATACAGTGTCCAATGAAATACCTAAATCTTGTGTTGTCATAACTTACTTGTGTTTGTTTGTTGTTATCCTTAATTGCTTACTTCTCTTTCTCCGCATTGTACAAAGCTACATCGCCTCTTTCTCCAGTACGGATGCGAATGGTATCCTCCACAGGGATGACGAAGATACGACCATCGCCTATTTCTCCAGTACGGGCAGCCGACTGAACTGCCTCTACAGTGCGTTCTACATTCTTATCACGAACAACAATGTTCAAAAGAACACGTTCTATACTACTCGTATCATACATAACGCCACGATAAATTCTGGCTTGTCGCATCTTACCCTCGCCACGCACATCGTAGTAAGAGAACCATTCGATGTCGGCAGCAAGCAACGCTTCCTTTACCTCTTCGAACTTTGTTTTGCGAATAATGGCTTCAATCTTTTTCATTTTCTTACGTTTTGGTTTACACTTTGTTTGTTTTCTGGTGCAAAGTTAGCGCATTTTGTCATTTAAAACACCATTTAACAATCACTTTGATATTAAAAATTAAGTCATACTTACGTAATGTTTAAGTTATAATGGATATTGTTTCAAATTGACACATATACATAACCCACAGCTAACAGTTTGAAATTAAAGCAAAAATATTAGGTTATTTATGATGTAACAATACATTGTTTTCAAACAAAACGTTGTATTTTTGCAGTGTCAACAGGACAAATGTAACAAACGCCAATAGATCAATAGACAAAATGACACAGCATGTTCACTTCTCAAAAATGCATGGAGCAGGAAACGATTATATATACGTTAACACCTTATTATATAATGTACCCAACCCCGAAGCGGCCTCTATAGCATGGAGCAAGCCTCACACGGGCATTGGAAGTGACGGACTTGTCCTTATAGGAGATCCAACCACAACGGCAGCCGACTACCGGATGCGCATCTTCAACGCTGATGGCTCAGAGGCAATGATGTGCGGTAACGCATCAAGATGCATCGGAAAGTATCTGTACGAGAAGGGACTGACCGACAAAACCGAAATTCGCTTAGAGACACTCTCCGGCATTAAGGTACTAAAACTGCACTTGAAAGGGGACAAAGTGGAAACCGTTACCGTCGATATGTTAGAGCCTCGCTTTGAAGTGACCGAGCAATTTACTGGTAAAGAGCCAACTTCTCTTCCATTGAAAGAGTTAGGCTTAACTCACCCGACGTTCGTCTGCATGGGCAATCCCCATTACGTTTTGTTTGTAAAGCATATTCAGGATATCAACATAAAAAAACTTGGAAGTGTATTAGAAGTAGATTCTGCTTTCCCTGAGCGGTGCAATATTGAGTTCGCTGAAATACTTAAAGATGGTAAAATCCGCACGCGAGTATGGGAAAGGGGTAGTGGCATCACGATGGCTTGTGGCACAGGTGCTTGTGCCACAGCCGTTGCTGCCGCAAAAAACAATCTCGCCACCCGTCATAGCAAAATCATTATGGACGGTGGCGAACTGGACATTGAATGGCAAGCCGACAACCATGTCTACATGACGGGGCCGGCAGCATTCGTCTTTGAAGGCGAAATTGCCTTACCATAGCAAACTTAAGTCAAACCAATAAAGAATAAGAAACAGTATGGCACTGATTAATGAACATTTTCTTAAACTGCAAAAGAACTATTTGTTTGCGGACATTGCAAAAAAGGTGAACGCATTCAAAGCTACCCATCCGAAGGCCAATGTCATCAGCTTGGGCATTGGCGATGTTACTCAACCGCTTTGTCCAGCTGTAATAGAAGCGATGCACAAAGCCGTAGACGAAATGGCCAACAAGGCAACATTCCATGGCTACGGTCCAGAACAAGGCTATCTGTTCCTTCGGGAAGCCATCGTCAAAAACGATTTCTTGGCTCGTGGCATTCACTTGGATCCTTCCGAGATTTTCATCAACGACGGAGCTAAGAGCGATACAGGCAATATCGGCGAATTGGTACGCTGGGACAACTCCATGGCAGTGACCGATCCCATCTATCCCGTGTACATTGACTCGAACGTAATGAACGGTAGAGCGGGCTATTTCGAGGACGGCCATTGGAGCAATGTGACCTATATGCCATGCAACGAAGGCAACGAGTTTGTACCGCAAATACCCGATCACCGTGTAGACATGATTTATCTATGCTATCCCAACAACCCCACAGGAATGGTGATATCAAAGGCGGAACTTAGAAAATGGGTCAACTATGCCATCCATAACGACTCTATCATCTTCTATGATGCTGCTTACGAGGCCTACATTCAAGACCCAGACATTCCTCATTCCATCTATGAGATACGTGGGGCACGGAAAGTTGCCATTGAATTCCATAGCTATTCCAAGACAGCAGGCTTTACAGGCGTTCGTTGCGGATACACCGTTATCCCGAAAGAACTCACTGCATACACCATGGAAGGAGCCCCTATAGAACTCAACCCTATGTGGGATCGCCGCCAATGTACAAAGTTCAACGGCACAAGCTACATCTCCCAACGGGCAGCAGAAGCCATTTACACCCCTGAAGGACAGAAGCAAGTGAAGGAAACCATAGCCTATTACATGGAAAATGCAAAGATTATGCGCGATGGACTCACACGTTTGGGCTTTAAGGTATACGGCGGAGAAAATGCACCTTACCTTTGGGTAAAGACACCGGGGGACATTCCATCATGGAAATTCTTCGAGCAGATGCTCTATGGAGCGCAAGTTGTCTGCACACCTGGTGTTGGCTTTGGACCTGCCGGTGAAGGTTTTATCCGCCTCACAGCCTTCGGCGACCGTGCCGACTGCAAGGAAGCAATGCGCAGAATAGGCGAATGGATGAGAAAATAAACAATATACAAAAACGAATTTACAACAACATTAATACAAAGGAATATGACAGAATTGAGATTTGATGCAGTAGCTGAAGCTTCCCGCAAGAAGCCACTTGAAGTGATTTCTCCCACCGAGCGTCCTTCAGAGTATTTCGGCAAGAAGGTATTCAACCGTCAGAAGATGTACAAGTATCTACCTGCCAACATCTACGAAAAACTTATTGACGTTATAGACAATGGCGCACGGCTCGACCGCGAAATTGCCGACGCCGTGGCAAAAGGTATGAAACAATGGGCAGACGAAAATGGAGTAACCCATTACACCCACTGGTTTCAACCGCTGACTGAAGGTACTGCCGAAAAGCACGATGCCTTTATAGAGCACGATGGTAAGGGTGGAATGATTGAAGATTTCTCCGGCAAGTTGCTCGTTCAACAAGAACCAGACGCCAGTTCGTTCCCAAGCGGTGGCATCAGAAACACCTTTGAAGCCCGTGGCTACTCGGCATGGGACCCCACATCGCCTGTCTTCATCATGGACGACACGCTTTGCATCCCTACCATCTTCATCTCTTATACGGGAGAAGCGCTCGACTACAAAGCACCATTGCTTAGAGCCTTACACGCTGTCAACGTTGCAGCAACAGACGTTTGCCACTATTTCGGGGACGATGTAAAGAAAGTTATCTCCAACTTAGGCTGGGAACAAGAATACTTCCTCGTGGACGAAGACCTCTATGCTGCCCGTCCCGACTTGATGCTTACGGGAAGAACCCTGATGGGACACGACTCTGCCAAGAACCAACAGATGGACGACCACTACTTCGGAACCATTCCTGAGCGTGTACAGGCATTCATGAAAGACTTGGAAATACAAGCTCTTGAACTTGGTATACCTTGCAAAACACGCCACAACGAAGTAGCTCCCAACCAATTTGAAATCGCTCCAATCTTCGAAGAAACCAATCTTGCCGTTGACCACAACATGCTCTTGATGAGCTTAATGAAGAAAGTTGCA